>JFJP01038974.1_pt1 | contig 14945 bp, 8 predicted proteins | sample 431651 | NCBI WGS metagenome assembly JFJP01 (sample SAMN02602958, study PRJNA72255) | Microbial mat metagenome, whole genome shotgun sequencing project. | biome: fresh water; feature: sink hole; material: water; isolation source: purple microbial (photo- and chemosynthetic) mats found in...
ATTTTCGGTACGTATGTGATTTTCAACAGTTGACATGATTTCAGAATTAAAATCAACTTCAACCACATTACGGTAGTCCGACTTAAGGTAGGAGTCAATATTGTGATGAGGTGTCCCAGCATAATAATGCCCAAATTTTGCTTCTATTAACTTAGCTGAACGCTCAATGGTTTTACGATAAATATTCGTATGAATTCGAAGCAATTTTCGTAATTTATTTACCCATTTACCCATAAAAAAGCGCTGTAAACGTATAATAGGAAAACCTTCTTCATTAAAAAAATCGGCAGGACTTACGTTTGCATTCAAAAACATATCGTCATTTGCATACAAAAAATGTTCAGACAAATCATGAATTTTGTAAAAAAAATGTTCAATAATTACGGAGTTATAGCATGGTAAAGCATCTTCAGGTATAATTTCTCTAATATCAATAATTTGAACTTTACCATCACACCGATTCAACCAATGAGGCGTTTGACCATCAGTTACAATAAAGATCTTACGAATCCAAGGCGCATTTTTTTCGACCGAACGCAATGAATATCTTAGCTCATCGTTGTTCGCATTACGAGCTATTGATGTTGCTTCTGTGTTTAAATTAATATCTTTTCCCAAAAAGGCTGATTTTTTGGCTTGCCATTCCGCATCATTGCCATCCACCCAAAGATAAACTAAATCAATGTCAAAGTGTTGCATAGAGTTTTTCATATTCCTCAAAATAATTTTTAAACGAAAATGAATTTGCATACAAAATTTCTTTCGAAACAAATTCTTTATCTGCTTTTATCTTATTCAATCCGAAATCTAACACTTCTTTCATTCCTTCGGGTTCAAAATTATCCCAGAAAAAAGCATACTCCCCTCCTATTTCTTTTAAACTTGTTTCTTTTGACGAAAACACCGGTTTACCAAATTGCATTGCCTCAATGATGGGTAATCCAAACCCTTCGAAAAGTGATGGGAACAGAAGTGCCTCACAATTGGCATAAAGCCATATTTTTTCCTCATGTGTTACTGTACCTATAAGCGAAACATTCGAGATACTTTCTTTAACAATACGTTCGCGTATTCCATCAGCGTAAAAATTTTTTACACCGGACAACTCATTACCTGCAATATATAGTTGTTTATCGGGCATTAGCTTCATCAAATCGAGCAAAACATGAAAATTCTTTTTCTTTATTATCACACTAATGGAAAAAAAGAATGGTTTTTTTATTTTAATTTCTGGTTTTTTTGCGCTCTTTTCATCCAAATGAATTACACCGTTATGAATTACTTTACATTGTTTACCGTGTAAATTTAAATTATTTTCAACTTCTCCTTTGACAAATTCTGAAATACAAATAATTTCATACGCTCGATTAATCTTCCTTTGCATCCGGTTATGTTTTCTGACTTTTTTTGCTCCTTCTGTTTCATAGATGTAATTCAAATCATGTACAGTAAGAATGTATTTTGTACCTTTGAATAGTGGTGGTTTATAATGACAAAGTTGGTCAGTTGCATGCCACACATGTATTTTTGGAAAGAAAAATCCAAAATGTCTTCTTATAAAATTTGAAGAAGAAATATATTTCACTTCACTACCGTATGCGCCAACCATGTGTTTAGGCACCAACAATATCAATTCATAATCTGAATTTTTTATAGAATAATTATCTCTGATATATTCTGCAAAATTCAATGACAACTGACCAAAACCGGTGAAATAGTTATTCAATTTTGTCAAATCAATTAAGACCCTCCTTTTCATATTTCAATGTGATTGTTTAGATGTTCGAAATACTTGTAATTGCAGTAAAAATGTTGTAATAAAGCAAAATAAAAAAATCCCTTTTTGATAAATAAGTGGCATTTCTACATTCATCAACAATAAAAAAATAAGTGAAAAAAGTAAAAGCAACCAATTCCGATACTTGATGCTATTGTAAAATAAATATACAACCAATACAAACAATGCTAATAAACCAAATATGCCAGACTGCATTAAATCACCTATAAACTGATTATGTGGCTGTAAATGTGGAAATTCATAAATGGGTTCAATTGCTTTGTAAATAGGATTAGCTCGGTTTATATATTTAGTCATACCACCCAGCCCTGTGCCATGCCATGTATTATCATTGATGGATTGAAATGCAGCTTTGTAATGGCATGTTCGAACAGGATCATTATAAAAACTGGCAATTTTAGCTGAATTGAGTGTTATAATTATAGTTGAGAAAAGTATAAAAACGCTTAAAGTGACGAAAAACACCTTTTTCTTCTTTCTAATTACATACAAAATACCACTTATATTTACCAAAATCCATAAAACTAACATAAATCTCGAAGCGGTTAATACAATAAGCAACAATAAAGTTACAATCATAAAAAACATTTCAGTGATAGAAACTCTATTTTTAGTACTATTTCTAAACACATAAAACCAACCCACACCTAACGAGAACAACAAAATTATTGAAATATAAGTAGGATGTATGAAGCTTGTCCAGGCATAAGCAATTGTAAAAGAGTCTAATCCATTCGTGGTAATCTTTTGAAAGAATGATTCAGGGACAATATCTATTTGAAAGAATCTCGACTGAATAATTCGGCTGCAAATGGAACAAAACACAAAAAACATAGATGATCTGAATAGAACTATTAAAATTAAATCAATATCCTTGCGATTTAATCTGAAAAAACAAAATATTAACGGAATATAAAAGTAGGGCAATAAATGTCGTAAAATTACCAACCCTTCATTAAAATTGCTAGTCCACAGTAGGCTCAAAGCATTCACTGCAAGATAAATCAGAAGTAAATAACTAAATAGGTGAGGTCGATACATTTTCCGTTCGACCAAAAAATAAATTAAAGCAGAAACTGCAAATACTGCAGAAAAAAGATACATGGTATGTATGCGGTAATTAATTGCTATGAAAAAAGCCGTCAATCCGATGATGAGAATCTTTTTATGTATTGCTTGTTTTCGCCAATACTCCGAAAATATCAAAAACACCAAAGGCAAAAAAGTGATAAAACCCAATATTAGTTTATAATTACTGTTACCGCTATTTTTGAGTTGTAACAAATCAAAAGATAAGCTTTTATTGAGCAATAAAAAAACAATTAATAATATAAGAATAATGGGATAAAGAGCCCAATTATTTTTATATTTCAAAAATAATAAATTCATAAAACATTCATTATGTTGCTATTACATTAATTTACTTTTTCAGACAGATTCTCAATATTCAGAACTTATCAAAAAGAACAAATCAATACTTTAATCAATCTTAGTTGAATAATACTTTTTTAAAAATCGGGTACAAAGATACAACATAAAATGCAGAGACGAACATTTTAATTCGGTGTTCTGCATCTAAAAACGAATCAAAATCTGCTCAAAATTTAAGATGATGAAGATACAAATTTAAGGTATCGTCAGGTAATTTTTTTTATGTAACTTTGCAGTTCAATTGAACATTTTGAAAAATATTTATGCAAAAACCATCCATACCAAAAGGAACCCGCGATTTTACGCCACAAGAAATGGCGAACCGCAATTATATATTCAATACTATTAAAGAAGTGTTTCGTCTGTATGGATTTCAACAAATTGAAACTCCGGCCATGGAAAATCTGTCAACTTTGATGGGTAAATATGGTGAGGAGGGCGACAAATTATTGTTTAAAATATTGAATTCCGGAGATTTCGCTAATAGTCTGACTGACTTAGAATTAATTTCCAGAAATAGTATAAAACTTACTAATAAAATTTCAGAAAAAGGGTTGCGTTACGATCTCACTGTTCCATTTGCCCGTTTTGTAGTACAACATCAAAATGAAATTTCTTTTCCATTCAAACGTTATCAAATTCAACCTGTATGGCGTGCCGACCGGCCACAACGTGGGCGTTACCGTGAGTTTTATCAATGCGATGTAGATGTAGTGGGTAGCAATTCATTGCTGAATGAATTAGAGTTGATTCAGATTGTTGACGAAGTTTATCGCCGACTGAAAATTAATGTGGTTATAAAAATCAACAACCGAAAAATACTTTCGGGAATTGCAGAGATTATTGGCGAAGCTGATAAAATTACCGATATAACAGTTGCTATCGACAAAATGGATAAAATTGGATTGGAAAAAGTCAACGAAGAAATCGCTTCGAAAGGAATTTCTGATGAATCCATTTCTAAGCTTCAACCTATACTGAAACTCAGCGGAAACAATGCCGAAAAACTGGAAAAGCTAAGAGAAGTTCTTGCCGGCTCTGAAGTTGGGTTGAATGGAATTTCTGAACTCGAAACGATATTTGGACTTTGCGAAGTCATGAAAGTGCAAACCGGGATTGATTTAGATTTAACTTTGGCTCGGGGGTTAAATTATTATACAGGTGCCATTTTCGAAGTAAAAGCATTGGATGTGGAAATGGGAAGCATTACCGGTGGAGGTCGTTACGACAACCTGACCGGAGTTTTTGGTATGGAAGGCGTATCGGGTGTGGGCATTTCGTTTGGTGCCGACCGTATTTACGATGTACTGAATACACTGAATTTATACCCTGAAAACTCTTTAGAAAACACACAAATCCTTTTTGTAAGCTTTGGAGAAAAAGAATTAATGTTCAGTCTACACTGGTTAAGAGCATTAAGGAGTAAAGGAATCAATGCCGAAATCTATCCGGAACCTGCCAAAATGAAAAAACAAATGAGTTACGCTGATAATAAGCGAATTCCGTTTGTGGCTATAGTTGGTGAAAATGAAATGAATGCCGATAAAGTGATGCTTAAAAACATGAAAACCGGAGAACAAAGTTTAGTTTCGCTGGAAGAAATTTATGAAAAAATGATTTGAAAAAAGGGTAATGTTAATTTGAAATTGAGAAATTGAGAAATTGAGAAAATAAGAAAATAAGAAATTGAGAAATTGAGAACCAACGAGCAGCGAAGCTAAAATACAACGCTTTAATTATTGAATTTGTATGATTTTTCTAAAGTATCAAACTTTGTAAAAGTTATATTCGTTTAAAAAGTTGAATCTCGTTTTAAAACACATTTTTACACTAACGCCACCACATAATAATATATCAACATTCCGGCAACAATCAATTTCGAAATCGTCCCGAAAACTATTCCTATAAAAGAGCCAAAAGCAGCTTTCAAAGCCTCCCTTTTTGTTTTATTAGCCATCATCTCACCTATAAATGCCCCGACAAACGGACCCAGAATAATTCCCCAGGGTCCGAAAAATATCCCTACGATTATTCCCAACGTACTGCCTAAAACACCCTTTCGGCTACCTCCAAACTTTTTGGTGCCCCAAATCGGAATTAGATAATCCAGCACCTGAATTAATACAACAATTATGACCCAGAAAATTAAAAAACTGTTGGAGAATTGTACTGTCTTGGTCATATGGAGAATTAAAATACCAATGTAACTAAGTGTAACTCCAGGAATTACCGGCAAAATGCAGCCTATAAACCCAACAATCAAAAATAATCCTGCAATAATTATCAATAAAATATCCATTTTTATTATTATTTAAATCCATTACAAACATACAAAAAGAACCTGATATTTATTTCATAAATCTGAAGAATGGATCATATAATTATGCTAGAAAGCAGGCAGCTTTTGAAAATATACTTTTAAATGCTTCGTCAACCATTTCAGATTTGCAATCATGAAGAATGGGAAACGGATTTTCGTGGGTATATTCAAATTCATAGTCGTTGAGTTCTATTCGTTTTACTGCTTGCTCACCAACTGCTTCTAAAACTCCGTTATACGGGATTACTTTATCTCTTTTTAATGAAACACCTTCCATGCGGCTCATCATTTTCTCAAAAAATACAAATCTGTCATTTTTATTGTTTAACGGATTAATCATGCTGTTAAATGCATCCAATCCTTTATCTTTTACAAATTGAGATTCCATTTCAACAGAAAATTGTCCAACATAATAATTATACAATTTATCATAAGCCATTTTATCCATAATACTTCTCGATTGTCCAAACATTTGGCTAAAAATTCCTCCACCGCAAAGCATAAAAAGTTTCGAATTTGAAAATAAATTCAAAGGATTGATCATAAATGCAATTTGAGATAAAAAAGCTCCTATCGAATATGCAAAAACATCAATTTCAGCATTTTCTACAAACAAGGGATGTTTCCCCGATTTGATATCCGACAATAACATCGTAATATCATCAATACTTTGTCTGCCTGATGTATAAAATCTTTGCGGTTGATCCGAAATTCTTTCGCTGAAAGCCACATTTGCATAGCTTAACGTACGATCTTCACCATTTTTCGATCTTCTTGTCTCAATAATTGATCTTAAAAAGCGTGGATTAGTCCATGTTAAAGGTGATCGGTTCATGTGATAAGCAATAGGGAAAAGGAGTACAGGTTTTCCGGTTTTTTTACACAAATACTCAGCCCAGGTCAGGTATTTATTCCAGTACCTTTCATTTAGTCCGTGCATTAACAATATCACATTTTTGTGCTTCACATTCTGCTCAGAAATAAACACAGGATATTCGAAATGGTTGTTTTCAACTATCTGATCATTAAAAACTGAAAATCCTGATGCCAGATTATTTTCGTATAATAAGGTGCTTGTAAAAGGAAAAAATTGTATCGCAATTTTTGAATCCTTTAACCTGGTTTGTTTTCCTATGGTAAATGCTTGTTCCAGCTCACGATATCGTTGACTATAGTTCATTTGCATTATTTAATTAATAACAATACAAATAAACTGCAAATACTTATTTAATAAAAATTACTGTGAAATATACCGGCCACAAGGGTTGAAATATGAATATGTGGGATAAAAACAGATTTTGAGGGGTAAAATAAATTAAAAAGAAAGCTTTTTACATGAATTAATTTGCAAAACAAGCCAAAAATAGTATCTTTGCACTCGCTTAAAAAGTATGGCGGGATAGCTCAGTTGGTTAGAGCGTCGGATTCATAACCCGGAGGTCACGAGTTCAACTCTCGTTCCCGCTACACGTAAAGGACTTATCACTTAAATTAGTGGTAAGTCTTTTTCATTACATTTAAATTTTTAAGTTGGTGTTCAGTCTTGTATTAGATTTACAAAAAAAAGTAAACATATTAGAGGATAAATCAATTAAATTTTTTAGTTTATCTCTACAACTAAGGTATCCAAATCTAAAATAGGGTCAAATTTATAGAATCCTCTTTATCTTTATAAGAAACTTAAGTATGGAAATTAGTAAATTATGCTTTAACCCTTATTGAAAATTCGCATAGATAAAAGTCATCTAATTTTACAACTGAACAGCAAAATACTAAAATTTATTTGTAATTTTGAATACTGGAAAAAAATGTGCGATTCAATTAAAAAAACGATATTTGTATTTAGTGTAAAATGACCTTATTTTATAAAGCACCCTTAGTAGCATTGATTGTAAAACGAATAAAATCTTCCCTTATTCCCTTATTATAAACACATTAATTATAAATCGACAATTATTATGGAAGTTTTATATAATAATCTTTATACACATTTTGTTTTCACAACCCTTGATAGATATCCTTCAATTGCAGAAGTTAATCGTAACCGAATTGAAAAATACATAACCGGGATTGTAAACAATCATAAATGTAAAATGTATGCCATTTATGCTAACCCTGAGCATTTACATTTTTTAGCTTCGCGAGATCCAGCCATTTGTGAAAAAGAATTAGCAGAATTAGTTGCTAATGCATCTGAGATCTTTATCAATTCGAATAAATTGTGTTCGGGTAAATTTCATTGGCAAACATCATGTTCTGCATTTTCAGTTTCAAAAAATGATATAAACAAAGTATGTAAATACATCCTCAATCAATCTGAACATCATAAAATTCAAACATTTGCTGAGGAATATGATGAATTTTTAAAATTTTATCAACAAACATTGACTTCTAAATAAGGGAATAAGGGTTAGATGATACTGATTATCTCTTCTACTAAGGTTACCCATAAAAAATAAGGGTTAAATAAAGAAAATCCTATTTGCTATTTACAAATCCCGTACGCAAAAAAAAGGAGCTTGCAAAAAACTTGCAAGCTCCCTTTTTTAATAATTAATCATTCAAAAATTTACAAAATAACCTTATATGTTTTGTATGTTGTTTTAACAAGATAAACTGCATCGGCTTGTGCAGGAATGACCATACGTTCGCCCTGAGATTTCATTGTTTGTATACAGACTCCATTTGCAGAATAAACACTTACTAACTCACCTTCAGAAACACCTTCGATTATTATATCAGATTGATTGGTGTAAACATTCACTTTGCTGATAACAAATTGAGGAGCTGCTGAAATATTGAGAAACGACACATTCAGAGTTTTATTTCCGGTAATAGCTGGCACCGTATAAATTCCTTCTACCAGCGAAGCAGTTACATCAACTCCATCTAAAAGAATCTTATTAACCTCCCAACCCACTGCCGGAGTGAAACTGAATGCAGGTGTAGCTCCATAATCGCACAATAAATTAATTGTACCCGATGATGCATCTTTTATCGAAAGGACGTACTTGGTTTTTTGAAAAGTCACTCGTAAAGTAGCATTGGCATTAACTGCCGGAGTAGTGTATTGATTATTAGTGATCTGCGATGTTACAAACTGACCATTATAAATCAGAGATGCTATTTCATAGCCTGCTTTTGGTGAAACTGTGAATGTTTTTGTTCCTGCTTTAGTTATAGTTATCACAGTGTCTTTCGCGTGAACTATACTATTTTCTGTTAATGTTCCACCTGTGGTAATTTGCAAAGAAATGTTATAAGTATTTGTTGGAATTAATTGAAATGTAACATTTAATATTGCATTGCCAGTTACCGCAGGTGTAGTATATTGATTATTAACTATTTGTGATTTTACATTTGTTCCGGCATAAGTCAAAGCAGCTACTTCATATCCGGAATTAGGAGTAATAACAAATGTTTTCGTAGCATCTTTGGTTACACTTAGCACCTGGCCATTTGTAATAGATGTACTGTTTGAAGTCACAGTGCCACCAGACCCAATTTGAACAGTCAGGTTATAAGTTGTAACAGGAATTAATTGGAAAGTAACATTCAATGTAGCATTGGCAACAACAGCCGGAGTAGTATACTGATTGTTGTTGATTTGTGATTTAACATTCACACCTCCGTAAGTTAAGGTTGCTATTTCATAACCTGCATTAGGGGTAAATGTAAATGTTTTGGTAGCATCTTTATTCACACTCAACGCTTGTCCATTAGTAAGGGTAACGGTATTTTCTTTAACAGTACCTCCAGTGCCAATTTGTACAGTTATGTTATATGTAATCACCGGTATTAGTTGAAATGTCACATTTAATGTTTTATTGGCTGTAACAGGCTGTGTAATAAATTGATTATTGCTCATCTGCGTCTTAACATCTACACCTCCATATGTAAGTGTAGCAATCTCATAGCCACTATTAGGCACAATTGTAAACGTTTTAACTAAGTTTTGTGTTACTTTAAGTACTGCATTATTCGCTAAAGTTACACCATTTTCAGTAATGCTACCACCTGCTCCTACCTGAATTGTAATATCGTAGATTTCAATTTTTTTGAAAGCAACAACTAAAGTGGCATTTGCAATAACGGGCAATGTTGTAAACTGGTTATTTATCAATTTTGATTTTACATCCACCCCACCATAAGTGATTGTTTCTAATTCATAATCTACATTAGGCATAATTGAAAAAGTTCTGACTCCATTTTTCCCTACTGTAAGCACATTTCCATTTTCAAGACTTATACTGTTTTCAGTTACAGTTCCTCCGGCACCTTTGTTAATGGTTATAGTGTATGTTTCAGTAGTTGATTTAAATGTAACATTTAATGTTTCGCCTGAACTTGCAGCAGGGGTGGTATATTGATTATTTACAAGTGGCAAAGTTATTACTTGATTTCCGTAAGTAATTGATTCTATATCATAACCTTCATTCGGAAGAATAGTAAATGTTTTTTGATTACCAGCATAAACATTTAATATTGCATTATCGGCTATAGGCACATTATTTTCTTTAACTGTTCCACCCACACCTACTCGTACATTTAAGTTATAAAACTTTTTAAAAGTAACTTTGAAAATAGCATCCCCATTGACAGAAGGTATATTATACTGATTATTTGTAAGCAATGACTTTACATCTGACCCTCTATAATAGACACTATCAATCACATAACCCTCTTCAGTTACGATAGTAAAAGTTTTAGAAATACCACTTATCACTTTAATCATCGTGTCATTGGGTAAAACTAAATTATTATCCTTCACCACACCGCCAACACCTACTTTAATAGTAATTTTTGAAGTATCTGATTTTTCAACAATATTCGTAAATAATTTCCAATGATTTGCAGCCTGATAAGCTACTTTTGAACCGAAAGGAACTTCTAAAGTACAGTTTGATTTGTTTACATTCGCGAAAGTATTGGTAAAAATTGAAGGTGGAGTTACGCGTTTTACTGATATTTTGTTTAGTCCGGAACAACTTTGGAATGCATCTTCTTCTATCGTATTGGTATTTTTTCCAATGTAGAGTTCTGTTAATTTCTGACAATTATAAAATGCAGAAATATCAATTCCTAATACAGATTCAGGAATAGCTAGTTTTCCGGTTAACCCTCTACAACCGGCAAATACTCCGGTTGATATCGAAGTTAAATTCTCCGACAATGAAAGTTGTCCATTTAATCCATTACAACCATTAAACGCATAACTTCTTAAAGTAGTTACAGAGTTGGGGATAATTAAATCACCTTTAAGTGAAGTGCAATTATTAAAAGCAAAACTACCTATAGTTGATAATGCTGGAGGTAATGGAAATATTTCTGTTAGATTAGTACAAGCTGCAAAAGCATTATCTTCAATTGAGACGATTGTAGAAGGCAATTTAATAGAAGTAATAATATTTTTTCCGGAAAAAGCATTGGCAGGTACTGTATTTCCCACTATTGATGCACCTGATAAATCTAATTCCATCAATAAAGGCATATTATTCTTTATCTGTTCAATATCAGCACCATTCAAATTACCGGTAATTTTAAGTTTTGAAATTACAGATAGCTGACTAAAGCCGGCAGCAGTTAAAGAAGAAACTAGTCCTCCGGCTGTAGGTACATTGACAGTAATCAGTTGGTCAATACCGATGGGTAATGTCTTCCAAACAGGGGCAGCTTTATAAGCAACTAAAGCTGTGGATGGTACATAAACTACAGAAATAGTAGTATAACCAAATGCAAGACCTCCCAGAGTTGGAGGTACAGGATTAATAGATTTTACTGTTTTTAATCCTGCATCTAAAAAACACTGATCTCCAATTGTCGTCAGACCACTCCCTAATGTAATATTTTTTAAACCTCTACATAATTGAAATGTGGAATTATTAATTGATACAACAGAATTAGGTATAATTATAGAAGATAAACCATTACAAGAGTAAAAAGCCAGATTACCGATAGTAGTAATTGAACTTGGTAAAAGAACACTAATTAGCGAATTTTTACTTACTCCGGCTGCTGTACAAAAAGCATATTGTGGAAATTCATTGGCAGGATATGATGTAGAAGAAACAAAAGTACCGTTATTACCTGTATATGCTTTTATTGACACATTAGTTATATCAAGGTATGCTAATAATGGCATTTCATCCCGCATAAATTTTACATCTTGCACATCTATATTTCCTGTTACGGTTAGGTTGGTGATTGATTGTTTTTCTGAGACGGTAAGCAATGTACTTAAGGTGCCAGGATTTGAAACATCAACAGCTTTTGAGACTTGTGCAATAATATTAGAACCAAATAGGACTAAAAAAAATAAGAAAAAAATACGTTTCATAAATGATACTTGTTATTAATTGGAATTTAAACTTCAAACTTATTAACTTTCTACGACAATATTTATTTTGATTAAAAAAATACGAGGTGATTATTGTATGAAAATACCCAAAAATATTGTTTAATAAATATATAAGCATACTACAAAAATACGAAATTTATTTATTATACTTTGCAAATAAAAAGAAAAAGAGAATTTAAAACTTATAAATTTATTTGTATTCATTCAGTTTTAATTACAAATTCTGATATTAATCCGACAAATATATATACAAAAAAAGGGTGCTTAAAAAAGCACCCTTTAATTATATATTCAAAATTTAATTTCTTAAATTATTTTTTAGCTTTAACACCTGCAGAACCTACTGTTTTCCAAACTGGTACAACAACTATAGCAGATTGAATAGCACCCCAAGAATAAGTAACTGTAACAGGAACATACAAGTTAAATAGTTTACCTAAGGTATTACCTGTATTCTGATAAGTTAAATATCCGAAGAATGTAGCTGGTGTAGTTGGAGCTGGATTAGTTACACTTGGAACTGTAAGTGCATAAGCAACTCTTAAGTCAGGATATTGAGCTACTGGAACTGTAACACCTGCAGCTTGATTCAAGTCAGTTTTAATATTTGCAACGTCAGCAGTAATATTGGTAATACCATAATATGACCAGTAATTAAAGTGTGTAGCAAAGCTTGCAACTGGATCAGAGAATCTCCAATCGTTCAAGTTAGTCAACTTAGCAATTTCAAGATAAGTATATTTATCTCCATAGTTCAAAGCATCTACAAAATACTGATCAGCAGCAGGTTGTGGATTAATTGGGCGAACAAATACAACATCCATGTATGGTTTTCCATTAATAGATACCGGCATTTTGAACTGTGGTAATTCAGCACAATAAACTGTGCGGATAGCAATACGAACTTTCAAGAATTCAGCACCAGCGTTCAACAACAATTTAGCAGTAGCAGAAGCTTGATTCAATACCAATACATCGCCAACGTTAGCAGCAAAAGGATTGATAGTTGCAACTACATCTGAACCATTCAATAATGTTTTTCCGTCTGCACTTGGAGTAAGTTGATATTTAACACCATTCACCATCATAATTGGTTGACTTTGATCATTCATACCAAATTGACTAGAATTTGCACCAGGAGTTAATGTATTAGGAATGAAATAATATTCATAATTATTTAACGCCTTCAAGCTCTTATTTGCATTTTGTTCGAATGCCTGGTTGATATTGTTGCTAAAGATAGCCAATGCACTGTTTGTTTCACCTACCTGAGGAACTACGATGTTATGTTTAACATATTTGTAAGGCATTGCAGTACTTGCAGTAGTAGAAATAGCATTTGTTGAACCAGTTTGTGGATACCAATAATTAGGAATTAACTGAGCAGCTGTGATATTCAAATCAGCTGGTTTAGTAAATTTACGTGTGAAATTAATTGTAATTTTTGGATATACACTTGGCATTGTTGGAGTATAAATTGCTGTTGCAGCAAATGAAGCTGGACTAGAAGTAATTAACTTGGTCCAAATCTGCAAAGCAGTTAATGTCCAATTCATCAAATAAGTATCAGTTGTTTGATTATCTGGTGTATATTTTTCATTAACAACACCGTCACCTGTATAAGTGAACAATGCACTTGGGTAAGCAGCATGGAATTCTTCTTTACTCAAACCTACTTTGTTATAAAGTTGTTCGTTAACTTGTTGTACTGTAAGTACACCTGTAACATTGGCACAAGGACCAACACCGTCAGCAAATGTAAATGGAACAACAACCGGAGTTGGAAGTGGTCTTTCAGCCAAATAAATCTTAATATAAGAATTAAGAACAGGACAATTAGGATCAAGACTATTATACATCCAAACGCGTACGATTGGAGTACGTCCTTGAGCAGCAGCAATTTCAGCTTGTGTAAACACTTTAGCTACAATTGTTCCTTTAGCATCATCAGTGATTTTGATAAATTGCTGTTGATCTGTATTGTTTGAACCTCTGTTATAAACGATAGCAGATGTTGCACCTGTAGTTTCATTTAGTTCGAGCAAGTCAAATTTGAATTTCAAACCGTATTTAGCCACATCAAATCCAGCATTATTATAAACTGCGATTACTTCGTTCACTAAATCTTTAGTTGTACCATAAGGTAATGTAATAACTGTAGGATCAGTAACAGTAGCACCATCAATTTCCGAAACAGTCAACGCTTTTGCACCAGCAACAGTTTGAGGGAATTTAGGATAGTTAGTTACATTTTTAGCTAAATAAACATCAGATTGAGCAATAATTGTTTTGTGGAACAATCTTACATATTCTGAAGTGATAACACGGTCAGCAGGATAAGTTTTATCACCAACAACAACAGCAGAACCGTTTACATCAAATTCTAATGCATTTTCTTTTACAGCTTTTTCAGAAAGTGGAATCTGTAAAGCAATTGAATGGAATTTCTCCATTGAACCACCTACGATATTTCCACCTGCAGCGCCTAATAATGTATTGAAATCAACTACACTTACATTTACATAAATTTTACCACCTTCAATTTTTACAAAGTTAGCTTTAACTCTTGTTTCAGCAGCTTTTGCACTCATATATCCTGTAATCATATTCTGACTTTGAACAACAACAAAACCTAAATTATTGGTTTCGATATCAGCAGCAGTAATGAAAGAAGGATTCAAATGATAAGCAACAGTTACATCTGGAGTAATAGCTTTACATCTTGATGTTAGTGGTGAAAAATTCATTGCTTCGATACCGTTTACGTAGAAAGTAGGTACGTAAACTAAGCTTGATAAACGGCTACTTAAAACATCGAAATTCATACTTAATGCAGAAGCAATAGTTTTGAAATTGGCAGTAATAGCAGCAAATTTTGCTTGCATAGCTGTAATATCAGCTGTGTTTTTGTTCACAGTTGCCTGTAATGCCAACAAATCTGTTTTAACCTTAGCAATATCAGCTGTGTTTGTTTTCACAGTTGCGTCTATTGCATTAATTAAAGCCAACTGTGCAGCAACATCACCTTTAAGTTTAGC
>JFJP01002089.1_pt1 | contig 14943 bp, 16 predicted proteins | sample 431651 | NCBI WGS metagenome assembly JFJP01 (sample SAMN02602958, study PRJNA72255) | Microbial mat metagenome, whole genome shotgun sequencing project. | biome: fresh water; feature: sink hole; material: water; isolation source: purple microbial (photo- and chemosynthetic) mats found in...
ACAGATAAACTCCATTTGAAGCATGTGCAGTCGATACAAATTATCTTCGTCCAGTTGATGATCTTCTGGCAGGGTCAGACGCAACAAGCCATTTCGGATGACGTCGAGTCGCGCACCGAGCACCATGCCGATTTCTGCTTCTTCGAGCGGGATATAGCGGGGACGCGTTCTCATGCTTACTCCTGTTGACATTCGTGCGCGAGCACGCTTCTTGGTGCAGCCGTAAAAGCCTTGCTGACTGAATTCATCGAGACGCTTTGCTTGATGAAAGCAACTAATTCAAGCGGGCTGAAGGGCTTGGTAAAATACGCTTCCGCGCCCTGCCGCAGACAGATTTCGCGATGCTCGGGGCCGCGCGCCGAGACCATGATCACCCGGGTATGCGCGAGGCTTGGCTCCGCCTTGATGGCTTCGAGCACCTGCAATCCATCGACCCCGCCAGGCATCATCATATCCAGCACGGCAAGATCGGGCTCCATGCTGCGGGCCAACTCAAAGCCTGTAACACCATTTTCGGCTTCGTAAACGTCATACGCCTTCCCGAGTGTGATGCGAAGCAGGCGACGGATATCCGGATGATCATCGATCAGTAATATTTTCGTCATTGTTTCCTCCAGTGGCATTACCTGCACCGCCCCCAGTCTGAGCTGCAAGATTGGATACACCACATATCCTTGCAGCTTTTGCCCAGCACAGCAGCCTCTTAAGGGCGAGATGAATCTGAACAGGCAGTCGGTGAAACCCTATCGACAATACCACACGTAAACGACAAATTTGTTAATTTATACATATATAAACGTCAAAACCACCTTGATGTAGCGTCTTTTTCGTGTAAAAACTATACTTCTCTTCATTATAATATACATGTAATCATGTACTTATGTATTTACAGAACGCTTTATGAAGCCGCATAAAGAATATTTTTAATCATAAAAATGATAATTTTATTGTATTTGATATTTTATGCGCTACGATAGGTATAAACCTCGTTCTCCGGCCAACCGCAAACGGACATGTACCTCCAAACAACCTCCCCCGTCTCACCAATAAATCCTCAGCACAGCGCCCCCATGAACAAACATGAGCTAAATCAGGCTGAGGTGAAACAGTTGCTGGGTAATATCAAAATTCCGCCCCAACCGGAGATCGTGCGCGCTATCAGTCTTGAACGAATCAAGGACCAACCCGACATTCAGCGACTCGTCGGCCTGATCTCTAAAGACGTGGGTCTTTCCGCAGCGGTGTTGAAAGCAGTCAACTCGCCTTATTACGGCTTGCGCACCAAGATCAGTTCGATCAAGCACGCCATCTCGATGCTCGGCATGGGCAACGTAAGCAGTCTGGTCATCAACTTGGCGCTACGCGCCAGCGTGCCGATCCCGGGAATCGAACGCTACTGGGAAAGTGCCAGCCGCAGCGCCCAATTGGCCAGCATGCTCGCCCGCAAGCTCAACCTGAGACATCTGATGGAGGACGCACACCTCTATACCCTGTTCCACGACAGCGCGATGCCGCTGTTGCTGCAGCGCTTTCCTGCTTATCGTGAAATCATGGAACGCATCAACCAGGGAAAAATCGACTGGATTGAAATAACTGCCATGGAAGATGCGCGATTCAACACTAACCATTCTGTCGTGGGTGGGTTGCTTGCCAGCAACTGGGGCTTGCCTTCACACATCCGCGAAGCCATCGACCGGCACCATGACATCACAGTGTTCCATAGCGAGAAGTTGTCACCGGACTCCCTCACGCTGATTGCTCTGGGGCATGTGGCGGAACACATCGAAAGCGCCATTTCGCAGCAGATGAACGACTGCGACTGGTGTGACTTTGGCCAGTCTTGCCGCGCCCATCTGCTGATAGGTGATGACGAGATGATTGAAGTGAGCGATTCCGCCAGAGATCTGTTCGGGATAGGGGAGTATTGAACAACACGCGGACAGCCAGGCACAGGCGTGGCAATCCGCCTTGCAAAGGGCTGAACCTAGCTTTTATCTGAGCGCCTGATCCTCGCTCATCGGCAGCAAGGCAGGAATATTCGATACCGCAAAAAAACAGAACGGATGGGCCAAGCGCAGCGGGCCCATCCTTTGCGTATCGAGTCGGCTCAAACCGATGCCCAAATCAATGTATTAAGGCAGAGCCGTTATGGTTTTTTCTGACTCAACAGGGTAACTTTCTCCTTCGCCGCCCCGCCTCTATGAACGAATCGGATAGGTAGCGGACAGACATCAGCGGCTGTAAGGGGATAATCAAGATAATCTGTTCATGCTTCGAATCGACACCCCGGACGGGAGACATTCCGCTTGTTGTCGCCAATTGCTTCTGTCGCTTGCATTCGATGCTTTTCTGGCGGCTGCTATCCGAAATTCCCTTTCCCGTTCCCTTTCCCATCCACAAGGACACGTCATGAAAATTCGAATTCTGTTCGTGCCCTGCGGCTTGCATTCTCATCCACGCTCGTTTTCGCCGGCGTTCCGGCCTGCGGCTCGGCCTCGATGGGCTGCAAGTACAAGAACACCCAGTCCGGGAAGGTCGAGGAAAAGATCGGCTTCTGCACGAAAGCGGCGAACTTGGCGGTATGCGCCGGGTATTACAAGTAACCACGGCCCCTATTCCTGTCTTCCCAACCCATGCATTTTAATGAACCCGCCCGGGTAACCGGGCAGTTGCCATCATGATCAACTTAGGCGTCAAAAAGGGGTTGGTAGCACTGGCTGCCATCGCCGTCGTGGGGCTGGTCCTGTCCACCGCCGGCGGACTTTGGCTGGCCCACAAGGCTGCCGATGTGGCGAAAGAGATCTACGCGACACGGACAGCGCCCTCCGGTCTGCTCATGCAGGCGGTGGATACACTGCACCGGGCCAGGCAGACCATTCTTCTGGCTGTTTCCGAAGAGAACGAGGAAGTCGCTCAGGCCCACCTGAACAGCATGGCGACCCTTGACAAGACCCTGGCCAGTTCCTTGCAAGCCTATGTAGGGGCCGTGCCGGACCAGAAACAGGCCATCGATGCGCTGCTCGTATTGGTCGCTGAATACAACAAGGCCCGCGATCAGTCGGTGATGATGATTTCCGTGGGCGACCAGCCCAGCGCCCTGGAGAATATCAAGTCGAATGCCGGTCCCAAGTTCAACAAGGTGCTGGATGAACTGACCAAGGTCATCGCAGCCCAGTCCAGGCTGGCCCAGGACGACTACGAGACCGCCAAGCGCCAGCTCGACAGCCAGAGCACGATTCAATGGGCGCTGGCCATCCTTACCCTGACCGGCCTCAGCTGGGCCTTCTTCGTCATCGGTCGCGCCATCACCGGTCCGCTTGACCAGTTGAAGCAGGTTATGGTTGCCAGCCAACAGGATTTGAACCTGACGCTGAGGGCACGAGTTGTACACGCAGATGAGATCGGCCTGACTGCGGAGGCCTTCAACACCCTTATGGACAGCTTCCAGGAAATGCTCAGCACAGTCCATGACTCCACCCTGTCACTGGCCGGCATGGCCCGGAACCTGTCCGATGCTGCGCAGCAGGTGGCGCGGGCTTCCAAGACGCAGAGTGAATCGTCCTCTTCCATCGCCGCCTCGGTGGAAGAGATGTCGGTCAGCGTGAGTTCCGTATCCGACAATGCACAGGCGGCCACGCATCAGTCTGATCAGACCAGAACACTTGCCAGCGAGGGCAGCGCGTTGGTGTCGAGGCTGCTCGACAAGATCGAACATGTTTCCGACGCGGTGCGCCTTTCCACTGAAGGCATCGATAGCCTTGGCCAGCGTTCTCAAGAGATCGAAAACATCACCCATGTCATTCGCGACATTGCCGATCAGACCAATCTGCTGGCGCTGAATGCCGCCATCGAAGCGGCGCGGGCCGGCGAATCCGGGCGTGGCTTTGCCGTGGTGGCTGACGAAGTGCGTCGATTGGCGGATCGCTCCGCCCAGGCCGCCAACGAGATTTCGACCATGATCAGCAGCATGCTGGCTTCCACCACCGCAGTCGTGCAGCAGATGAAGCAGGAAGTGCGCGACGTCGATGAGGAAGCTTCACTGTCGCATGGCGCCGGACAGGCGATCTCGGGCATCAGCCAGGCAGCCATCAACACCGCCAAAGCCATTGCCGAAGTTTCCGCCGCGATCCGCAAACAGGGCACGGCTAGCCAGGAGGTGTCGCAACACATCGAGTCCATCGCCCAGATGACTGAACAGAACAGCGTTGCCGTCCAGCAAACGGCGCTGGCGGCATCCAGTCTGGGCGCGGAAGCGGCACGACTGCAGCAAATGGTGAACCGTTTCCGGATTGTTTAGGGTCGCAATTTCAAGGGACCAGGCTCGCCCCGGATCCCTTTGGCTCTGCTCGGCTTCAACCTGTGCGCCACGCACCCCATCGCCTGCTGTCCTGCAAAAGAGTGAACGTGAATAGATTCCGTCAGCCCAGCCGCTGCTATTGCCGAGGGATGGACGAACCTCTTTCTAGTGATCCATTTGATCTTGGGTGTCGCGATGTATGCGCTATTCAAGAATGCTTTTTCATGTGTGGCGTTGCCGATGGCGACGATGAACTACGCGTGCTGAACCTGAAGACCCGCCGAGCTTGTGCCAAGCGCGTTCTGAACGAGGCGAGATCGCGCACCGGCACATCCGGCGTGCGCAACAGAACGCCCCCGCGGAAATGTGCTCTGGCCTGGTGAATTCGCCTTGCCGGGCTAAAGTGGAATCAAGCTGTCTTTGTGTGAAGGAGCGTGCGATGAAACGGGTAAATCTGCTGTTTATTCCAAGCGCCTTGCTGGCGATTTGCTTCGGGTTGATGTCTACCCTCTCGACGGGCATGGCCGCACCTCCTGCGATGCAGAAGAAGGTGACCGAGCAAGCTGGGTTTGTCCTTTATCTGCCGGCCGGTTGGCGGGCTGAGGAAGATCGGGAGGCGAGTCTGCAACGGTTGCGCATTGGCGACGCCAGCGCCAAATTCAAAGCGGCATTGACGCTTGGCGCTGCGCCGGGGGCAGACATTCTTGAACTGGCACGGCGTCAGACCAGCCAGATCGCCGTGAGCTTTCCTGATCTAGCAGTAAGCAATGTGCAAATTTCCCCGCCGCGAGATCGACTCGCCTTCGATGGCGCGTTCAGCGATGGCAAAGGCGGTCGCCGGGAAATGCGGGGCTGGCTGACAATGCGTGATGGCCGCTACCAATACACCACCCTCTCGGCACCGCAAGGCCAGCTTGAAGGCATCAAACCGACCTTGCTCACGGTGCTGGCAAATGTGCGGGTGATCAAGCCCGCCGATGGTGACGGCAGCGTCACCCCGCTTCCGGCGCTGCGGCCGCATCGGCTTTCCGACGGTTCCGCCAGCCTGCAAGTGCCCGAGGGTTGGCGCGTGCAGGAACTGGGCAAGGGCCAGTTCATTGCCAGCGACCGCTCGGGAACGCCCAGTTTCATGGTGGCCAGCGCCGATGTGCTCACCCCGGCGATGGGGGTGCGCGTGCCCGGCGTGCCGATCTCGCCTTATCTGCCGCCCGATCAGGCCTGGCGTTTCCTCACTGGCGCGCAGGGACTGGCCCGCAACATGCGCTTCATCGAGGTGAATCCGCGCCCGGAGATTGCCACCCAGATCGCGCAGGTTTATACGGCGGGGCCGGTGGAGGTGGCCGATTTTCTGTACACCTGCGATACCCGCGAAGGTGCATCGAAAGGCTATACGCTAGGTGTCAGCTTCGGTTCCCGTATCGGCAGCAACTGGATTTTCCGTCACATCACCGTGGTGGCGCCGCGCGACCGATTCGATCACTATGCGCCGCTGTTTGCCTCGCTACTCAAGTCCTACGCGATGGATGAGGGCTGGGTGAAAAACTATGTACGGCAAGGCATGGAACGGCTGCGGCAAATGGAACGCGATACCGCGCGCAAGGTGGCAAGCAATGCCCGCGACATTCATCAGATGATGCAAGCCGCCTATGACGAACGCCAGAAGAGCCAGGATTATCTGGACTACCAGCGGACGCAGACGATACGCGGCGAACAAGACTGGATTTCAAGCATGGAAGGTGGCACGGTCTATCACACCGACAACTGGGGCACGCGCAACACCGCCACCGGCGAAACCTGGGAAGGCCAACCCTACGATTACGTGCGCTTCAGCGGCCGCAATCCAAAGCACAACGAGGACATGATCCCGATTGATAGCCGCCAACTATGGGAGCGCCATCGCAGGTGAAGCGGCGCATACCGCACGCGGCGGGGAAGGTGTCCGCGCCGACGCGAAAATAGTGCAACCTTTTTGGTGTTGGCCAGGATGCCGAAAAGTCTATTGGCGACAATCATTTAGCATAGGTTGTCGACTTCAACTGAGGAAAATAGGTTCATGGACAGTCGCTTAACTTACCGGGTCAGTTTCTTGAGCATTGGGCGGCCAGTTTGGGTGAGCGCTGAGGCCTTTCTCGTTGCGTTCCAGAACCGAGCGCCTTGATGCATTCTCGTTGCCGCAAACAAAAAAGCGGGCAAACCCATCTGGATTTACCCGCCCTTCAAAACCAGCACCGCGCGAATAATCGGCCGGCTGGCCTTGCAACCCTATGATTTAGCGAACCGCCTGCGGCATGGCGGGCATCATCTGCAGCAGTTTCATCAACACAGCGGGATCGAGAGGAATGCCACCCGCTTGACCGGTAGGCATATTCATCATCTGGCCCCAGGAACCGTAGGTATTGGGATTCATGCCAGCGCCCATCCAGTTTGTATACATGTTGGGGTTCATCGGCGCCATCATGGTATTGACTGCGGCCGGACTCATCGGCGCGGCCATCCAGTTGCCGTACATCGCGGGATTCAACATCTGCGTGCCCATGTTCATCATTTGCGGGCTGACAGGCGCTGCCATCATGTTCATGTAAGCGTTCGGATTCAGACCTTGGTTCAGCATGGCGGTGGCATAACGCGGGTCCATGCCGGCGCCCAACCATTTCATGGCGATAGAGGGGTCGGTGAACTGCATGTAATTCTGCATGGATGCCGGATTCATCATGCCGGACAGCAAACGCAGGGTGGCGTTGGGATCCATGCCTTGCTGCATCATAGCCATCGAAGTGGCCGGGTTCATCATGGCGTTGCTCCACTTCTGGAAGGCAGCGGGATCTTTGAAGGCGGCGGCATTCTGAGTCGGGTCGAGCATTTTTCCCGCCCATTCCTGCGGGGTCGTCGGAGCGGGGGCTGCGGGAGCGGCAGGAGCATCGGTAGCTTGGGCGATACCGGATACGACAAGGGCGGCAAACAGGACGGTAAGTCGATTCATTGAATACTCCAGAAATGGGTTGGGTTGCCCCGGCAAAAGGGGGCTCCACATGCTACCCCTGCTGGCATGCCCAGGAAGAAATAATTTCCTGTCAAATCAATCGACTTACAGGTCGATTTATAGCCCAACTCAAAAGTTCGGATGCCTCGGTTAGCGATATAAAAGCGTGGCTGCACCCCCCTCCGCGGTTTCCCGGATAAATCGCGGTCGTCACCAGGCTCAGCGGGTTACCAGTTGGTTTCCCGCTCAGCGGTTGAAGAAATCCGGTGGATCGACAGATCGGCGCCTTGAAATTCTTCCTCGCCACCAAGACGAATACCGATAGCGTATTTCAGTCCGCCGTAAACGATGGCGCCACCGACCAGCGCAATGCCGACCCCGGCCAACGTACCAACCAGTTGGGCGGCGAAACTGACGCCTCCCAGCCCCCCGAACGCCTGCAGGCCGAAGATTCCAGCGGCGATGCCCCCCCATGCGCCGCACAGACCGTGCAATGGCCAGACTCCGAGCACATCGTCGATCTTCCATCTGTTCTGCGTGATGGTGAACATGAAGACAAACAAACCACCAGCGATTGCACCGGTGGCCAGCGCCCCGAGCGGATGCATCAAATCAGACCCGGCACAGACGGCAACCAGTCCGGCCAGAGGGCCGTTATGGATAAAGCCGGGATCGTTCTTGCCGACAAACAGCGCGGCCAGTGTTCCGCCCACCATCGCCATAAGGGAGTTCACCGCGACCAACCCGGAAACCGCCGCCAACGTTTGCGCCGACATCACGTTGAAACCAAACCAGCCCACCGTCAGGATCCAGGCGCCCAACGCGAGGAAGGGGATGCTTGATGGCGGATGCGCGGCAATCATTCCATCATGCCGATAGCGGCCACGCCGCGCGCCCAGTAACAACACCGCCGGCAAGGCGATCCAGCCGCCAACCGCATGCACCACCACGGAACCGGCGAAATCGTGGAATTTTTCACCAAAACTGGCGTTGATCCAATCCTGAAAACCATAATTGTTGTTCCAGGCCATGCCTTCGAATAGCGGGTAAACAAAGCCGACCAACAGGAATGTTGCGGCGAGTTGCGGGTTGAATCGGGCGCGTTCGGCAATACCGCCGGAAACGATCGCCGGAATGGCTGCGGCGAAGGTGAGCAAAAAGAAGAACTTGACCAGTTCATAACCGTTCTTTTGCACCAGCAATTCAGCACCGCTGAAAAAATCGACTCCGTAGGCAATCCCGTAGCCGATGAAAAAATAGGCAATGGTGGAGACCGAAAAGTCAGTCAGGATTTTGACCAGCGCGTTGACCTGGTTTTTCTTGCGTACTGTGCCCAACTCCAGAAATGCGAATCCGGCATGCATTGCCAGAACCATGATCCCGCCCAGCAAGATAAACAGAACATCTGCGCCCGATTTGAATGCATCCAGCATGAATAACGCTCCTGAGAGAATCAGTTTTCCGAAAATTTGTCAGGTAATAGCAAGAGGCGTGCCTTATGTTGGCGCAAGTCATGCCCACAGCAGATCAAATCCGGATGCAAGCCATGATTGAATATTTATTACATTGATATCAGCAACTTGCGACCAACGCCAAGCTCAAGGGCAGATCTGCAAGACGGCAAACAAGCGATTAAATGATGCGAACAAGGATGCGCAGAAAGCACAAACGCCCCTTTCAGGGGCGTCTGCTGCTTTTTACGCACCACATCGGTGCTTCAAATCAGTTTTTTATGTTCGTCTTCGATCCGATCGAGTTCGTTATCGAGATCCGCCTCGGAAATCGGGGTGTAGGTGTCTTCTTCTTTTTCTGCAACAGGTTTGTTTTTAATCAGCCATCCGGCCAGCACAATGCCCAGTTCGTAGAGCAGCCAGAGCGGCAAAGCGAGCATGACCTGAGATATCACGTCCGGCGGCGTAAAGATGGCACCAATCACGAATGCACCAACGATGACGTAAGGCCGAGCTTCCTTGAATTTTGAAATTTCGACCAAACCGGTCATGGCTAACCCAATCACCACGATAGGCACTTCAAAAGTGACACCAAAGGCGAGAAACATGGTGATGACGAAATCGAGGTATTTACCGATATCAGTCATAACCGCGACCCCTTCCGGCGCGATACCGACGATAAAGCCGAAAACCACTGGAAAAACCAGGAAGTAGGCAAATGCCATGCCGCAACCAAAAAGTACCGTGCTGGCAAACACCATCGGCAGGATCAGTTTGCGCTCATGCTTGTAAAGACCGGGCGCAATGAACGACCAGATCTGATAGAGGATCACCGGCAATGCCCCCAGGAAGGCGGTCATCATGGCGACCTTGACTGGCACAAAGAACGGCGTCACCACTTCCGTGGCGATCATTTGTCCGCCATGCGGCAGCTTGTCCAGCAACGGCTGCGCCAGCATGGAGTAAAGATCACCGGCAAAGGGAAACAGACAGATGAACAAAACGACCCAGGCGACCACCGCCTTCAAAAGGCGATCACGCAGTTCGATCAAATGTGAAATAAAGGTTTCGGTGCCGTCCATGTCCATGAGTTTCAGCCCGCCGCCTTGTCTGCGTTGAGTGTGTTGGACTTGGGCGCGATCGGGTTCATCGATGCTTCAGCTTGCGCAACCAAGCCCTCGCTTTCGGCTGCCATCGGCTTGTCATTCTGTTCGACGGCCAATGGCTGCGCCGACAGTTTGGCGGCTTCCTCGGCTTTCATCTTGTCCCACTCATTCATCGTCAAACCACCATCGGTTGCGCTCATGGCTTGCATGACGCGACTGATCTGGCTGGTTTCCTGCTCGACCACGGTCTCCAATTCACGCTTGGTGTCGCCGGCCATGATTTCATACCGCTGCGCGGTATCTTTCATTTCCTGCTGCATCTTGCGCAATTCCTCCAGTTTCATGTCCCGATCGATGTCCTGCTTTACCTGCGACACATATCGATTAAGCCGGCCAACCCACTGCCCCGCTGTGCGCGCCACCTTGGGCAACCGCTCTGGACCAATGACGAGCAGCGCGATGACGCCGATGACCATCAACTCGGAGAATGCAATATCGAACATTAGAAGGGGAGTCGCTTCATGGTTGTGTGCATTGGGTACCGACGCTCAACGCGCCCCATTCCGCAATCAGCTTTGTTGTTTATTTTTAACCTCGCCCTCGATGGTTGTGCCAGTGGATTCTGTTTGACGCGGCAATTCGGAGGGTTTGTTCTTCTCCTCCGCCATGGCATCTTTGAAACCTCTCACCGCACCGCCCAAGTCACTGCCGACGTTGCGCAGCTTCTTGGTACCGAATACAACCAGAACAACAGCTAATACGATCAGCCAATGCCAGATGCTGAAGGAACCCATGATTTAACTCCTTTATTGAAAATTCCGCCTTCGAGAAAACGGATTTGAATCTTACATGGCGCGCGGACCGCCGCCACCAATGACGTGGACATGCAAATGCATGACTTCCTGGCCACCGCCTTTGCCAGTATTAATGATGGTGCGGAAGCCATCATTCAAGCCCTGCTCTTTCGCCAATATAGGCGCCAGCAACAAAATCCGCCCAAGCAGTTGTTCATGACGCTGATTTGCCTCCGCCAAAGAAACGATATGTTCCTTCGGCACGATCATGAAATGCACCGGAGCAGCCGGGTGAATATCGTGAAACGCAATCAGTTGGTCATCTTCATACAGCTTGTTGGCGGGAATATCGCCCGCTACGATCTTGCAAAAGATACAGTTTTCGCTCATTTCATGTCCTTGCCGCGACTGGCCTTTTCAGCGATTCCAGAGATACCTTCACGCCGCGCCAACTCATCAAGAATCTCGTCAGGATGAATGCCTTGTTGGGCCAATAAAACCAGTGAATGAAACCACAGGTCGGCGGTTTCATAGATGACTTTTTCACGCACGCCATCTTTTGCCGCCATGATGGTCTCGGCGGCTTCTTCCGCAACCTTCTTCAAAATCGCGTCGAGCCCCTTGTGATACAGCTTTGCCACATAGGAACTTTGCGGGTCGGCTTGCTTGCGGGCTTCCAGCGTCAGCGCCAGGCGGTCGAGAATATCGTTGTTCATTTCTTGTAAATTTCGTGCGGGTCTTTCAAGACCGGATCGACTGTCACCCATTCGCTATTTTCCAGGCGCTGGAAGAAGCAACTGCGGCGACCGGTATGGCAAGCGATACCGCCAACCTGATCGATCTTCAGCAGTACGACATCCTCGTCGCAATCAAGCCGAATTTCCTTGACCTTTTGCGTGTGGCCGGACTCCTCGCCTTTATGCCACAACTTTTTCCGTGAACGCGACCAGTAAACCGCTTCGCCATGCTGGACAGTGAGTTTCAGCGCTTCGCGATTCATCCAGGCGACCATCAGGATATCGCCGCTTTCGGCATCCTGCGCGATAGCCGGGACCAGACCTTCCGCCGACCAATTGACTTTGTTCAACCACGCTTCATTACTCACAATCGCACCTCGATTCCCTGTTCTTGCAGATGTTTTTTGGCTTGTTCAACGGTGTATTCGCCAAAGTGAAAAATACTCGCCGCCAGCACTGCATCGGCCCCGCCCATTTTGACGCCATCGGCGAGATGTTGCAGATTGCCAACACCACCGCTGGCAATCACTGGAATATTGATGGCATCGGCAATGGCGCGTGTCAGATTGAGATCAAAACCAATTTTTGCGCCATCCCGGTCCATGCTGGTCAACAGGATTTCGCCCGCGCCCAGATCCTGCATTTTCTTCGCCCACTCCACTGCATCCAAGCCGGTCGGCTTGCGGCCGCCATGCGTGAATATTTCCCATTTCGGCGCAGCGCCCCAGACCGTCTGTTTGGCATCGATGGCAACCACGATGCACTGCGAACCGAAACGATCGGAACAATCCTTCACCAGTTGCGGATTGAACACCGCAGCAGTGTTGATCGATACCTTGTCGGCTCCGGCATGAAGCAACCGGCGCACGTCTTCAACAGCACGTACACCTCCGCCTACCGTCAGCGGAATGAATACCTGGGCGGCGACGTCTTCGATGATATGCAGGATCAGATCGCGGTTATCGGAAGTAGCGGTAATGTCGAGAAAAGTCAGTTCATCGGCACCTTGTTCGTCGTAGCGCTTGGCAATTTCAACCGGATCACCGGCATCGCGCAGATTGACGAAGTTGACGCCTTTGACGACACGGCCATTGGTTACATCGAGGCAAGGAATGATACGTTTGGCGAGCGGCACGGTTCGGTTACGCCTCGCTCAACTGATCCGCCAGCGCCTGCGCGGCCGTGAAATCGAGGGTGCCTTCGTAAATCGCGCGGCCGGTGATCGCGCCCATGATGCCCTCGCTTTCAACTGCGCAAAGTTTATGCACATCATCAAGATTGGTAACGCCGCCGCTGGCAATCACCGGAATACTCAACGCTTGCGCCAAGCGCACCGTGGCTTCGATGTTGACGCCTGAAAGCATGCCATCACGGCCGATGTCGGTGTAAACAATCGATTCCACGCCGTAATCCTGAAACCGCTTGGCCAGATCGATGACATCGTGGCCGGTTACTTTCGACCAGCCCTCCACGGCCACCTTGCCGTCCTTGGCATCGAGTCCGACGATGATGTGACCCGGAAACGCGGTGCAGGCATCGCGCAGAAAACCCGGATTCTTCACCGCCGCGCTGCCAATGATGACGTAGGTAATGCCGTCATCAAGATAACGCTCGATGGTATCGAGGTCACGAATGCCGCCACCAAGTTGCACCGGAATTTCATCGTCAAGTTCATCAGTGATGGCCTTGATTGCTTTTTCATTGATCGGCTTGCCGGCGAATGCGCCGTTCAGGTCAACCAGATGCAGGCGTCGGGCGCCATTGGCCAGCCACTTGCCGGCCATTTCCGCCGGGTTGGCAGAAAAAACTGTCGCACTGTCCATTTCGCCCTGTTTGAGACGGACACATTGACCATCTTTGAGATCGATCGCCGGAATAATGAGCATGGCTTACCTCGAATTACCTTCCCAAGTTATGAAATTAGCGAGTAAATGCAGGCCTGCGGCCTGGCTCTTCTCTGGGTGAAACTGGACGGCAAACACATTGTCTTGCGCTACCGCACAGGTGAATGCAAACGGGTAATGCGTAAAACCAGCCACCACGGCGGCATCCGCCGGCTCGGCATAGTAACTGTGTACAAAGTAGAAACGTTCACCCTCCTCGATGCCCGCCCACATTGGGTGCCGCATGCCCTGATGCACCTGGTTCCAGCCGATGTGAGGCACTTTCAGTTTCATGCCATCCGCATCTTTCATGGCTTCAGCCGGAAACAGACGAACATTTCCCGGTAACAACCCGAGTCCGGCACAGTCACCCTCTTCACTGTGCGTGAAAAGGGCTTGCATGCCCAGGCAAATCCCCAGAAAAGGCTTGCGCTCGGCAGCTTGCTTGATCACATCGACCAATCCTCGCGCCGCCAGTTCACGCATGCAATCCGGCATCGCGCCGACGCCCGGAAATACGACCCGAGTGGCTGCCGCGATGATCGTCGGATCGGCGGTAACCACGATCTTGGCCAGCGGCGCGACATGCTCGAACGCCTTCGACACGGACAGCAGATTACCCATGCCGTAGTCGATGATTGCGATATCGGCGGGCATTACAACGAACCTTTGGTAGAGGGCATTGCATCGCCCATCCGCGAATCAACTTCCAGCGCCATGCGCAGCGCGCGGCCGAAGGCCTTGAACACCGTTTCGGCCTGATGATGCGCGTTGATGCCACGCAAATTATCGATGTGCAGGGTGACGCTGGCGTGGTTGACGAAGCCCTGGAAAAACTCGCGGAACAAATCGACATCGAAATCGCCAATGCGCGCGCGGGTGAAATCAATGTTGTATTCCAGCCCGGGACGACCGGACAGGTCGATCACTACGCGCGACAGGGCTTCATCCAGCGGCACATAGGCATGGCCGTAACGGCGGATGCCCTTTTTGTCGCCGACTGCTTTGGCGAATGCCTGGCCAAGGGTGATGCCGATATCCTCGGCGGTATGGTGCGCGTCGATGTGCAAATCGCCGTTGGCGTCGATGTCGAGATCGACCAGACCATGCCGCGCCACCTGGTCGAGCATGTGATCGAGAAATGGCAAGCCGGTCTGGAACGCCGCTTTGCCGGTGCCATCGAGATCGATGCGGACAGTAATCTGGGTTTCCAGCGTGTCCCGACTTACCGTGGCTGTGCGCATAAAGTGTCTTGCTCCAAGAAGTTTGATTTTAACCGCACTTGCCGAGGATTTCCCGCAACGCAACCAGCAGTTCATCACATTGCGGATCGGTGCCCACCGTAATGCGCAGGAACGGATCGATGCGCTGCGGCTTCCTGAAATGGCGCACGATGATGCCGCGCTCACGCAACGCGGCAGCCAGTTCGGCGCCGGCATACTCGGGATGCCGCGCAAACACGAAGTTGGCGCCGGAAGGCAGCACGGAGAAACCAAGTTCACTCAACGCTTCCACCAGACGGGTGCGGCTGTCGATGACTTTGTTACGGCAACTGTCGAACCAGGCTCGGTCGGCCATGCTGGCAGTGGCGCCGGCCTGGGCGAAGCGGTCGAGCGGATAGGAATTGAAGCTGTCCTTGACGCGGGTCAGCGCCTGGATCAGTTCGGCCTGACCGATGGCATAACCGACGCGCAG
>JFJP01012256.1_pt1 | contig 14943 bp, 8 predicted proteins | sample 431651 | NCBI WGS metagenome assembly JFJP01 (sample SAMN02602958, study PRJNA72255) | Microbial mat metagenome, whole genome shotgun sequencing project. | biome: fresh water; feature: sink hole; material: water; isolation source: purple microbial (photo- and chemosynthetic) mats found in...
CGGCGAAACTGTCATCTCCTACAAAAACCTCAATGGGCGAAGCTACGTCATCATGGGCTTTCCCATTTATGATTACTCCAACACGGCAGTGGGCGCGCTGGAAATTATCCTGGACCGCACCGACGCAGTCGCCGCTCAAAACCGCGAGACGCTGATTACTATTTTTGCCAGCCTTCTGGCAATCTTCATCAGCGTCCTGGTCATCGTGCGGACGGTGAATACCATCACCAAACCCATCGTGGCGCTGACAGAAACCGCGGTTGCAGTCGCCAACGGCAACCTGGAACGACAGGCGCTGGTGGAAAGCGACGATGAGATTGGAACGCTCACCCGCGCATTCAATCAAATGATTACAGAACTGCGAAATTCATTATCCACGCTCGAACAACGCATTGCAGAACGCACCCAAAACCTCGAACTCGCCGCAGAAGTCGGGCGCTCGGTGTCTCAAGTGCGCGCGCTGGATGTCATGCTCACAGACGCGGCAGAACTCATCCGCAAGCAATTCAACCTGTACTATGTGCAGGTGTACCTGACAGACCCCAGCGGTACAAAATTAAACCTGCAAGCGGGAACCGGCGATGTGGGTATGGAACTGCTCAACCGCCGCCATAATTTGCAGTTGAACTCTGACTCTATCAATGGGCGCGCCGCAATCGAAAAACATTCTGTGGTGATTTCAAACACCGCCGCCAACGCCACATTCAAGCCCAATCCCCTGCTGCCCAACACCCGTTCCGAAATGGCTGTGCCGCTAATGATCGGTGAAAAAGTGGTGGGCGTGCTGGATATGCAAAGTGAAGTCTCTGGTTCTTTGAACCAGGATGTATTATCTGCCTTTGAAGCGCTGGCTGGGCAACTCGCCATCGCCATTCAAAACGCAAACTTCCTGGCAGAGACAGAACAAGCCCGCGCCGAAGTAGAAGCGCAGGCGCAGCGCCTGTCCCGTTCCAACTGGGAAGGCTACCTCGACGCAATTCACACCCCAGAAAAATTCGGCTTTGTCTTCGAGCAGAATAAGGTCACCCCGCTGGCGCAGGAAGAAAAGGAAACCGGCAACGCCTTTGCAGTCCCCATCGCCGTCACAGGCGAAACGCTTGGAAGACTGGTCGTAGAACTGGGAGAAGGAAAATCTATCGCCAGAAGCGACGAACTGATCAACACCGTGGCGCGGCAGGTGGCGCAGCAAATCGAATCCCTGCGCCTGCTGGAAAGCGCCGAACGCTTCCGCTACGAAGCCGAGCAAGCCTCGCGCCGTCTAACTCACGAAGGCTGGCAGGAATACATGGATGATGGCGACAAAGACGCGGGCTACATCTACGACCTGAAGGAAGTACGCCCCTACAAGCAGGATGAACCAGCGCAGGCAGACGACATCAGCGTACCGCTCAAAGTTCGGGATGCAACCATCGGAAAACTGATTCTCAAAGGCGTCGACTCCAGCGACAGCGAAGCGCTCGAAATCGCCAACGCGGTTGCCGAACGCCTCGGCGCGCACATCGAAGGGTTACGGCTTTCGACGCAAACCGAGAATGCGCTGGCATCGACCAAAAAACAGGCGCAGCGCGAACAAGCCCTCAGGCAAATCACCAGCGCCGTGCGCGGCTCGACCGACCCCGCCGTCATCTTGCGCACTGCCGCCCGCGAATTGGGAAATATTATGGGACGGCAAACCATTGTCCGCCTTACACATGCCGCCGGGGACAAATCCATGCCGCCTGTCGTTTCAGGCGATACCAATGGAGGTAAACAATGAGCGCATCACAAATCAATTCCAGCCAGTCTAACGCCGGGCGCGAAGAAATGTACCGGATGCTGGTCGAAAACAGCCACGACATCATCTACACGCTCACAGCCGACGGCGTGTTTACTTTCGTTTCCCCTGCCTGGAGCGCCCTGGTGGGACACCCGGTCGAAGAGGTGGTGGGGCAATCCTTCCAGCCGTTTGTCCACCCCGATGATATTCCAGTCTGTATGACCTGGCTGCAAAAAGTTATCGAAAGCGGGCAGCGACAAGAAGGGGTGGAATATCGCGTGCGGCACACCAATGGAACCTGGAAATGGCACACCTCGAGCGCCACGCCGCTAAAAGACGCCTCTGGCGCAATCAACGGCTTTTATGGCATAGCCCGCGACATAACCAGCCAAAAAGAAACGCAAATCGCGGAGAAGGAATTTAGCGCGGCGCTTGCCGAATCGACGCCCGCCTTTTTGGTCACCCTCAACTCGGACGGCACAGTCCGCTTTATGAACCAGTTCATGCTTGCCGCGCTGGGCTACTCGCTCGATGAAGTGATCGGAAAAGACTACATCCCGCTGGCAGCGCGCGAAGACGAGAGCGCCATCCTCATGGACGCCTTTCGACAGACGACGCAGTTACGGGAAATAACGCTAAACGACACCCACATCGTCGCCCGCGACGGGCATCAAATCCTTGTCGAATGGCGCGGCAAGCCCATCCTCAAATCTGACGGAACTTTCGACTACTTTTTGGGGCTGGGGCTGGACGTTACCGGGCAGAAAGCGGCAGAAATTGAAGTTCAACACCTGGCGTCCTTCATCGAAACGGCAAACGAAGCAATTCTAAGCGCCTCGGTAAAAGGCGAAGTTCTAAGTTGGAACCCCGCCGCCGAGCGCATGTTTGGGTACAAGCGCGAAGAAATCATCGGCAAATCAGTCATCATCCTCTCGCCGATGGAACTGCGCGAACAGTCTGCGGGCATCCTCAAACGCCTGCAAAGCGGCGAAAACCTTCCCCCCACAGAGACAAAACGCGTCGCCAAAAACGGGGATATTATCGACGTATTGCTTAGCGCCACACCGGTAAAAAACAGCGCGGGGCAGATGACGAGTTTCAGCGTGGTGATGAGCGACATCACAGAGCGCAACCGCACCGAAGAAAAAACAAAAGAATCGCAGCGACGGCTTTCCCTGCTTGTCGAAAGTTCGCCGATGGCAATCATCGAGTGGAACCTGAACTTTGAAGTCGTCTCGTGGAACCCTGCCGCCGAGCAAGTCTTTGGCTACACTGCCGCCGAAGCGATGGGAAAACATGCGCGGTTTATCATCCCCCCGGAATATCACGGATTAGTAGATCAGGTCTGGCAGGGACTGCTTGCTCAAACGGGCGGCGAGCGCTCCACCAATGCAAACACCACCAAAGACGGGCGCGTTATCACCTGCGAATGGTACAACACCCCGCTGGTTGGTGAAGATGGCAAAGTCATAGGCGCGTCCTCGCTGGTGCAGGATGTAACCGAACAAAAGCAGGCAGAAGCGCGCTTAAAGCAAAACGAAACCGACCTATCCTCGGCGCTGCGCGTAGCGCAAATGGGCTACTGGGAATTCGACATTCCAAGCCAAATGTTCACCTTCAACGACCAGTACTATTCCCTGCTGGGCATTGACGCCCGCCAAATCGGCGGCTACCAGATTGGGGCGCAGGAATTTGCTCAAAAATATGTCCACCCTGACGATGCCGCCATTGTAGGCTACTCGATCCAACAAGCCATGGAAGCCACAGACCCCAACTTCCAGATGCAGAACGAATCGAGAAACCTGCGGGCAGACGGCTCGGTCATGTGGGCGGCAATCTGGTTCCGCATCGAAAAAGATGAACAAGGTCGAACCACAAAACTGTATGGCGTGACCCAGAATATTACCAAGCGCAAAACAACAGAAGAGGAAATGCTGCAACAAAGCGAAAAGTTCCGAATGGTCGCAGACTTCACCTACGACTGGGAATATTGGCTTGGCACAGATAATAAATATATTTACCTCTCGCCATCGGTAAAGCGCATCACCGGCTATGAGGTTAACGCCTTCATGCAAAACCCGGATCTGTTCAGCGAAATTGTCCACCCGGATGACAAAAAAACATTTGAAGGGCACATCCACGACTTCCACGCCGAACACAGCGACGCCGCAGGGGAGGTGGAAGTACGCATCGTAACCCCAGATGGCAAGGAACGCTGGCTCAGCCACCTTTGCCAGCCCGTCTACGACGCCAACGGGCAATGGATGGGACGCCGCGGCAGCAACCGTGACATCACAGAAAACAAAGAGGCGGAAGAAGAAATGCGCCGCTTCCAATTGATGGTGCAAAACAGCACCGACTTCATCAACATGTCGGACATGGAAGGCAAAATGCTCTTCCTAAACGAAACCGGGCGAAAAATGGTCGGCGTGGAAGATAAAGACATTTCCAACCTGGTAATTTTCAACATCATTCCAGAAGATTACCTGCCAGTGGTGCAAGCGCAAACCCTGCCCGCGCTGATGGAAAAAGGCGAATGGTCCGGCGAACTGCGCTACCGCAACGTGAAGACCGGCAATATCATAGAAGTGTACGCCAGCACCTACATGCTGCGCGACCCCAAGACCAACGAACCGCGATATCTGGTCAACATCTCGCGCGACATCACAGAAAACAAACGGCTTGAACTCGAAGTCCAACAGGCGTTTGAAAGGCGCGGTTACCAGGTGCAGATCAGCACCGAAATCTCACAGGAAATCGCTACCGCGTCCGAATTGCCAGACCTTTTTGCCCGCGTTGTGACGCTCACCAAAGAACGCCTCGGCTACTACCACACCCAATTGTTGCGCTACGACGCCGCGCAAGACGCTGTGGCGCTCATCAACGGCTACGGCGAAACAGGCGCGAAAATGCTGGCAGATGGTCACAAACTGCCAATGGGCAAAGGCTTGATTGGAACCGCCGCCGCTTCTGGCGAAACCGTCATGCGCCCCAATCTGGCAGACGACCCCGACTGGCAGCCCAACCCCCTGCTGCCTGAGACCAAAGGCGAAATCGCCGTCCCGATCAAACTGGGCGACCAAATCCTCGGCGTGCTGGACGTGCAAAGCAGTCAGGCAGGCGCGCTCACCGAAGATGACCGCCTGCTGCTGGAAGGCTTGTGCGGTCAAATCGCGGTCGCCATTCACAGCACCGAACTTCTCGAAGAATTACGCGACAGCCGCGAGCGGTATGAGTTGTCGGTGGCAGGCTCGAACGATGGTCTGTGGGATTGGGACATGAGCACCAACGACGTCTATTTCTCTCCGCGCTGGAAGGAAATGATCGGCTACGGCGAGGATGAACTCAATAACGGCTTTGCCGATTTCGAAAGCCTGCTGCACCCCGAAGACCATGACTATGTGATGGGACATGTTAACGACTACTTGACCGGTAAAATACCCAGTTACGATATGGAATTCCGCTTCCGTCACAAGGACGGTTCCCATCGCTGGATCCTGGCGCGAGGCATGATGGTACGCAACGCCGAAGGCATCCCGATGCGTATGGCAGGTTCCCACACCGATATTACCGAGCGGCGCAAAACCCAGGAAGACATGGCGGAGCGCCTCGAAGAAGTCAACCGCCTGTACCGCGCCATGAGCCGCGAAGGCTGGAAGACCTACCGCGAAACAGCAGACATACCCGAAGGCTTCCTCTTCGACCAGAGCGGAATCAAAGCCATCGAAGAAGCCAGTATGAGCGATAAGCCCTTTGCCAACATCCCCATGAAGGTGCTGGGCGGCGAAATCGTTGGAAGCCTGGCAGTCGCAGACGACCCGCAGCGCCCCATGTCCAAAGAAGACCTTGCCTTCTTGCAACAAGTTTCAGACCAGGTTGCCCTGGCGCTCGAAGGCGCGCGCCTGACCGCGCAAACCCAATCGGCGCTGGCGCAAACCGAAAAACTTTCCGAAGCGGGCTTGCTGTTCACCCGCGCTTCGGACCTGCAAGAACTGGTAAAAATTGCGGCAGAAACGCTGGGCATCCCGCAAATCAACCGCGCCATCCTCGAAACCTTCAACTACTCAGCCGATAACGAAGTGGACAGTATGGATATCGTCGCAAACTGGTGGAGCGGAACGGGCACAGAGCCGACAGCAGTTGGAGCGCGCTACTCAACCCAGTCGCTGCCCATGCTGCAATTGTTCGTCACCCCCACCCCAATCTTCATCAAAGACACAATGGCAGATGAGCGCATCGACCCAATATCCATGCAAGTGGTGCAAAAACTAAACGTCCGCGCCGTGGCTGTCCTGCCGCTCTTCCTGGCAGAAAAACAATTGGGCGTCATGCTGCTGGAGGCGGAAAACAATCACGAGTTTACCCAGGAACAGATGAGACTCTTCTCTGCAATGGGTCCCCAAATTTCCACCGTGTTGGAAAACCGCCGGCAATTTGAGCGCGCCCGCCAGCAGGCAGAACGCGAGGGAATGCTCAACATCATCAGCCAAAAGATTCAAAGCGCCACCACCGTCGAAGCCGTGCTGCAAATCGCCGCGCGCGAACTGGGTCATGCTCTGGGCGCGCCCATGACCATTGCCCAATTGAGCATGAAAGACCGCAAGTAGCCGCCGCCCCCAGGAGACAATCCCCATGCCCCCCGATGAGAAATCACAAAAACGGGTTCAAAAACTTTTTTCCGAACTGGAGAAAATCTCCACGCTTCACGAGCCGCCTGCTGAAAGCGAGGGCGGGTCGGAGAAGGGCGAGGCGCACCCCACGGTAGGCAGCGAAATGGAAACGCTGCTCCTGCGCATCCGCGAATTAGAATCACAGATTCGAGAAAAGGAAACGCGCGCCATCCCCGCCGCCAAACCTGCCGCGCCCATGCTGCTTTATGAAAAAGAGGAAGTCGGCTACGTCTTCCTTGGCGATGAAGCGCTGCCGTTAAAAACGCTCAAACTTTCCGCCGAAAAACTGGAAAAGACCATCGACACCCCGCTTACCGCCGGCGGCACAACCATCGGGTCTGTAAAGGTCGAGCCGTCCGCCGAACACGAATGGAGCGCCGACGAAGCAAAAATGACGAACGCCGTCGCCCAGCAAATTTCATTGCAAGTTCAAAACCTGCGTCTGCTTGCCGCCGCCGAACGCGCCCGCGCCGAAGCCCTTGCCGCCAACCGCCAATTCACCCACCAAAGTTGGGAATCGTTCATGGACGGCATTCGCAACAGCGAGCGCATCGGTTACGCCTATGATCAGGCGTCGGTTGAACCCTTCCTCGCGCCCGCGCCGGAACAACACGACATTCAAGAAACCATCAACGTCCTCGAAGAACAAGTCGGCAACCTCTTCCTCAAGCAAAACCCCGCCCATCCGCTAACCGAAGAAGACCGCGAAATTGTCGCGGCAGTGGCAAGGCAGGTGGCGCAGCAAGTGGAAAACCTGCGCCTGCTGGCAGACGCCTCTCGCGCCCGCGCCAACGCCGAAGAAGCCACCCGCCGCCTAACGCGCCAAAACTGGCAGTCGTACACCGACCAAAAAGAGGATACGCTGGGCTTCGCCTACAACTCGCTGCAAGTCATTCCCATCGAAGAAGCGCCGCTGCCGCAAGAAATGTCCTTCTCTCAACCCTTGCAGGTGCGCGGCGAAACCATTGGGCAGTTGGCGGTCGCCGGGTTGGATGCAGTTTCGCCAGAGGCGGTTCAACTGGCAAACAACATCGCCGAGCAGGTCAGCATCCAGGTGGAAAACCTGCGCCTCTACGAACTGAACGAAAAACGCGCCCGCGAGTTGGAAACCGTGGCAGTCGTCAGCACCACAGCCTCTACCACCCTCGACCCGGATGAACTGCTGCAATCGGTGGTAGACCTGGCAAAAGAACGTTTCAACCTGTACCACGTCCACATTTACCTGACGGATGAATCATGGAACACCCTGTTGCTTGCGGCAGGCTCCGGCGAAGTCGGCAGGCAAATGGTTATAACTGGTCACGCCATTCCAATGAGCGCAGATATATCGCTGGTAGCGCGCGCCGCCCGCGAACGCTCTGCCATGATTGTCAACGACGTGCGCGCCGAAGCGGATTTTTTACCCAACCCTTACCTGCCCGACACCCGCTCTGAAATGGCAGTGCCGATGATTTCCGGCGACAAGGTGATTGGCGTCTTCGACGTGCAAGCCAAAACCGTCAGCAACTTTACACAGGACGACGCCAACATCTACACCACCCTCGCCTTGCAAGTGGCGGTGGCTCTGCAAAACGCCCGCCTATACCAGGAGCAAAGCGCAACGGTGGCGCAATTGCGCGAACTCGACCGCCTCAAATCCTCCTTCCTCGCCAACATGTCGCACGAACTACGCACCCCGCTCAACTCCATCCTCGGCTTTGCCGACGTAATGATAGAAGAACTGGACGGACCGCTGACCGAAAACATGAAGACCGACCTGGGTCTGATTTACAAAAACGGTCAGCACCTGCTGCATTTGATTAATGACGTGCTCGACATGGCGAAGATTGAATCGGGTAAAATGAACCTGAACGTCGAGAAGTTCAACCTGCAAGAGGTTATCGAAGAAGTCACCAGCATCACCTCCACGCTTGCCAGCGAAAAGAACCTGGCGCTCTTTATCGAGCCAGATTCTGACCATGAAGTGGAAATCAACGCCGATAAAATCCGCGTGCGGCAGGTGATGATCAACCTGGTAAACAACGCCATCAAATTTACCGAAAGGGGCAAGATTGCCATCCATGTGGCGCGCGAAGACAACAACGTCTTGATTACCGTCAAAGACACGGGCATCGGTATTCCGATGGAACTGCTCGAATCGGTATTCCAGGAATTTACGCAAGTGGATACCTCGACCACCCGCAAGGTGGGCGGCACAGGCTTGGGCTTGCCCATCAGCCGCCGCCTGATCGAAATGCACGGCGGGCGCCTGTGGGCAGAAAGCAGCGGTATCAACGGCGAAGGCTCCACCTTCTACGTATTCATGCCCATCGAAGCCAAAATCAAACAAGATAACGAAGCAAAGGTAAAATAAGAGCATGGCAAAGCCAAAGTACCTGCAATGCGCCGTTTGCGGCAATCAACAACCCTACGAACCCTTCACCCCTGCCGTTTGCAAGAAATGCGAAGCGCAATGGCTCGAAGCGGTGTACGACTACGAAACCTTCAAGCGCGACATCTTGCGCGGCTTGCCGGGGCGCCCGCTGCGCCTGTGGCGCTACCAGGATGTGCTCCCGCTGGAGAACCCCGCCGCGCTGGATTTATACCCCGCCGGTGGAACCCCGCTCTGGCTTTCGCAGCGCTTTGCCTTGCAACTGGGGCATGACCAGGTCTACTTCAAGGACGAACGCTACGGACCGACAAGTTCCTTCAAAGACCGCCAGGCGGCGGTTGCTGTTGCCGCCATGAACGAAGGCGATGTGCGCGAAGCGGTGATTGCCTCCACCGGCAATGCGGCGGTGGCGTATGCGGCGGCTTGCGCCCGGGCTGGAATCAAGCTATGGGTATTCATGACCAGCCTCGTGCCGCAAGAAAAACTGCGCGAAGCGGCGCTCTTCGGCGCGGAGGTCATCCGCGTCAGCGGCAATTACGACCAGACCAAACAAATCGCCAGCCAGTTTGCCCAGCGCAAACACCTATTGCTGGATCGCGGAGCCAGTTCCATCCCGGCGCGTGAATCCATGAAGACGATTGCCTATGAAATTGTAGAGCAACTAGGCTGGCGCGCGCCCGATTGGTACATCCAAGCCGTCAGCGGCGGCATGGGTCCGATGGGCGTGTATCAGGGCTTCAAGGAAATGTTCGACATGGGGCTAATTCACCGCATCCCCAAGATTGCCATCATCCAGGCGGAGGGCTGTTCGCCGATGGTCAAGGCGTTCAAGGCGGGCAAAGACACCGCCGAGCCGGTCATTCCCGACACGCGCATCATCATCCTTTCCACCGGCGACCCCGGCAAGACCTACACCTATCTTTGGAGCATCCTCCAAAAACACGGCGGCACGATGGAATCGGTCACCGACGCCGAAGCCTTTGAAGCCATGCGCTCGCTCGCCAAAAGCGAAGGCATGGCGGTGGAGCCCGCTACGGCAGTCGCCTACGCCGGGCTTGAAAAGATGCTCAAGAACGGAAGTATTAGCAAGGACGAAACCGTCGTCATCAACTGCACCGGTCACACCTTCCCCGTCGAAAAACATGTGCTTGGCGACCAATGGGCGGTCGATGTTCACCTGAGCAAAGACCAATCCCCCGCGCCGCAGGAAGGCTTGCAAGCCGCGCTGGAAAACCTGGATGAAAAAGTCACCACCGTCCTGCTGGTGGACGACAACGCCGACGACGCCCTGCTCATCCGCCGCCTGCTGGAAGGGAAAAAGTCATACCGCGTGTATCACGCCAAGGATGGCTGGGAAGGGCTTGCCATGGCGCGCCAGCACCTGCCCGACTTGATTGTGAGCGACCTGACCATGCCCGGCATCGACGGCTTTGGATTTGTGGAAGAAATCAAACTCGACCCGCGCACAAAGGATATTCCGGTTGTGGTGGTCAGCGCGAAAGACATCACGCTCGAAGAACGCAACCGCCTCAATGGTCACATCGAGGCGCTGTATCAAAAAGGCTCGCTGCCAACTCGTAAATTCGTAGACAAGGTCATCAATGTCATCGAAGACAAGAATGGAGCCTAAAGGAGACGCTTCATGGGACACAATATCTTATACATAGAAGACAACCCCGATAACATGATGCTCGTCAAACGCGCACTGGAGGCTCGAGGGTATAGATTGATACAAGCCATGACCGGGTACGACGGCGTGGCTGCCGCTGAAAGGGAAGAAGTGGATTTGATCCTGCTCGACATTAACCTGCCCGACATCGACGGGTATGAAGTGGCGCGAAAAATACGCAGCAGTTTCAAGCACACCCTGGCTTATGTGCCGATTATTGCCGTAACCGCCAACGCCTTGAAAGGCGACGCAGAAAAAGCGCTCGGCGCCGGTTGCGATGTTTATATGTCGAAACCCATTAATATCCGCGAATTGTGGGCGCGTGTGGAAGCCTTTGTGCCATCCCCGCAAAAAGCTTCTTAAAAATCAAACGGACAGAGCGCTTCAACGCTGACACAGGTTGAAGCGCTCTTAATTAAAACAGCCAGTACCCCATTGCCACAGCAATTGCCGTCGCGGTGATGTTGTCTACATCTTTGAATGGCAGCGATTCTACAAGCGTTACGCCAAGCGCAATCCACACCAGGGGCAAAAGGTAGGACGCAAACGGCGCTGCAAAAATTCCCAAATTCACGTAAACAAATAAAATCAACGCAGAAAGCGCCCAGCCGCCAACGAAAACCCCAAGCGAGCCGGCAATAGATTTTTCTCCGCTCCAAAAAAGTTTGGGAGATTTCACCCGCCGCCCGATGAAATCGGCAATGCCGTCGCCGCCGCAAAGCATCATCAGCGCCACAATGCCGATGGGGGATTCCTTCCAGAAGACTAAAGTCAGCGCCACGAACATAATTCCATAGAAAAGGGGACCGCGCAAAATTTCCCTGGGGTCGCCTGTGCGCGACATGGCTCTGACCGACGCCTCATCCTTCAGTTTACCAAACCCAACCAGCGCAAATTGAATCGTGACTGCAAATGGCACCAGAGCCGCCAGCCAGCGGGCTTCGGGCGCATTGTCGAACATCAGCCAGCAGAGCACAAACAGCGGTCCCGTTCCGATATGAATCACCTTGCGGCTTGTTTTTCCATCCATCCAGCCGCGATGGGCAATGAAATCCATCAGGCGCAAAAATATCAAGGTGAGGGAAAAGGTGACGATAAGGGCAATGTAATTGTTCACATCATACTCCAGGCAGGAATTTTGGTTCTTGGGCGCCGGGTCTGCGCTTTTTACAGCGCGCGCGTGGCTCCTCCGTCTACATCGAGGATGGCGCCGTGGATGTAGGAGGCTTGCGCCGAGGCAAGGAAGGCGACCGCCTGGGCAATCTCTTGCGGTTCGCCGAAACGGGCAATGCCCAGTTTTGCCGCCATTTGACTTTTGGCTTCTTCGAGGGAGAGGTTCTTTTCAGAGGCGAGGGCTTGGATGCGGGTTTGCAGTCTTTCGGTGGCAATCGAGCCGGGGTTGATGGCGTTGACCCGCACCCCATCGCGGATGCCACGCTCGGCGAGGGCTTTGGTCAGGTTCATCAATGCGGCGTTCACCGACCCGCCAATGGCAAACTCGGCAGAGCCTGCCCGCCCGCCAACGCCGATGATGTTGATAATTCCGCCGCCGCTTTGCGAGAGGGGAATCCATGCCGCGCGCGCGAGTCGCATGGTCGCGTAGAATTTGAGGGCAAAACCGTCTGCCCATTCCTCATCGGTGAGGGTAAGGAAGTCGCCGCGTTTGGTCGCGCCCGCGTTGTTAACCAGCAGGCGCAGGGCGCCGAAGGCTTTTAGGCTGGCGGCGACCACCTGCGCGGCGGAATCGGGTTGGCGCAGGTCGATGGACAGCGGCAGGCTGGGGCTTGGCAGCGAAGCGCTCAAATCATCCAGCGGGGAACGAGCCACGAGAGTCAGTTTCATCCCCGCGGCAGATAAAATCTGGGCGATGGCTTTGCCTATCCCACGACTTGCGCCGGTGACGATGGCGCTTTCTCCTTCCAAATTCAGGTTCATGCCTGCCTCGGCGCGTACACCGCATAACCGCGCGGAGCGGCGAAGAATTGGGCGCGTCCATCAGAATCGGTGCGTTGGTCGCGGGGTTTGGACATATCGGTTTTGCTCCACCAAGCCACAGGGACAAAGTCGGTATCGCTCCATTGTGTATTTGCCCAGGCGCCGTTCCACTTGTCGCCGCGATTGTTAAGGACGTAGATCAAACCGGGCTGGCCGCCATGCCCGCGCCGCTGCATGATGTAGAGGTTGTCGTCGAGGTACAGGATGCTGGTTGCGCCGCCGGCGTATTTTTCATGCGCGGCGACCAGGGCGGCGATGCCGTTGGGCGTTCCTTCGAGCGCAAGGTTGAAGTTGTAGTAATCCTTCCAAAAGACGCAGGGGTAGCCTTCGTGGGTGAGGATGTAGGAGTACGCCAGCAATTTGTCGTTGGCGATGGGGCGTCCCTCGTCGCGCAGGTCATGGTTTTCGACAAAGGTCACGGCTCTGTAGTTTTGCTTTTGCAAAATCGATTCGCCGCCGACCAAATTCCGCAGGCTGAAGCCGTACTGGTCGCACAGGTTCTTGAGCAGTTCGCGCAGGGGGAAATCAAAGGCGCCTACCGGGTTGGCGTTGCCCTGGTTTGCCTGATTGACCCAGTTGAGGGTGTTGCCGGCATTATCCCAATATTCGGCAACGCCGTAGGGCTTGAAGCTTTTGCCGCCGCGCTGGTAGCGGTATTCCTGGATGGCTTGCACGGTGGATGCGCCAAAGCCTTTGACGAAGTCGTAGCGGAAGCCGTCGAAGCCGACTTCTTCGATGAGCCAGCGCGCAAGGTTAAGCAATTCGCCAAAGACATAGGGGTTGCGATGCGAGAGGTCGGGCATGTCGCCGAAGGTCATCTCGTCCCAAGATTCGTATTGGCTGGGGTGAAAACATTCCCAGTTGCGGGGGAATTTTCCGCTTTTGGGGTTGAAGACCGTCCAACGCGCCAGACCCGTAATCGGGTTGACTTCTTGCGCGTCGCCGCCAGAGTTGTGATTGAGAACCATGTCGGCAATCAGATTCAGCCCGTGCCTGTGGGCGTTTTCTATGAGCGCTTCCAACGCTTTGCGGGTTCCAAACCAGGTGGAGACGCCGCCCTTTTGGTCGAATTCGCCGAGGTCGTAGTAGTCGTAGGGGTCGTAGCCCATCGATTGTCCAGATAGGTTGGCGGCTTTGTGAACAGGCGGAAGCCAGAGGGCGGTGAAGCCCGCCTGCGCCAGCGAAGGAATCTTTTCGTTGACGTAGTTCCACCATTGAAATTCTTTTTTGTCTTCTCGCGGACAGTCCCAGTGAAAAGCTTGCAGTATGACGCCCATGGGTAACTCCTTTTTTGGGGGGAGGTTGGAAGGTTTGAAAGTTGGAAGGTTAGAAGGTTGGCTATTGGTCGAGAGAATGGAAGAAGGCGAGCAGGGCTTGCATCGAATGGACAGTGGCGCATTGGCTGTGAGAAATGGCTTGCGCGCTGCGCTCGTTGAACCAGACGCCAAAGATGCCCGCCGCGTTGGCGGCAAGCACATCCTTTGGGTACAGGTCGCCAACCATCAGCGCGTCGGCGGCGGAGAGATTCAAGTCGGCAAGGATGTGGCGGTAGAAGGCTTCGCTTTTGGGGATGCGGGTATTTTGAAAGCAATAGACGCGGGCAAAATAAGAATCCAGCCCCGCCTTTGCCAGCGCCGCGCAAATTTGGCTCTCGTCTGAAACCATTGCGCCTGTGGCAAGAATGATGCGCCGTCCACTGGCTTGCAGGTAGGTCAAGACCTCGGCAATGCCTGCGACGGGGCGGACGGAATCCCAGTCAGACATGGGAGCAGTCAGCGCGGGGTCGTCGTACATCACCGTATCGCCCCAGTCGAAGAGGATGGTTGGGTAGGAGGGCTGGGTCATGGGGGGATTGTAATACAAGACCTCCGAATTTTCGGAGGTCTGACGTCATTCAGGCGCTTCTTCATTCGAAAGAAAATATGTCTGCGCGGGCATGAGGACGTGCTGTCGTTTGCCCGTCACATAATAACCTGTAGTGCAAGCAGAGCGCGGCAGGCGTTTGATGAGCGCCGAGTCGTAGAGCATGATGGAACGATTGGTAATGCTTTCGATCACCGTCCAATGGTCGTGATAACCGTTCAAGCCGAGGATGATGGCGCGGCGCGGCGTACCGTCCAGAAAATTTTGCATCGAACGCCAGAAGGTCGTCAGGTCGGGGTTGGGCAGCCCGCGCCAGGGAACTTCCACCTGCGAAATGCGCTTCTTGCCGACCACCTTGTCCAAAATCGCCAGCATTTGCTTGTGGATGATTCCGCCGATGAAGAGTTTACTCAACAGCCCGCGCCGCGAAAGGTAGCGAACCAAATCATCGAACAACTGCTGGGTCTCATCGTCTGAGGAAAGGTTGACGTAACGCTCGGCATTGACGATGCTGTACAGCCCGCAAAGCGAATCCAACCCACCTTGTTGAAAGGGAGGGAAGGACAAAGCGATTTTTTTTTTCGAGCGCCGCGCTGTCATTTCGCCATCCGCCATAACA
>JFJP01018699.1_pt1 | contig 14943 bp, 11 predicted proteins | sample 431651 | NCBI WGS metagenome assembly JFJP01 (sample SAMN02602958, study PRJNA72255) | Microbial mat metagenome, whole genome shotgun sequencing project. | biome: fresh water; feature: sink hole; material: water; isolation source: purple microbial (photo- and chemosynthetic) mats found in...
GTTCATGCTCGGCCGGTTCGTACGGGTTGAATGCCACGCCGCAGGAAAACGTGTTGGGGTAGGCTTTATGGATATACTGCAGGAGTTCGATGGAGGTGATGGTGTTGCAGTTCATGCCGAGGCTCTCGGGGGTCAGCTTCGCGAGGCGTTCGCTGCCATCGCCGGATAGCGTCAACAGATACTTGGCCCCCATGTCGGCAGCCGTGGTCAGGATCGTGTCGAGATGCTCCCGTGTGTGGAAGGTGTTCAGGTGGATCACCAGTTGCTCGGGATTCACCGGCAGATCGCATTCGGGAATCACCTCGGTGGCTTGGAAGCTGAGGTTTCCCATGGGGTTGTCGGTAATGCAGGCCACATAACCCGCCTCGATCACCTTGTTGTACTTATCGCAGAAGGCCTCCAGATCGGCATCCAGCTTCTCGCTGTTCTGCTTGGGGGTAAGGATCTCGACATGAAAGATCTTGTTCGAAATATGGTGCTTCATACGTTGTGTTCTCCCGGTTCTCCCAGTCTACGCTTGTTGTCCGATACCGCAGGGCGGGCAACCTTGCCCACCCATCCGAACATAAGTTATCGGAATCTATCACTAACGCTGGTTAAAAGAATTGAATGGTTTTGCAATTATATGGTATAAAGACGCAATTATGAGTGCAGAGATAACACGGGCGAAGTTGGTGAAGTTGATTGACGGGGTGGGGCAAGTGTCGGGGCAAGGGGCGGTGTATCATCAGCAGGATCGGGGGGGGGTGCTGGTCAATCGTCAAGCCTGCGACTTTTGCGTCTACTGCCTGCGCCATCCGGTGGCGGGGGATTTCTGCCGTTATGCCTGTCATGGAGCGGCGATGCAGACGCTCTCATCGGGCGAGCCGCACTATCAGCGCTGCTGGGCCGGGTTGCTCTGCGTGACCGTCGCGATTGCCCCGCGCGGGGTCTACCGGGGCGGGGTGGAGTGCGGCGGATTTTATGCCGAGGGGGAAGGGGACGAGATCTCCGCGCTGGTTGCGGAGCGTTTGCAAGCGGTGGGGGGGATGGATGCGGTGCCGTTCCTGGAGCGGGTCCGTACGCTGCGTGAAATCTCGACCAGTGCCCTCCGGGGCCTCGGGTTATATCTGCTGGAATGTACCTTTTCAGAGGGTGTCAATTCGAGCCGTGTGGTACAGAAGCAGCATGAGCGTTACCAGCGGCAGCGTCAGATTGCCGAGGCCTATGCCACCCTCCAGTCGCAGGACATGAGTTCGCCGGATGTCCTGGGGGATACCTACCAACTGGTGTCCTATCTTCACCGGCAGGATCGTGAAGGGGCGATGCAGTTTGTTTCGGGCTATCTGGCCAAGCTGCTGCTGGTCAGTCGCTGGAATCTGACGCGGCTAAGGGCTCATGTGAGGGTCCTGCTGGCGGTGATCACGAGCCAGGAGATTCTCGACGGGATGGACTGGGCGGCGGCAACCCGGCGGGAATTGATGGTGATGGCGCGCATCGAAAAGGCGGATAGTGTGGAGCTGATCTGTTCCGAGGTGGCGGAAATGGTGCTCGCTCACTTTGGCCGGTTGGCAGCGGATGCATCGACCGGCATGCGGTTGTCGGATCGCGTCATCGCATGGTTGCAGGGGCATTACCATGAGTCGGCCACGTTGAAGGCGGTGGCAGTGGCGGTGGGTGCGAGTGTGTCGTCGATCGCGCACCGCCTGCCGGAGGAGACGGGCAAGACCTACGCGCAACTCCGCCTGGACATGCGCATTGCCGAGGCCAAGCGATTGCTGGCCGAGACCGATCTGGGGATCAGTGAGATTGCCGATACCTGCGGGTTCTCGGATCAAAGCCATTTTACGCGTCTATTTCGTTCCGCCATCAACCTCACGCCAGGCCAATTCCGGCAACTGCTGACGTAGCGAAAGGGCAGCGTTCACGAGAAAAATGCTTCAGTATGACAATATTCTCGCAAACCATGGCTCGAGTACGATAAAACAATGAACCGTATGGGCATTTTTTGTGGGACGCCGAACATGGGGAGATTATCTTGAAGCATCGATCAATCGTAGCCGTTTTGTTGGTTTTTACGTCTATCCTGGCGCGTGGCGCTGATACGGGTAGCGAACATGAGCTAAACGAGCAGAAGGCTCGGATGGCGTTTTCCACCCCTGAGGCACTGGTCCGTTCGATCCGGCATATCCTAGCGGATAAGCCTGATCAATACACCCAAGGTCCAGCCTATCTGGAGGCGGCCTTGCGGTTTGAACAGGATATGCCGAAAATTGCAGAGGGGGTTGCAAGCAACGACACTGTGGCCATCGCGTCGCTGCAAAAATTCGAGGAGCTCAAGGTTGCCTCGCTGGTGCGTGATAACCCCTATCTTGATTTCGAGGATGCGCTCGTTGTGCTTTCCGACCGGGTTCCCATGGCGGCGAACTGGCTCGGAACCCATACGCTCAAGCCGACAGGGTACCGGAACAAGGTTGCCCGCTTCAACCTCCGAACCGGGGCGTTGACGGATGTGTATGCCCCGACGAATGGTGCCTACCTAGGCGAAATCGATTTGCATTACGACGCGAAAAGGCTCCTTTTTACGTCGACCGACCTTAAGAACCGCTTTCAAGTGATGGAGGTCGGTATCGACGGCACCGGCTTGCGGCAGGTTTCGTCTATCGAGGGCGACATGATCCACAACTACGGCGGCATATATCTTCCGAACGAGAATATCATTTTCAGCTCAACCGCGCCGCTGATCGGTGTGCCCTGCATCGGGGGCAGTCAACTGGTGCCGAATCTGTATTTAATGGATCCTGCAGGCGCGAACGTCCGTCAACTCACCTTCGACCAGGATGCCTCATGGTACCCGACGGTTCTACTGAACGGCAAAATTATGTATCTGCGCTGGGAATATACCGATATCATGCACTATTACTCGCGCATCATGATGTCCATGAACCCCGACGGCAGCAATCAGCGGTCGATCTACGGATCGCAGAGCCTGTGGCCGAATGCGATGATGAACGCACGGCCGTTGCCGACGGCTCCCGGACGATTTGTGGCGATCGTGACCGGTCATCACGGCGTCGCAGGGGGCGGCAAGTTGACGATCTTTGATGCCAACCAGGGGCACGCTCATGCCGACGGGGTCGTTCAGCACATTCCGGGCCATGGCCGTCGAGTGACGCATGTGATCCCTGAGCAACTCTATCCCGAGGTCGATGAAAAACTACTTGCACAGTTTCCTGATCTGCGGGACGTTGTCGGCCAGTTGGTCGAACAGCATTTGGGGGGCGTTGATCCGTCTGACAAGAATTATCACAACCGCCTGCGCAAATTTTTCGACAAGTGCTATCCGGCCTTGCGGTCCCGCTATCCCGAGATGGCCTTGGATCTCGATCGTTTGGTGGATGGGGGCTGGCCGCAGTTCTATCAACCCTATCCTGTCAGTGATGCCTACTTCCTGGTGCTGGCGAAGCTGGACGCAAAAATCCCTTGGCGGCTATATCTTGTTGATGTCTTCGATAATATGGTGCCCTTGCCATACGCTCTGGAGGATGGATATAAGTTCCTGCTGCATCCTTATCCTCTTCGTCCGCGTCCGCGTCCACCGGTGATTCCCGACAGGGTTGATCCGTCACAAAAGGAGACCACCGTATTCATCCAGAACATCTATGCGGGCCCCGGGTTGAAGGATGTCCCGTTCGGTACGGTCGATTCGCTGCGGCTGCTTACCTACAACTTTTCCTATTTTCGTAGTGGCAGCCACCAACACCTCGGCGTCGAAAGCGGCTGGGATGTCAAACGGGTGCTCGGCACCGTCAAGGTCGAGGCCGACGGCTCGGCCATGTTCAGGATCCCCGCTAGCATGACCCTGTCGATCCAGCCCTTGGACGCCAGCGGGCGGGCTGTCCAGCTTTTTCGTAGCTGGCTGGTGGGGATGCCGGGAGAGAATCTGGGCTGCATCGGTTGTCACGAGCCACCCGGCGAGGCTCCCCTAGGCCGTCCGACCATCGCGGCAGGCAAGCCGCCGCAACGCATAACCCCATACCGGGAACGCGTGGAGGGGTTTTCGTTCAACGCCGAAATCCAGCCGGTACTGGACGCCTACTGCAATGATTGCCATGATGGCAATAACCCCGCCGTGCCCGATTTCAAGACAAAGGTTATTCCTCGCGCCACGCCAGGTGCAAATTTCAGCACCGCCTACCATAATTTCCACCGATACTTCCGCCGACCCGGTCCGGAGAGTACAGGCCTTATGTTGCGTCCATACGAGTTCCACGCCTCGACCTCCGAAGGTGTGCAGCTCCTTGAAAAGGGGCATCATGGGGTCAATCTCGACGAGGAATCATGGCGGCGACTTTATGCCTGGATCGATCTGAATGTTCCATTCCACGGAAGCTGGCTGGATGTCTATCCCGGCACCAACCCGAAGGGCAGTCCGGTGGCTGCCATGGCGGCTAGTGCCGCCGCGCTGCGGGCCCGGTTTGCCCGGGTTGATCCCGACCGTGATTACCGGACTTCCTCGCCCTATCCAGTGACTCGCCGCGCCACGCCGAAGCCGGGGTTGCGTCCCGCCATCACCATCAGCGCGGCCAACTGGCCGTTTGATGCCGCGACTGCCATGCAGTTGCAGCAGCAGGCGGGCGAGACCGCGCACCGCGTCATTGAGCTGGGCGAGGGGATGCGCATTGCCATGGTGCGCATACCGGCTGGCGAGTTCATCATGGGCAGCGATTCGGAAACCCCGATGGAGCAGCCACGGTACGTCGTGCGGATCGAAAAGCCGTTCTGGATGTCGGAGCATGAAATCGATAATGCCCTCTTCTTCCGATTCAATCCCAATCATAACCCTAGCTATTTTGATCAGCAATGGAAGGACCACACCATGCACGGTTACTCGGCCCGCGGCGCCAGGCAACCGGCGGTGCAGGTGAGCTGGCTACAGGCTAATCAGTTCTGCAAATGGCTAGGCGAGAAGATTGGCAAGAACGTCCTGTTGCCGACAGAGGCGCAGTGGGAATGGTCCTGCCGAGCCGGGGGTGCCGAGGCATTCTCCTTCGGCGCGCTTGATGCCGACTTCAGCCCCCATGCCAATCTGGCAGACAAGTCGATTGAGCAGTTGGCTGTCGCGGGCGTCAATCCGACGCACCACAAAAATCTGGTCGGGAATCCTGTCTTTGATTTTGTTCCGCGCGAATCCAAATTCGACGACGGGAACGTTCTTGTTACAGGGACAAAACAATATCGACCGAACGCCTGGGGGCTCTACGACATGCACGGCAATGTCGCCGAGTGGACCCGGAGCGATTATGTCGACTACCCCTATGACGCGGCGAAAAGTAATACGGTTGACTGGAAATCAAAGAAAACCGTGCGGGGCGGATCCTTCTTCGATCGCCCCTACCGCGCCACCTCGAGCTATCGGTTGGGCTACCCGCCCTGGCAGGGGGTGTTTAATGTGGGCTTCCGCGTGGTGATCGAAGAGTGAGTGCCGAGATCGCACGGGGAAGCACCGTCCGCTTTGCGTTAATCAGCCGCTGATCCGTTGCTTAGGGCTCCGGCTGTTCCCAGCGGTTACCTGGAGTCAGTAGCAATTGGTCAAGGCGTCCTGCTGGTAGCCTGACGCCATGCTCGAAGGGGATGGCGTCGGGCACCTGCTGTCCCAGCAGGAGCAGGGACCAGGCAGGATCGCTGCTTGCGGTCTGCGTCGTCGTCAGGTATATCCCGCCGATGGCATCCCATCCGCCGGGAAGATTGGTGACATCGTCGGGACGCAGTGGCAACTGGATGGAGCGGCAGCGACCATACCATGCCGTTGCCCATGGAATATCGGTCAGCAGCGCTTGTCCCGCCTGCGGTACTTCGCCTGCAAAGCGTTGGAGTGGGGCATGGTAGGGGGGATAGGCCGTCGCTCCGCCACTGACCATCCGTAATCCCGTTGGCAACAGGCACAGTATCATCATCAGCCCGGTCAGCAGCGGACGCAGGCTGACATCGAAAAGCTCTTCCCGATCCAGGTAGTCGACAAAGGCACTCATGCCCAGCACGACCATGACCGGATACATGGCGACCCAACCGCCCAGTGTCGATCCGGGCACTGGCGGGAACAAGGCCAGCAGCAAGGCCACCATCACAGTGGTACCTTTCAGCCACCTGCATACGGAATGTTCGTAGCGATGAAAAAGCGCGAGCAGGAAGAAGGCGAGGATGATCCCGCCGTGGGCGAGATCCTTGCCGGACGCCAGCGCCATCAGGCGCATGGCAACCCCTTGGCGAATGGCTGCTGACATACGGTAGGCATTGACGGCGGGGGTAACTGTTCGCTCCAGGGAATCGCCGGGAAAAAGAAACGTATCGCGCAACGCAGCATAGGGGATTGCCGCCAGGCCTCGAATTCCCTGATGAGACGACAATAGCCATGTCGCGAGCAGTCCACCGAGAACCAGCGCATAAAGCATGAGCATCAGCCCCCGTCGCCGCTGTAATTCGACCGTCAGCAGCAGTCCAGCGGCGATGCCGACGGTCAGCATGCCATAATCGATCAAGGTGGCGGCGGCGGCGCAAGCGGCAGCCAGTAGGACCAGCAGGGCGACGATCCAGCCCGCTTCAATGGCGGCTGCCCGCTGCACGGCGTGGACCACGAACAGCAGGCAAAGCACGGTTGGCAACGCCGCGAAGGATACTGGAATACCGGATATGGCACTGTCCAGTGCAACGGCGGACCCTGCATAAGCGATGCAGGAAAGCGTCGCGACACGTGCGTCGAACAGTGCATTCCCAAGCAGCCAGACGGCCAGCACCGTCAGCAGGGTAAAGAGTATTCCGAGCGGTAGGATAACGTATGTTTCGGCCGGGATGAGGTAGTTTCCATTGCCGGTTGCAATGAAACTGGGTTTTACCAGGCGGAAAGCGATCGATTGCATGGCGGGCAGACCGGGTGCCATCCATAAAACAGGAAACGCGGCATCCGTCCGGTCTGGCAGGATGCCGCGTTCCTTCAAATACCCATAATCAAATGGACGGATGCAGTCCGTGACGAATCCACGGTCTTCCGCCAGGTTTCTCGCCACCTGTGCTGCTTCCATGGCCAAGGGATCACTCAGCCCCCGGAATTGGGAGATGGCGTAACCCACCAAGCCTACGATCAGCACAAAGGCAAAGAACAGGACACGGGATGCGGATTGCCAGCGCAATCCCGCTGATGCCGACGGATAGTCATCGTTTGCATCCATCCCGCACGTCCCGTGCTAGCGGATCTTGTTCTGGTCGCGCCGTTTCTTGATGATCTCTTCGGCCAGAGAGAAAGGCACCGTCTCGTAGCGTTCAAAGTGCATGGTGAACGAGCCGCGGCCCGAGGTCATGGTACGCAAATCGTTCGAGTACCCGAACATCTCGCTCAGCGGAACCATACCGCGCACCACCTTCATGCCGTGCTGATCATCCATGCTTTCGATGCGTCCGCGCCGTGAGCAGATCGACCCGGTGATACCCCCCATGTAATCCTCGGGGGTGACCACTTCCACCGACATGACCGGCTCCAGCAATTCCGGGTGAGCCTTCATGAACAGTGTCCGGAAGCAAACACGGGCAGCTTCGATGAACGCGAATTCGCTGGAGTCGACATCATGCGACGATCCATCGTACACCGTCACCTTGATATCCACCACGGGGTATCCGGCATACGGCCCCTTCACCATGGCACGAATGACGCCCTTTTCGACAGCCGGGATGAATTCCGACGGAATGTTGCCACCCTTGACCTCGTTGACGAAGGCAAATGGGTGTCCTGGATCGGTTGGTTCCACGCGCAGATAGCAATGGCCGTACTGGCCACGACCGCCGGTTTGCTTGGCATGCTTGTAGTCGCCTTCCACCGAGGAGGTGGCCGTTTCACGGTAGGCAACCTCGGGACGTCCGACCTGGCAGATCACGCCGAACTCGCGTTTCAGGCGCTCAACCAGAACTTCGAGATGCAGTTCGCCCATACCAGAGATGATGGTTTCCTCGGTCTCTTCATCAAAATGAACCAGGAAGGTCGGATCCTCATCCGCCAGCCGGTGCAGGGCTTCACCCATCTTATCGCTATCGTTCCGGCTTTCCGGCTTGATGCTGATCGAGATAACCGGTGCCGGGAATTCGATCGATTCGAGCACAATTGGCTTATTCCGGTCGCAGAGCGTATCCCCGGTGCGCGTGTCGGAGAGGCCGACGACGGCGACAATGTCGCCCGCATGGGCCATTTCGATATTTTCCTGACGGTTGGCGTGCATACGCAGCAGGCGTCCCACGCGCTGGACCTTGTCCTTGACGGAGTTGTAGACCGTGTCGCCAGCATTCAGCGTGCCGGAGTAGATCCGGATGTAGGTGAATTTGCCCATGTGCTTATCGCTCATGATCTTGAAGGCAAGTGCCGCGAACGGCTCGTTGTCTTCATGATGGCGGATAATGGTTTCGTCCTTGGCATGGATGATAGGCGGGATATCCATCGGCGAGGGCAGGTAGGCGACCACGCCATCGAGCATGGGCTGGACGCCCTTGTTCTTGAAGGCAGATCCGCAGAAGACGGGGATAATCCGGCGGGCGATCGTGGCTTCGCGGACCACCTTGCGGATCTCTTCCTCGCTCAACTCTCCACCTTCCAGGAATTTTTCCAGAAGTTCATCGTTCTGCTCGGCACTTTTCTCGACCAGGTTCGTCCGCCAGGTGTTGGCAACCTCGACCAGATCAGCAGGAATATCCTCCTCGTGGAAGGCTGTCCCATTATCGGCTTCGTCAAAGATGATCGCCTTCATGGTGATCAGGTCGACGACACCGCGCAGGGAATCCTCCTTGCCGATGGGGATGACCATGGGTACGGCATTGGCGCCAAGGATGCTGTGGATCCGGTCGACGACCTTGTAGAAGTCGGCACCAATACGATCCATCTTGTTGATGAACGCAATCTTCGGAACATTGTACTTCTCGCTTTGCCGCCAGACCTGTTCCGACTGGGGCTGCACGCCGCCGACCGCGCAGAACAGCGCCACGGCACCGTCCAGCACGCGCAGGCTACGTTCGACCTCCGCCGTGAAATCCACGTGCCCGGGGGTGTCGATCAGGGAGATCTGGTGACCTTTCCATTCGGCCGTGGTGGCCGCTGAGGTGATGGTGATCCCACGTTCCTGCTCCTGGTCCATCCAGTCCATGATCGCCGCGCCATCATGCACCTCGCCGATCTTGTGGATCCTGCCGCAATAAAAAAGAATGCGTTCGCTACAGGTGGTCTTGCCCGCGTCAATGTGGGCCATGATGCCGATGTTGCGAATCTTGTTCAAGGGAAACTTACGTGCCATTTGATGCTCCATTGTTGTTCTGAAATACCTATGAAAGTCAATCATCATGCTTATAAAACACTATTTTTTCAAGTCTAATCTTTAAAAATTGCGCGACGCCTGCTTGCGGGTTAGTATGGACTGGTATAAATTGATCGTGTAGCATAGGAAAATCAAAGCGTTCTGCGAACATATTGGGGGGGGATGAAATGATGGCGAAACCGGTGTTGGTGGTGCTGGCGGCGGGCATGGGGAGTCGTTACGGTGGATTGAAGCAGATCGAGCCAGTTGGCCCGACGGGTGAAATCATTATTGATTATTCGATCTATGATGCCCTGCGGGCAGGCTTCGGCAAGGTTGTCTTTGTGATCCGTCGCGATATTGCCGAGGTCTTCAGGGCGACCATCGGCGATCGTTTTGCAAGGCACTTGAAGGTTGATTATGTGTATCAGGAGCTCAGTGCCCTGCCGGCAGGGTTCAAGCCGTCGCCTGAACGGACGAAGCCATGGGGCACGGGACATGCCTTGCTGGCGGCTGCTGAGGCGGTGTCGGATCCGTTCGCGGTGATCAATGCCGACGATTTCTATGGGCAGTCCAGTTATGCGTTGCTGGGCGACATGCTATCGCAGCCGATCGTTGGGCGCATTCCCTGTTATGCGCTGGTGGGTTTCCGGCTGCGCAATACGTTGTCTGATCATGGGCATGTTTCGCGGGGCATTTGCCGGTGTGATGCGGCGGGAATGTTGACGGCAGTCAATGAACTGACGCATATCGAACGGGCGGGGCAGGGGGCAATACACCGCGATCCGGCGGGGGGCGAGGCCGTTCACCTCACGGGTGATGAATACGCATCGATGAATATGTGGGGCTTTACGCCCGATGTGTTCGGCCCGCTGCAGCGGCTTTTCGAGGATTTCCTGGCCATCAAGTCGGGCGACCTGAAGGCGGAGTTCTATCTGCCGTCGGCGATTGATCGGTTGATCACCGCCGGGCAGGTGACCTGCCGTGTGCTGCCGACCGATTCACGTTGGGCGGGGGTGACCTATAGCGAGGATCGGGCCTCGCTGCAGTCGTTCATCGCAGAACAGATCGGCGATGGATATTATCCCTCGCCGCTGTGGGTCGGCTGACGAGAAAGTACCCGGAGCATCCTGCTCCGGGATGGGAAAGCCAATGGGGGCGCGACGCAATAAGCTGCATATATCTTGCGACGTTGACGCTTTTTCGTGTTGACGGATTCCCGTCAATTTACCTGAAGGTGATCGATAATGCGATTGATCAGGAACGTATTTTCCGTCTCGACCGCATCGCCTGCATTCATGCCGTGGACGCATTGTGACGCTTTCCACTTGCCCAGCATCCCATTTCTTGGCATAAGATACACCTGATGTGCGATCATCATCAACAGGAATACAAGCGCGTCTGGAAAGACGAATGGTTAAAGACGCTCTGCGCCTTCGCCAATGCACAGGGCGGAACGTTGGTGATAGGGTGCGATGATTGGACCATTGAGAACCTAGTGGGGCCGCACGCCTCGCATCCTGGCAATCCTGACATCGCCAACGCATTTTTTCGCGCTGGCCTTATCGAAGCCTGGGGCCGGGGCATGGAGCAGATCTTCGAAGCCTGCACCGCTGCGGAAAACCCGAAGCCCCGGATCGTGACGGAACCGGGTGGCCTCTGGCTCGAATTCCCCTTTGCGATTGGGCAAGCACCAGGTGGTCAAATAGGTGGTTCAATCAGTGGTGCAATGGGTGGTCAAATGGGTGGGGCAATCGAATTGACTGACCGTCAGCATGATCTCATTGGCCTAATTCGAGCCGACACACGATAAACAGAAGCTCGATGTTCTTGATCTTTGCTCACTTGATTGCTAGCTTGCTGGTGGATCACCGCAAGGGTTCCGGGCACGGATTGTCCCTACGGTTAGTCGGAGCGGGTGCCCCCGCCCCCGGCTATTTATACAGATCAGTACGGGATTAACGGGGAAAGCAGGCGGTATGCCTCAATATGATCACCTCTCACAAGAAGAGCTTGTGCGGCTGTTGCAGGCGCGGGACCGGCAGTTTTCCCCTAGAGGATCGAAGGCCCACCGGCTATTTATAATTCACTGCCTGTTTTTGTCTTATTTAGATTGAATCTCACGGAATGATGGTGTAACAAGAACGTCATGTCGAAAGCAGTTATAAAGACCAAAGTAAAAAAAACGGTTCTCCGGTACGGTGCTGGCGAGTTGTATGGCTTTGATGTTACCGCCTTGCCAGCAGACCGAATTCGGGTGCTGTCTAACGCCGCCTTCAAATCACAACCATGTCCGTTTCGCGGTGGTGTCTGCAACAAGGCTGGCGGTGTTTGTACCCTCCGTCAGTTCTCAAAGCTTGGTACGGACGTTGCCGTAGTTGAGGATTCTTCACTTGTGGCAACCTGCCCGTCGCGTTTCTATGACACAGGAGTTGCCTTGGCGTGGGTCGGACGAACACTCCTGGAAACGGAAGCCCCGCTTGTTCTGACGGAACTCCCTTTTCTAATGTCTACTACGCCGGGCGAGTCGGATGAGCCTTCCTCAGTAGGTAAGATCGACGTGGTTCTTGTGCACCCCGACACGACCACTCTCCGTTGGTGTGCACTCGAAGTCCAGGCGGTCTACTTCTCGGGCGCGTCGATGTCCAAGGATTTCAACGTCATGAAAAAATGGGTTGAGTCGGGGTTGCCGTTTCCGCAGGGAATCAGGCGTCCTGATTTTCGTTCTTCAGGCCCGAAACGTTTAATGCCGCAGCTTCAAATCAAGGTGCCGACCATCTCTCGATGGGGAAAGAAAATGGCTGTTGTTGTTGATCTTCCCTTCTGGGAATCGCTTGGCAGCATTACCGAGGTAGACCACGTATCCAACTGTGACATTGCTTGGTTTGTTATGAAATACGCTCACAACGGAACTCGTTTCCGTATGGAGCCAGCAGGGTTGCATATTACAACACTCGACCGTGCCGTCGAAGGACTTACCGGTGGGAAGCCAACAAGCCTTTCTGTCTTCGAGAAGACTCTCCGTAAGAAGCTGGTGAATTTATTGCCCCATTGAGGTCAAGCCAGTCTAGGTTTCGGCTGATTAGAAGCTCAGTCATTTCTGCATGATGGGTATTTTTCATGCAAATGGGGCTGCACTGGAAACCAAACTCCCGAGCCATATCCTGAACGGCGCTGTCATTATCATAACTCATTAGAAATGCCCCGGACACGGCGGCCATCTTCTCGAATAGGCGGCGGTGATCTATCTTCCAATTTCGATAGAGCCTTCGTGCCGCCTTCATATAAGGCGGGTCAACGTAGAATGCCGCGCTGTCGTCTGCTCGGTATTCTTCAATCAAGTCAAACCCATCCCCAGTGAAGAAACTTATTCTGTCAAGATTCATGCTGATTTCGCGGATTCGACGGGCCAATGTTTCTGGATACCACCGGGAGCCAAGCCCCCGGTTGTTTTCGCCGTTCTTTACCAGTCCCGCCCCCGGTGCCATGATCCCGCCTCGCTGAACCCGGTTCCGAAGCAATGTAAGAAATGCCCTTCGTCTTAGAGAAAGGGGTGCCCCGCCGGAGTCTTCTGCAAGTGCCTGATGAACATTCGCTGCCGTTAGCTCGAACCCCAAAATTTCTTGTGCAAGCCAATCGCCTTGTCCGTTTAATATCGTCTTCCAAACCGCCGACACCCCTTCATCAGTTTCTGCCATAATCACATGGCTGGCGTGCCTCTCGAATGCGACAGTGAGGCTTGCGATTCCTCCTCCAGAAAAAGGTTCAACGAATAACCCGGGATTCTGCGGGAGACTGCGCAACCATGCACGAAGGATGGGAACGAGCCATGTCTTGCCGCCCGGATACCGGAAGGGACTCCGTTGCGGAACGCTCGCGACGTTAACTGGTCTAGTAGTGTTCAGTGATTTGGATGTTTCTTCCAATTCCAGAACATAAACGCCGTTCTCCTCCCGAATGCCACCTGCCCGCTTCGAATCAAGCTCCCAAGCAACGGCCATGATCTCGTCCGAAAGCACGGAGGGAACCCTTATTACGCTGGTCTTGCCGCATTTCCATTTAGGGAGGTAGGTTGTTGCTGATCTTGCCATAATTACCTTTCTTTAGCGATACTGTACGTCCCTTGTTACGCGGGTGCAAGCATTTTTTAGCAAACCCTACGATTCAGACAGTGGGGAGGGGAAAGGCGGGGCATGCTGTATGGATGCGAGCAACAGTCTGGCATTCTCGCGCTGAAAGCCGCTTCGCGTCGCCGCGTTCCCGACGAGAATCCGTAATAGGCCGAAAAAGCGGGTATAGTATGCTGGTCATTGTTGTTGACGTTCTCAGGCAGGATGTTGCGCGCACGGCCCCTTTACGGAGAGCCATCCGTGGCAGCCGATACACGTGAGCGTGAGCGTTTTCGCTTGGTCAACTCGCGCAGCTTTTCCCTGGCGGATTCAGGAACGGCCAGAACCATATCGGTAGTCGAGCTTGTCGAACACCGCATAATAGTTGGCAGTTCCTCGATCATGCGACGCTTGCTCGCCTTGTTCAGAACCTTGCGCCCCTGCCTGAGGATCTGCTGCTGGAGCAACGAATAGTTCAGTGCGGTGAAGACGATCTGATTGCCGTCCATACCGCCAATGAACCCGATGCCGATTTACTCGCCCTCGCCAATGATGAACAACGACGTGACCGAGGAGGCCTGTGCGCAGCATTTCGTAGTCAGCACCCGCAACCTGTTCGATGCCCTGAAAAGCAGAGTGCCCGTTGAGAAACGCACACGGGATGTCTTTACCCATCAAATCCAGCAGGAGATGAATTTCTCCGCCGAGCTTTCACCTGAGCGCGCTGCACGCGAGGCGCAGAATGTGCTGCTGAAAAACAAAACCTTTGATCCTCGCGAGCTACGGCGAGCACTCCTGAGAAAACTGGCACTGGTCATGCGTGAGGAATCGATGGCCGAAGCGAATGACCCCCGGAATGTCGGCTATTTCCTTGATGTGATTCTTGCCACCCATCGCGAACTGCTGTACGAAGCGCAAAAGGCAGCCCATGCCGTTAATGCGGAAATCAGCGAGGCCGAGGATTTGCCCGACGAACTGATGTGTGCCGTTGCCCTGCCTTTTTCTTTCTCTTGGACTTTTTCATTGGCCTCGCCATCCGGAGCAGGATGCTCCGGGTATGTTTCTGGCAATGCCGTTTCCAAATACCGGTTCTGCGGTGGCACAGAATCGGTTCTCCGGGACCGCCGGGCTCTGTACCGGCAGCGTGGCATGGGCAGTGGCTTGCACGACGCGGACGGGGTGGAACCCGTCCCTCCCGGGGTGGGGTGGAACCCGCCCTTTGGTTGCCACACTTAATCGCCCCCCCTTCGTCCCCACCCTTACTCGGATACCCTTGTCGTTCCCTCTTCGTTGATCGTCCCTTAGTCCTCTCCCCGAAAGCTACGGTTTTCCTAAGGGAACGCTGATCTTATGGACAAGAAAAAAGCCAGCCAGCCTTGCGGCTGACTGGCTTCTGTTGATGCTGTGGCTGGCGACTAGCAGCCGAGGCGCTTCTTGAGCGTATCAAGCTGTTTCCACATCCGGGCCGGTACGCGATCCTTGCCGAACTTGGCGAGGAACTCCTCGACATCCGTCATTTCCCCCTGCCA
>JFJP01024611.1_pt1 | contig 14942 bp, 12 predicted proteins | sample 431651 | NCBI WGS metagenome assembly JFJP01 (sample SAMN02602958, study PRJNA72255) | Microbial mat metagenome, whole genome shotgun sequencing project. | biome: fresh water; feature: sink hole; material: water; isolation source: purple microbial (photo- and chemosynthetic) mats found in...
TAGACAAGAAGCGGCCTGCGACAGTCTCGGTCAACAAGAAAAACAAAAAGCCACCGAAGCAAGCCAAAGAGCCGCAGAAGCTGCCCTTGCCCGATAGCAAAGACCAGAGCAAAGTGGTCAAGTCCAAAGACAGAGTCCTGTCGGGCTCTTTGGGCAGGAAGAAGTCGGAGGGCTTGAACCTCTCTGAGAAGAGCATCACCAGAGATATCAAATTCGTGCGCAACGAAACCATCCATAGAATCGTCACTGAGAAAGTCAAGATGAAGATCAGCCAGCAGGGTCTGACCTACTTGGCGGCAGCGGTTGAATACTTCGCCTCGGAGATACTGAACGAAACGCTCACAAAGACATCGACCCCCAACCGCATCGGAGCTCTCGACCTCAAGAAGTCGCTGGCCGAAGACCCGGACCTGCGCTTCTTCGCGAAGGCAGGAGTATTCCTCGACGTGCAGCCGCACCCCAAGCTGCCGGACAGGTTCGTGCTCACGGGCTACCAGGGTTAGAGAGTACGAAAGTGGCAGGAGTGGCACCTGCGTTAATTAAGGACGACTGCGCATCACTCGTTACTTGAACTGACCTGCGTTGCTGTTGCCGGCTATCGACGAAGGAGGCTGAGTGTTCGAGGAGTACACTTTGTGGCTGCCACAGCGCTTGAGTCCGATCTTGAGCTTCAGCTGCGGCTCCTGCACAGGGTCGTCTCTGATCGACTGTCGTTCTTGACTCGTGCTCTTGATGCTCTCGTCGGCCTTGCCGCTCTGCAGGTTGCCTTTGATGGTGCTGAAGCCCGAGACGGTGCTTCCGTTGCTCGCTTTGTTGTTCTCTTTCCTAGTGATCAGCTTCCTCTTGAGACTCTCGAGCTGGTCCATCAGGTTCGACTGCACGATCACGTGGTTCTTCGTCGTTGAAAGTTCGTGGGATCGGACCAGCTCTTTCAGTTTGTCGAACTTGGTGAGGTTTCCCAGGTCCTTGGCGACCTCGAACTCCTGTCTCTTCATCGCGAGGTCGACTTTCTTGTAGTCCGGTTTGAGGAGCGACTCGAGGTTGAACTTGTGTTGCTCTGAAGAGAAGGATGAGATGTTCCTGTCGCTTTCGATTCTCCTCTTTTGGTAGTTGACTTCCATGCACTCGACGACTTGCGGCTGGATCATGAGGTTGGCGATCTTCTTCTTGAAGTACTTGTACTTGTCGCTACCGATAGACACGTAGTAGTCAATGGCCTGCGAGTAGAGGCCCATGAGTTTCTGCACGACTTCGATTGATACGCCAGGGTCTTCTGCTTTGATCTCGAGCTGCATCATCTCCGATGCGTATTCTTCCGGCTCTCGATTCAGCCGCTCGTCCGAGTCTTCGTCCAGTGGTGAGACGCGCTTGGGTGGCTTTCTTATCGATCGGATCGGCCCTCCGATGGCAGGCCTTGCAGACTTCGATCCCCAAAACCCGAAACTGGACATTTATTATTAATCAAGAAAGACAAGCTTTCGAATTGCTAATTAATTATAGGCCGACTTCGAGCAGTTGATTAGACTGCTGCGAACCTGTTCCAGTCCTCGAGGCTGACAGTCCCGTCTCGAGCGACCTCGAGGCCGCTGAGGGCTTCTCGCAGCGACTGGTTCGAGACCACAGCGAGATCTTTCTCGACGGCAGCGATCAACCGATGCATCGATATCCTCGCAGCTCCCGAGAACGCTCGACTGCCAGCAGCCTTCACCTGGTCGATCGATGGCAGAGACTCGTGAGTGACCGATGCGTCGAGTGATGACTCGGACGGCTCTGCCCCCACAGGCGCTTCTGCGAACTCGTCGGAGAGGTGGAGGACGCTCTTTTGTCCGCCTTCAGCTTCTGCGAAGTCTTCGAGGATCTCTTCTTTATCAGCTGCGTCGCTGGGGTTCTTGTCGATGAGCGTTTCGAAGAGGCCTTTGGAGTACTGGGGCAAGAGCGTGTCTGCGATGAACTGGATGTCGCTCTCGACGTATAAGACGAAGTCGCCTTTGGGCATGGGGATGCCGAAGTCTGCTTCTTTCTTCTCAGATGGCACCATGATCGGCTCGATGCTCTGCACCCAGGTCGACTCGACTTGCATCGCTGCTGGTTTCGGCAGCTCGGGTTCCAAGAACTTCTTTTCTTTCTTCGGGAAGAGCAGTACTCGGACTTCTTGGTCGAAGACTTCTTCTTCTCGGAAGAAAGTGTTCCACTCGCGCTGGAGGATCAAGCCGTCCTGGTCTTTGTCGATCTTCTGGAGGAACTCTTTGGCGGAAGACTTGGAGAGAGTGAGCACGTTGACGAGAGTGCGCTGGAGACTGGTGGTGGGGGTGTCTTCTTTACTCTGGTCTTTGAGGCTGAGCGAGAAGATCTGCTGCCAAGTGATTTGCTTTTCTTTCATGGTGTTGAAGAGCTTGGTGAGGAAGTCTTGGCCTTTGTAGACAGTGTTGATTTGGATGTCTTTGGGCAGCTTCGACTCGTACTTCATCCACTCTTGGATGGTGGCGAATCCGTCGTGGTCGAAGTCGATGTCTTTGATGATCTTCGTGGCGAGCTTTTTGGAGAGGCCCATTTGCTTGACCAGGAGAGAGTAGACCTCGTAGGAGCTGACCTGTTCTTTGCTGTTGGAGTCCATCTGGTAGAAGAAGTCCATCCAGGAGGTTTTGTTTTCTCGCATGTGCTTCAAGAGCTTCTCTTGAGAGTCGATCATCTCGAGCTTGGTGGACTTCTTGGTCATGGAGCGCTTGCTCTCAGTGCGGGTCATGGGCTTGTCTTCGGCGGGCTTGGGGTCTTTGGGTTTCTGTCCGAGGTTCTTGAGCATGTCGATGTAGCCGCCGTCTTTGGGTTTTTTGTCTTTGTCTTCGAGCTTGTCTTCGGTGGGGTTCTTCGAGTGGTCTTGTTCGAGGATCTGCTGGTGCGAGCTGTCGGGGTCTTTGTGGTTTGCTTCGACTGATTTATCCGCTGCGATGGCGCTCTGATCTTCGCCGAAAGAGTCCGTGAGTTTCTTGTGGTCCAGTGAGCTGCCGTGGATGTTGTTGCCGTCGCCGTCGCCTGGGACGAGGACGATGTCGCCTTCAGCGGGCTGCTCGAAGGTGACCAAGTGTTCTTCGGAGACTTTGAGGCCTGCGGTCAAGTAGCTCTTGACGTGTCTAGTGATGGGAGACTACTGAGCGAGCTTGTGGGGCGCAGTGTCGAGCTGCTCAGACGAGAGGCGCAAGTGAGCAGCGGGTATCTTGACGCACTGAGTGGGGGCTTTGGCCGCGGTTTCTTTGACGGTGGTGAAGATGATGGTGGGCGAGCTGGGCGTCTGTCTATTGGCGAAGGCTCTGACTCGGAAGTTGTGGCCTCGCTGAGGCAGGTCGAAGTAGTCGACGATGAGTGCTGGGTGAAGAGCGGGTACTCGGGTCGGGCTCAACTCTCCGGAGCTTCGGTGGCTTTTCTTCGATGATTTCCCACTTCATCTTTTCGTCTGCGATCAGCTGTTCGTAGTGGCCAGCCTCGGCTTCTTCGTCGAAAGGGATGACGACTTCTTGTATTTCTATGGGGTGTCTGTTCTTCAGTTTGATCAAGACGATCTCGACGATGTCTGCTCCATCCCCGATGAGTCTTTCTGGGAGGATGCCGTGCTTCTGTTCCTTGTCTCTCATTTCAGCGAAGAAGTCGCCACCTTGGTTTTCTTCGCTGTCGGACTCTTCGGGGCCTTCGGGTCCAGCAGCGACTTCGCCGAGGTTTTGGTTGTCTGGTTCTTCGGGTTGGAGGTCGATGAGGGGCTTGTCTTTGTTGGTGTCTTGTCGAGCGATGTTGTTGCCGAACTTGCTGGGTCTGGGGGTGTGTTTGGGGCTGTCTTTGAAGCTGAGTTCTTCGTCCAAGCACTCGATGATGCCTTCGGAGTCGACGACGAAGTGAGTGAGGATCTCTTCGCACTGATCAGGGGTCAGCTTGGTGTCTGCGGGATGGCCGAGACAGAAGAAGTCTGTCCAGTTGTAGTCTTTGTCGGTTTTCTTGAAGTGGTAGAGCTTGAGGGTTTCGTCTGCGGGGAGGATCTGCCACCTCGAGCTGTCGTCGATCTGCTTGGTGTAGAGAGCCTTGCCTTTGGGTCTGATGATCTCAGGCGCTGCTTCGCTGATGGCTTCTGCGAAGAGGTTGACGTCTGAGTCGATGAAGATCTTCGGCTGCTGTTCTTGTCCGAAGCCGACTCTTGAGCTTTTGAGCTGCGAAGAAGCGATCTTGTTGATCTGATCGATGTCGACGTCTGCCGGCATCTTCACTTCTTCGGTGTCGAGCAGCTCTTTCTTGCCGACCTCGCAGAGTCTGAGGACGATCTTCTTTTCGTCGGGGTACTTGTGGGCGCTGACGGTGAAAGCCTTGCCATCGAAGAGGGCGGACTTTCTGGACACGAGTGAAGTGTTGAGGTCGTTGCTTTTGTTCGAAGCTGTGTCTGGGGCTAGCTGGTCGACTGGCTTGTCGAGTGCTGGGGGGTCTGCTGGTTCTTCTGGAGGAGCGTACTCGAGCGACTCGGTCTCGGCGTTGACTGCGACGTGGAGGATGGAGAAGTTTTCGGAGGGCAGGACGAGGCCTTTGAAGTTCTTGTTGAGCCGCAGACTGAAGCAGTCCACGTTGATGTCCTTTCCGTTGACTCGAGTGGCACAGAGGAGGTAGCGGTCGTTGGGTTCTCCGTAGTAGTCCATGTCGATGAGCTTGCGGTCTTCTGGTTTGACCTTTCTGGCGAGGAAGCCTCGGACTCTCGCTTGGATCTTCGTGGCCGATGCTTTCTGCTGTTCTGGTGAGACTGGAGCTGGAGGCGCATCTGCAGGCGGGTCGAAGAGCTGGGGCTTGTTGTCAGCTTCGTCTTTGATGTCGTCGAAGGGTTCGTCAAAGAAGTTGTCGGTCACTGGCTCGTTGAGAGGCGAGTCTGACTGGACCAGATCTTTGCGCGGGTTTTTGTCTGCTGGTGGCTGCGGTTTGTCGAAGGTGTCGTCGAAGAAGTTGCCGCCTGCATTCTCTTCGGCGGGCTTCTGTTCTTCGGGCTGGACTGGGGCAGGAGCCGCTTTGGTGACCTGTTTGTCTTTCTCTTCGACTTTCGGTGAGTCTGAGGAGTCGTTCAGTTTGTTCTTGCCTCGGACTGGAGAGCTGCCGGGGTCGTTCACTTTGGCTTCGAGGACCACTGGCTCTACGCTGGCCTGTCCCTCGATCTTCGGCGGATCTTTCAGCCAGCGGAAGCCAGTCTCTTTGGTCCAGGTGATGTTTTCTTTTATCTGCTTTTTGGCCACGCGGACAGCGAGAGCTCGGACTTCGTTGTCGCCTTTGGCTTGCCGCACCTGTTCGGTATTCCAGTAGAGCGTGGCAGGCTGTTTGTATCCTCGGAGGTCGCGGACGTCGAAGAGCAAGCGGAGTTTGTTCTTCTTTTCGATGAGCACGGTGGCGAGGATGATGTTGATTTGAGCGACTTTGTAGATGGCTCTGAGGACCATGAGGTATTCTCCTTTGTCTGGTGAGTCGAGTCTACTGTTGTTTTCGAGTTTGTAGGAGCGAGCTTTGGCCGCGACGAACTGGAAGACGAGGGTGCGAGCGTTCTTCTCTCTGTACTGGGTCATGAACTTCTCTAGCTTGAGCTTCTCTCTCTCTGCTTCTCGCTTGAGGCGAGCTGCCTTCTCTTCTTGCTTCTGCTTCTCTTGCTTCCGTCGCTGCTCTGCCTCGTCTTCCGATGAAGCCTCTTTTGGGGGTGCTTCTTTCTCCAGCTCTTTGAGTCGCGCTTCTGCTTTTGCTTTCTTGGGGTTGAGGCTTTCTATCTTTTTCGCGAAGGCTTTTCGGTTCTTCTCTATGGTCTTCTTCTCCTCTCCCGAGCTCTCTGATGAGTCGCCAGATGAGGTGACGCCGAGTTCTTTGAGTTCTTGGATGGCTGCTGCGAAGGAGAGGAGGTTTTTCTTCTTGGTGGCATCGAGTTGGGGGGAGGAAGTCCTGCTCTGGTTGGACTTGCCTGTTTCTTGCATGAGTTTCGAGGAGGCTTTGAGGGGCCGGGTTCGGGAGGAGGCGGAGACTTGGGAGAACTCGGGGTGGGGGACGCACTTCTTGTGGAACTTGAGCGACTTGTCGGCGTTGTGGCTGTACGGACTCGCTTTGATGCGCCACTCGGGCAGCTTGAAGCCGAGGGTGGGTTTGAGGGTTTGGCTCGCGTTGCTGGGTCTGCGGGCGACTCTGTCTGAGGCGCCTCGGAGCGTCATGGTCGAGTTGGTGGGTCGCTGGTCTGCGTTGAGCTTGTTGTAGTAGTTGGCTTTGAACTTCTTGGTCAGCTGGTTGTTCTCTCCGTACCTGCCTCTCATCAGTTCGTAGGCTTTCTTGGCGTGTTCGAGGCTCTTGTCGTGGTTGCCGAAGAAGCTTTCTTCAATGCTCATGTTGTGGTTGCTGATCGCGAGCATCCTCACCTTGTCGCGGCAGTCTTCTTCGTAGGCAGCGTCGGACTCGAAGTCGTTGCGGTTCGAGTTGATGATCTGGTGAGAGAACTCTTCCGTCGCTTTGGCGGCGAACTTAAGCGCCTCTTTCAACGGATGCTACTCTTTGGTGGTCTTCGAGTTGTCTGTACACAGCGCAGAGGTTGAGGCAGGTGGTCGCCAGCAGGTCTCCGGAGTTGGTGTTGTTGACGATCTTGAGAGCAGTCTGCAGGTAGTTCAGTGCGACTTTGTATTTGCCGAATCGACGCATGCAGCAGCCGAGGTTGTTCAGCACAGACACTCGGTACTTGACCGACGGAGTGAACCTGCCGACCACACACAGCGCCTCTGCTCGCTTGAGGATGCGGTAGGCTTCTTCGGTTTTGTTTTCGCGGATGTAGTCCATGGCGGTGTCTTCGATGTGCTTGATGGTGATGTCGAAGTGGGTCTTGAACTCGAGCGACTCTTGTCCGAAGAGCTTGATGTGGTACTGGAAGTCTGCGTCAGCCGCTGGTACTCTTCTCGAACATCACGAACGCTTCTTGCAGCTCGAACTGAGAGAGCTTCAGCCTCGCATACCGGTCGAGTTCGCCTGCTCGTTGGACGGCGGCGTCGTTGTCGTCGATGCCGTCCAGCGACTCGTACCCATCAATGCCGTCCATGTTGTATCGACTGGGTGATGCGCTGGTACCTGTTGCCGTAGACCTCTTCCATTTCGTCGCCATTGTCTCTGCTGTACAGGTCTTCGATGAATGCGCTCATTAAGTAGGCTTGTTCGTTTGTTACAAATAATTAAGGTTAGTACCCTTCGAAGCTCACGCGGATGTCTTCGTAGCCGAGCACTCTGCGGACGATGTCTGCGACGTGGCTGTGGTTCGCCTGTCCGTAGGACTGAGAGTAGCCGTAGATGCTGAGGGTTTTCTTCGATGCGGAGTGGACGACGCGGCCTCCGCCGGGACAGCTGAGCTCCACATTGACGCCTTCCTGCAGCAGCTCGCCGTCGAGACGGAGGCTGGCAGCTTTGAACTCTTTCCTGAACTTGTTGAAGTTGTCCATGTGGTAGGCGAGACTGATGTCTCCTCGGACGAACTCGAGGAGCTTGTTGTTGTGGGTGAGTCTGGCGTGGATGAGGATGTACTTGAAGGTGCCTTCGGGGGAGAGCACGACTTGCGGGAGGAGCTGGAACGCGGCATCGACCGATTGATGATGATCCATTTATTGTGATTAGCAGTCTGGTGGTTTAAAGAGTCGATTAGTGACCGTTGTGATTGAGGGTACTCAGTACCGGGGCGATTGAGTAGGGCAGGGCAGAGGCCGAAGGAGATTCTACTTTCGGTTTAGTGTAGAAGGAATGGTACAATCCTTGTCGGCTCGGTTCCTTTCCCTTACTCAAATATTATAATTAAGGATTCGTCCTCCTCATGGGCTGCTAATCAGCTCTGGGCTGTGAGTTTTATTTATTCATGTACGTAGACCGCAACATCTGGGAGTGGCTCTGCTGGGTCGGCTACGGACCCGACGTCCTCTCCGTCGACGACCCCGGAGACGAGGCGGTGCTGCTCAGGCCTGACTTCACCGAGCGACTCTTCCGAGGCACGGAGTTCAAAGAAATCCTCGAGCGACTGTCGATCTACTACGAGATCCCCTTCAGCAAGCAGCAGGTGCTCGGCAACATCACTTCAGGCGAGACTGTCTCGCAGCGCAAACACAACTGGGAGCTGATTCTCCGGTTCATGGCTCAGATCGGCTTCAGAGTCGACAACGCGATCGCTTCAGAGCTGAGCAATCCGAACGAAGCAGTCATCAGAGGCTTTCTGGGCGACCTGCGCGAGTTCCTGCCCGAGAAGTACCCGGAGAACGAGCAGGAAGAGCCGCAGCGGAGCTACCCGGACTCCCCAGACATCCACAAGAAAGCGAAGATGAGCGAAGTGACCTTCCACGAGCAGTTCATGGACTCGAACCCAGGTCCGTCCACCTCGGCTCACCTCGGCCGAGAACAGCCTCAGGCGAGGGGTAGCCACCGCTGACCAGACGAGGAAGTCGACAAGCTCGACCTGATCAAACTCGGCCGTGTGCAGGAACTAGGCGAGCTGAAGAGCGTCCCCGAGATCATGATCGTCAGCATGGCCAAGAACTTCGGCATGCAGCCGATACAGGTATGCTCTGCTCAGCAGGCTGCTTCGCTGCTGACCAACAACGCGAAGTTCTTCTCGCTGCTGCTGGCCAAAGGCATCAAAGGAGACTTCGTGCCGATCCTCGCCTTCATGCGCGACATGTGCGAACACGCAGAGCGACTCGTCGACCTCTCGCTCAAAGACCCCACCGGCGCCTCCATCGTGCGGCTGCTGCAGGGCTTCAAAAGTGCGCTGGTCTCGAAGAGCTCCGACGTCGCTCGACAGGCCTGCAACCTCTACTCGAACCTCAGCCACCAGCTCATCGACAAAGCCTCGCTCGACCTCGCGTACGGCTGGTTCGTCAACCCCTCGACCAACGGAGCCTCGACCGCAGTGATGTGCTGCCACAGACACATCGACCTCATCGAGAACGTGACCACCATGATCATCGACATCGTGCGCAACCACTTCGAGTCTTTCTTCGACGAGTCGCTGCCGCAGCTGCTGAGGAACGACTTCCAGTACATCCGATTCGTCAACACCGTCTTCGGCTCGCTGCTCAGCAGAGAAATGCCCAGGCAAGTCATCGAGAGGACTGGCATCCTAGGCAAGTGGTGCGCCATGGCCTTCAGCGTCCTCAAAGCCCAGACACCCATCGGCATGAAGACCGACTGCATCTCATTCCTCGTCAACTGCTGGATCGCGCTGCCTGACTACTTCGAAGGCATCCAAAACCTCCCCGCCAATCTGGTCGACGCGCTGAGCGACTTCGCGATGAAGCAGGGACAGGTCTTCCACAGCATCTGCACTTCGAGGATGTTCGAGCTGCTCGAGCGCTTCTCAGCAGACAGGAGGAAGTGGGCGCCTGAACTCTACAAGCGGCTGATCGCGCTGCTGCTGACCGCAGACAAAGACCCTGTGGCGAGAGACAGACTGGTGCAGGGCTTCATCTACATGTTCATCAACTCCGATGTGCCTTCTTCCGTGCTGCTCGACTCTTACCTGCTGCACTTCCAGTCGAAGCTGAACATCGACCTCGACCCCAACGTCTTCGACATCGACTTCCTCAAGTTCCTCGTCAGAGACACTCGACTCAACTCGAAGTTCAAGCTGTTCTTCTTCGACATCTTCTGTCGCTTCGTCCTCAACTCGCTGTACGGCACTGCAGTCTTCGCAGAAATCGTCGAGCTGTCTGTCCAGCTCCTGCGAGAAGACGACAAGCGAGTCTACGTGGAGAAGTTCTGGGAAGCAACCATCAAGTTCTACACGACGACATACAAGAACAGGAAGATCGCCACTGGCCAGCTGAACGAGCTTCAGCAGGTCCAGATGCACAAGAGAGCTCTCATCTGCAACTACTTCATCGCTCTCATCCCCAAACTCGAAGACGAAACATCGAAAGAAAAGATCCGAGAAATGGCCATCAAAAACTACATCGACATCAACGCCTTCTACGAGCGAGACCGGAAGAAGCAAGCCATGAAAGGTCAGGTGCAGGGCCTCAAAGAGATCGTCTCTCTCTTCGGCGACTTCACTGAACAGATCGACCAATACATGAAGCAAAACAACATGTACTACGGCGACGAGATCCTGCCCGACGGAACCAGGTCGAGATCGCCGGGGAAAATGGACTACAGCTCAATCGTGTCCGCAGAAGAAACAGAACTGGCCAAAAAAGCAGAAGAGAAGCTCGCCAACGGGTCAGTCTTGACCAAAGACGAGCGTTCTGCGCTGACGAGATACCAGAATGCTCAGAGGATCATCGCGAACAGACTCAAACAGAAGAAAGCGCTCGACTCACTCGATTCAGAACAACACGCCTCGAAGTCAGACCTCTACGCGAAGCTCTTGGAGAAAGGCATCAAAGACGACCCCAAAGGAGTCGAGAAGCTCTCAGAGTTCAAGAAAAAGATATCTGCTGTCAAAGAAAAACAGCTCGAGCAGCTCGCGATCCAAAAGCTGAAAGAACTTGAGGTGAAGAGTTCGGTCGACGCCTTGCTGCAGCAGCGGAGAGTCGAGCTCGGCGTCGAGAGCTCCTTCGCAGTCGAAGAAGTCCCCGAAACGCTGATCTTCCCCTTCAACCAGTACGAGAAAAACAAAGGCAAGTTCGAAACCTCAGCGATCTCTGTAGAAGTCGACCTTCTAGACCTGAACACTCTCGAGAAGCTCGACGCAGAAGCTGTCAGCCTCAAGATGAACGAATACCGCAAGCTCTGGAGGAACATCTTCAACCTCTACGCCAACTCGCTCAAGGGCTTCGAGAAAGGCGCGGACTTCAACAAGATCAAAGACCAGCTCAGTCGCATCTCGAGGATGGAGTTTTGGAAGTTCATCAAAGACTACGGACTGACGAACTTCATCACGCAAGATGAAGTCGCGGTGCTGTTCAAGCAGATCAACATCAGGTTCAGGAAGAACCACTCCGATCTGAGCTTCTTGGACTACAACGGCCACAAAGAGATGATGCTGCAGTCGATCGTCTTGATGTTCTCCAGACCTCCCATCGACCTCTCTCACCTGCCGCCCGTCTTCGCGCTGGACAAGTTCATCGAAATGGTCAAGAAGAAGTACCGCGACGAAGGCCACAAGACGGACTTCTTCGAAGACGCCAACAAGTTCTCAGTGATGGGCGACCCCGAAGTCATCGACTACCTCAACACGCAGCTGCAGACAGACCCCAACTTCCCCGTGCCGCACAAGTACGAGAAGATCGTCGAAAAGAAAGTCCTCTACGAACCCAAGGTCTGCTCAGTCTTAAAGTTGACCGACAGCTACGAGGTCTGCTACTCGATAGTCGCAGACATGCTCAAAGCCATCACAGGCGTCGACCTCCTCGAGATGATTCCTCGAATCGAAGAGAACTACAAAGTGCGACCCAAGACCTTCAAAGAACTCGAAATGGAGGAGAATGTCAGACCGAAGGATGCGATCCACAAGTCTCGAGGAGAGTTCAAGATCAAGACTCCCAAGCTCCCCGACAACAAGCGAGTCTTGAAGATCGACCACGCCAACATCGAACCGTCTGTGGCCATTAAAGTCGTCATCAGCGAACTGCCCCTCAAAGACGTAGACCTGGGAAAGGAGTGCGGCATCGTGCTCGAGGAGCTCTTGAGGGCAGTCGAAAAAGGTCAGGAGAAGTACCGCCTGCTCGACAAGTACACTCCTCTGCCGACAGAGAATCCAGCCCTCCTCGAAAAAGAGCGGCAGTACAAACAGCAGCTCGAGCTCGAACAGCTTAGAGAAGATAAGCGCCTAAAGAATGTCGAGAAGATGAAGAAAAAGATCATCGACAAGAGAGGAGACCTCGACTGGCAAGCTCGCTACAAAAAGAAGATGAAAGACATCGAAGTAGCCATCCGCAAGAAGAACAACGTCAACGACCAGGGCATCAGAATACCCAAGAACCACTACAAAACCCAGAAAGAGAAGGTCAAGAAACACAAAGCTAAACTTGAAGACCTCGAAAAGAGCATCGTGCAGTCTCAGAAGTCCAAGTACGAGAAACGAAGAGCAGAACTCAAGAAGCAAACCCACGACTTCAGCATCAAGAAAGTCAGAGAACTCCAGCAGATGTGGCGCTTGCAAGAAAGAGACTTCAAACTCAGGAGCGCTGCGAGCGTCAGAGCAAGCGACCCCAACCTCCAGCAGCAGATCCACAAGACCGAGTCGCTGGAGTACTTGAACCAGATGGCATCCATCAAGAACAAGATCCACTCGCAGAAGCAGCAGCGACAGAAGCTCCTCGACAGCATCAAGAAAGACCAGCTCTTCGAAGCCTTCCTCAAGAGACACGAGGTCCAACTCGCCACCCTCTACGACACCTACAACAAGCAAGAGAACTACGGCCTCAAAACAGACGACCAGCCAGACCTCCTCTGCTTCGACGGCTTCAAGATGTTCTGCCAAGACTTCAAAGTCGTCCCTTTCATCCTCTCCGCTGTCGAGCTCTCGAAGCTTTTCAACCGCTTCAGCCAAGAGAACAAGATCAGCAGACAGGACAACGAACCAGGCCTCGACAACAAGCAGTTCGTCGAGCTGCTCATGATCATCAGCCTCAGAAAACCGACTATCCTCGCAGCAGAGTTTCAATCGAAATGTCTGACCCTCAAATGGTTTGAGCAGCGCGAAAATGTCCGCAGAGAATGGATAGAAAAAGACAAACAGATCAAGCTCAAGAAGTCAGACATCGAAAAGAGACTGAACAGAGGCATCGAGTCGCTCGAAGTCAAAGACGCCGAGAAGCCCTCGACTCACAGAGACCTCAAAGAGAAGGAGACAGCCGAACAGCGCGAAGAAGAGAAGCACAAGCAAACATACGAGAAGCGGAAGTCCGAGGAGCTCCAGTGGACCGAACAGATCAAAGAGAAAGAGCTCCGGTACTTCGAGGGCTTGCTCGCCTATCTGGACATCCCCGACATCAAGAAAGGCATCGTGGCAGAGATCATCCGCCAGCAGTCCGCAAAGAAGCTTCCTTCTCGAGTGGTTAAGAAAGGTATTCTTCGTCTCAAGCAGAAAAACTCGACGAGCTCAAGCAGGCAGGTCTCGTGCCAGACACTTCCGAAAAGCTGAACAAAGTCTTCGAACGACTCGGCCTCGAGAAGCAGAGGAAGAAAGACCTGGCACCGGATAAGTCAGACATGCTCAACGTCTCTCTCGTGATGAGCGAGCTGGAAAAGAAGCAGAACGAAGACGACGAAGATTCTTTCGTGACCAGAGACCACCGCTCGCAGTCAGCGAAGATAAAGAGAGCCAAGACTGCGAAGCCGGGCAAAAAGCAGCCAACGAAGCAGTCGATAGCAGACGGCTAGCGACTAAGGTCATTCTCTCTCGACTCGGTTTCCTCGCTAACACTTAGTGGCTCTTCTGGTGAGTCGGCTTCATCGGTGGCTCCGAGTCTTGAGCGAAGGTCTTCTTCACGAGCTTGATCCAGTCTTCGTCGGAGAGGCTTTTATTACTGCTGCGTACTCTTTCGCCCAGTCAGGCGTGGGGAAGTTTATCTGAGACATGGTGTTCTGGATGGTCTTGAAGTCGACCTCTTTCTTCGGATGAGGCAGCAGCTGGACCTCTTCCTTCATGTGGCTCTGTTTGATGTGCTGGTGGTCGGCAGCAGAGTTGTGGTTCACTTCTGGGGGACAAGAGTTGCTCGGTTCATCGTCGAGTCTCGCGAAGCCTCTCGCTTCTGGAGAATCAGAGTCGTTTTCTAAAGTGAGAAACCACTACGTTCATCTCTTCGCTGTTCCTCGTCGCTGTCCCAACTCTTCTCGTAGCTCTGGTGATCGCTGTTCATCGGTAGGTCTCTCGGCTGATCTGTGGGTCTATTTTTTGGCTGGCCTTGTTGATGATCGATTTGTGCTTCGGCGAGGAGTTGTTCGATGTTGTGGAGTTTGCCGTCGCTGGGTTGCATGGAGTTATCAGCAGCGATGGTCTTTTGGTATTCTCGGTCCAGTTTGCGCAGCTCGAGCTGGACGATCTGCTCCTCCAGTCATCGTTGATTACTATCATCTCGGGAGTCAAGTCCATTATTAATGATAAAAGAATTCAAGTTGGAAGACGAGTACAACGACCTGCACAATGTGTCCATCGGCGACTGGGGCTACGTCAAGGGCGGAGTGCGGAAAGACAACAAGCGAGCAGAGTGCATCAAAGTGATCCTCAAGCGCAAGTGCGACCCTCAGATCCTCGAAGCCAAGCGACAGTCTCTGACCGTGCTGCAGTCGATGGTAAGGTCTGATGACCAGAACGTGCCACAGATCAACAAGATCTACCAGCTCATCGACGCAGACAAGAAGCTCTACGTGTTCTCCGAGCTGGTCGCCGGCTGCGAGCTGCAGAAGGAAGTGTTGATCGGCGGAGTGATGAGTGCGCAGAAAGGCCTGAGTCTAGCTGCGAGTCTTGCGAAGATCATGCTGCTGTACTGGGAGAAGAAGCTGGCCTACGTGGACCTGCGCTGCGAGAAGATCATCCTCGACGGGTCTGCAACGGCCGACTCGGTGTCTTTCAAGCTGATCGACAACGGGAACAGCATACCGTGTGCGTCGGGGAGCATGAGTGCGAGCGAGTACAGCAAGTTCTGTCCCAAAGACACTTCGTACTTGCCAGCAGACATCCACACCTGCGGTTTCTCTGCAGCGACTCAAGTCTACTCCATCGGAGCCATCCTCTACTTCGTCTTGACCGGCTCGCTGCCCAGTCCGGGGAAGCTGCAGCTGGCCGACAGACTGCTCGATGTCGTCTCTGCGATGCTCGAAGCAGACCCTGCGAAGCGGCCTTCGCTGCAGGAGGTGCAGACGGTGGAGCTGTAGCTGCTGCAGCGTCGCCAAGTCACCATCTCGAGGCCTGCCGCTCGCAGCCACAGAGACAGATGCGAGCTATAAACTTATTATCTTTGTAAACACTGGGGTTTGGGGTTTGGGGTTTGGGG
>JFJP01031752.1_pt1 | contig 14941 bp, 19 predicted proteins | sample 431651 | NCBI WGS metagenome assembly JFJP01 (sample SAMN02602958, study PRJNA72255) | Microbial mat metagenome, whole genome shotgun sequencing project. | biome: fresh water; feature: sink hole; material: water; isolation source: purple microbial (photo- and chemosynthetic) mats found in...
CACTCTGGCAAAAAGTGTGGTATGAAAGCTATCCCAAACCTGATTATATTTGGCAATCCTCTTCGGCAAGCAATGATTTTGAGCCGAAAATGAGCCTTACGCCGTTAGTATTTGGTACTTTAAAAGCCGCTTTTTATGCAATGTTAATGGCAACACCGTTGTCCTTAATGGGGGCCATTTACACTGCCTATTTTATGCACCCTACGATGCGCCGTTATGTAAAACCGGGGATTGAATTAATGGGCGCGTTGCCAACGGTCATTTTGGGGTTTTTAGCAGGTTTATGGCTGGCACCGCTTATCGAATTACATTTAGCAGGCTTGTTTTCAGTCTTAATGGTCATGCCGTTAACCGTAATTATTTTTGCTTATGGCTGGCAATTTATCCCCAAAGAAACCCGCCAGAAACTCACCGAAGGTTGGGATGCACTGATTTTAATTCCCGTGATTTTGTTTGGTGCGTGGTTAGCTATTGCTATCAGCACCCCAATCGAAGCCGTATTTTTTAACGGTAATTTACGGGTTTGGTTCAATAGCGAATTTGGCATTGGTTATGACCAACGTAATGCTTTAATTGTCGGTTTAGCGATGGGATTTGCCGTGGTTCCCACTATTTTTTCCATTGCAGAAGATGCCATATTTAGTGTGCCTAAACATTTGACTATCGGTTCATTAGCCCTCGGTGCAACACCTTGGCAAACAATGGTGCGTGTGGTGTTACTGACCGCAAGTCCTGGGATTTTTTCTGCCATTATGATAGGACTGGGAAGAGCCATTGGCGAAACCATGATTGTGTTAATGGCAACAGGCAACACGCCCGTGATGGATTTGAGTGTGTTTCAAGGGATGCGTACCCTTTCTGCCAATATTGGGGTGGAAATGCCCGAGTCGGAAGTTGATAGCACTCATTATCGGGTGTTGTTTTTAGCCGCCTTAGTGTTATTTACCTTTACCTTTTTTTTCAACACGTTCGCTGAAATCATTCGGCAGCGTCTCCGTCAAAAATATAGCTCATTATGATTAAACTATGGTTTAAAAGCGGCGAGCCGTGGGTCTGGCTGAACGCCGCCGCCGTGAGTACCTGTCTTATCTTAGTTGTCGGCTTGCTTAGTTTGGTGGCTGTGCGTGGTTTGGGACATTTTTGGCCCGCTCAAGTCGTAGAATATCGCTATCAAGATGGCGCACAACCCAGCACAATTGTGGGTGAAATTGTCGATACCACCGTGTTATCGGCACAACAAGCCAAAGATTCACAGTATAAAATCACCGATGGCAGCGGCAGTTTGATTCAAAAACTGATTAAAACAGGCAATCGTGATACCACAGGCTTAGACTTTCGCTGGATAGAAGCACAAAAAATTAAACAAACTACTTATCCTGTTGATATGACAGTGATTGAGCGGCGCGAATGGGGGAATTTTTACGGTCACATTGTCGCTGTCAAAGAACAAAGCAAGGTGATTGCCAGTGGGTCACAAGCAGAACAAGTCGCTCAACAAAAATTGACCGAAGCTTTAACTATTTTTGCGCAAATTGAAACCATGCAGCAAAGTGAAGTAGGGGCAATTAACTATGGTTTGGAGCAGTTGCGCTTAAAGCAAAAAGGCTTGCAGCTAAAAAATCAGTGGAACGCCGCAACGCAGCAGCAATTTGCCAAACAGCAGGCAGACTATGAAAGCCGTTATGCACAATTGCAAATCACTTTGAAGCAATTGTACGAGAAAATCGCCTTAAACAGTCTGGTTGCAAAAGAAGCCAGTGGTAATGAACTTGAAATTCCTTTGGCAAAAGTAGTGCGGCTGTATCAACCCAACGCCATGTCTGTTTGGGAAAAAATGCAACATTATGTGGAAAAAGTAGGCGAATTTATCAGCGATGACCCACGCGAGGCAAATACCGAAGGCGGTATTTTTCCAGCCATTTTTGGTACGATTATGATGGTGATGCTGATGGCGGTTATTGTCACACCCTTAGGCGTGATTGCAGCCGTGTATATGAGTGAATATGCCAAACAAGGCTTTATCACTAGGCTCATTCGGATTGCAGTAAATAATTTAGCTGGCGTTCCTTCGATTGTGTATGGTGTATTTGGCTTAGGTTTTTTCGTGTACATTTTAGGTGGCAATATTGATAGATTGTTTTTCCCCGAATCTGCGCCAGCCCCTGTATTTGGAACGCCCGGTTTATTGTGGTCTTCCTTGACACTCGCTTTATTGACGTTGCCGGTGGTGATTGTTTCAACCGAAGAAGGCTTGTCACGAATCCCCAAGGCGATTCGAGAAGGCAGTTTAGCGTTAGGAGCAACCAAAGCGGAAACCTTGTGGCGCACAATTTTACCAATGGCAAGCCCTGCGATTATGACAGGTTTAATTTTAGCGGTAGCGCGGGCAGCGGGTGAAGTTGCGCCGTTAATGTTGGTGGGGGTGGTCAAACTTGCACCGACTTTACCGCTAGATGGCAATTTTCCGTATTTTCATTTAGATAGAAAATTCATGCACTTAGGGTTTCATATTTATGACGTGGGCTTTCAAAGTCCAAATGTGGAAGCGGCTCGACCTTTGGTGTACGCTACCTCGTTGTTATTGGTAATGGTGATTATTGGACTTAACTTATCGGCTATCAGTATTCGGAATCACTTGCGTGAAAAATATAAAGCGTTGGAAAATTAATGTGATTGTCCATTGTAAATATGCAAATTAAAAAACTGGAATTAAAAAACTTTGCGCGTTTTGAAGAGCTGTTAATTGATTTTGCCCCGCAAAATGAAACGCATGGAAACGTCACGGTTTTTATTGGCAATAATGGCGCGGGAAAAACAGTTATTCTAAAAGCTTTGGCGTTGTCATTAAGTTGGCTTGTTGCGCGAATTGAACGCGAGAGAGGAAGTGGTAGCCCAATTAATGAATTGGATATTTCAAATGGAACTAATTTTGCGCAAATTTCATTAACAGTTGAAGAACAAGGCAAAGCATTTCAGTGGGCATTAGCAAAAACGGCGAAAGGTAAGAAAAGCAAAGCCGAAAGTTCATTAACCGATACGACTAAATTAGCCGATATTTATCGTTCTCAATTTACTGAAAATAATAACGCTTCGTTTCCTTTGATTATTTATTATCCCGTTGAACGAGCTGTATTAGATGTTCCTTTAAAAATTAGAACAAAACATAGTTTTGAACAATTAGATGGTTATGATAATTCGCTTCAAGGCGTAGATTTTCGGCGTTTTTTTGAATGGTTTAGGGATAGGGAAGATGTAGATAGTGAAATAAAAAATAGTTATCTCATTGATACACTTGGTAAAGCAAAAGCGGCGGATAAACCTGATGAATTAGAAAATCCACTTGACGATAGCCAGTGGACGACTATTAGTATCGGAATCCCTTTGGATTTTTGGAAAAAACTCCCAGTTGATAAGCAATTGGAGACTGTTCGTAAAGCCATCAGCTCTTTTATCCCTGAGTTTTCTTATTTACGCATCCAACGCAAACCCCGTTTAAGAATGTTAGTTGATAAAAAAGGTGAAGATAAACCTTTGGATATATTACAACTTTCCCAAGGTGAAAAATCCTTAATGGCATTAGTCGGAGATATTGCCCGTCGCTTGGCGATGATGAATCCTGCATTAGAAAATCCTTTGCATGGTGAAGGTGTTGTTTTAATTGATGAAATTGACATGCACCTGCACCCCAAATGGCAGCGTTCAATTGTGCAGAATTTGCAAAATACATTTCCCAATTGCCAATTTATTCTCACTACCCATTCACCAGCAGTGATTAGTGATAGCCCTAATTTATTGGTTTACGAATTAAATGATGGTGAAGTGAACCAAATAGATAATTTATATGGCATGGATGTCAATATGGTTTTATTGCAAGGGATGGATGCAGAAATTAGAAATTCGCAAATTCAACAGCAATTGGATGATTTACTCAATACGATTCAATTGCAAGATTTAAATAGTGCAAAACAAAAACTCGCTGAATTGGAAAGGCAAATACCCTCTGATAATTTAGAATTAATTAAAGCGCGGTTGTTATTGCGAAAAATGGAATTACGTCATGCGCAAAATCAGCAAAAGTGAAGAACCGCTTGAATTAGCACAATGGAAACGCAAAAATCCGAAATTATATCGGTATGATGATTTAAACGATAACTCTGGAAAAATAGCGCGACAAAAAATTAACCAACAAAATATTGAAGACCAATTAGGATTATGTGCTTATTGTTGTAAACGAATTGATGTAAATAACAGTATGAATGAACATCTTATTCCGCGTGATAAAGACCATACTAAAGAATTAGATTTCTCAAATATTCTGGCTTCTTGCACTACAAAAAAGCAATGTGATAACGCACATAAAAGCCAAGATTTACCTTTAACACCGCTAATGCCTGAATGTGAAACAGAATTACAGTTTTTTCTTTCTGGTGATGTGAAAGGTAAAACAGCTAAAGCAACCACCACTATTGAAGTATTAAGGCTTGATAATCGAAGTTTAAAAGAAACTAGAAAACAATTAATTGCTGAAATACTTATCTGTCAAGGTGTGCCGCCAGATGATTTGCCATTTTTAGAAGATGATATGTTACTCAGTATTATGCTTGAAGATTTAAAACAACCGAAAGAAAATTTGCTTGAACCTTTCAGCCCTGTGTTGGCAAATATTTTACGGCAGTATTTAATAAATGATGAAGCAGTTTGATAGTTACAATGAAAAGTATCAAACATAAAATTTAAACCTTTGAGTCTCAATTATGACCACAGAACAAACCCGCACTCATGCGATTGACATCAATTCCCTAACTCGAACGGGACAAAAACAAAACTTAGCCAATGAACAAACCTGCATTGAAGTAAAAGATTTAAACCTCTTTTATGGCGCAAAACAGGCACTCTTTGGCATCAATATGAAAATGCCTAAGAAAAAAGTCACCGCTTACATCGGGCCAAGCGGTTGCGGTAAATCAACCCTATTGCGCAGTATTAACCGAATGAATGATTTGGTCGATAGCGTGAAAATTGATGGACAAATTTTATTAGACGGCGAAAATATTTATGCCAAATCCGTGAATGTAGCGGATTTACGCCGGCGGGTTGGAATGGTGTTTCAAAAACCCAATCCGTTTCCTAAATCTATCTATGAAAATGTTGCCTACGGTTTGCGGATTCAAGGGATTAATGACCGCCGTACTTTGGATGAGGTGGTAGAAAAATCTTTGCGCGGTGCGGCATTGTGGGATGAGGTAAAAGACCGCTTACAAGACAACGCGCTAGGAATGTCAGGTGGTCAACAACAGCGGTTAGTGATTGCGCGTGCGATTGCGATTGAGCCTGAGGTAATGTTATTGGATGAGCCTGCTTCGGCTTTAGACCCCATTTCTACTTTAAAAATTGAAGAGTTAATTAACGAGCTAAAAGAAACGTTCACCATCGTGATTGTTACCCATAATATGCAGCAAGCGGCACGGGTTTCAGATTATACGGCCTTTATGTACATGGGCGAGTTGATTGAATTTAGCAGTACAAATGATATATTTACCAACCCTGCTAAAAAGCAGACTGAAGATTATATTACTGGACGCTACGGATAAGAGAGATAATCGATGGATAATACTAAAATAGGGCTTCACATTTCCCAGCAATTTAATAAAGAGCTTGAGGATATTCGCCAGAAAGTATTGGCAATGGGCGGTTTGGTGGAGCAGCAAATTGAGCTAGCTGTAAAAGCCTTTTCCCAGGGCGATATGGAATTGGCAGAGCAGGTTATCAAACAAGATAATCTTGTCAACACGATGGAAACAGAAATTGACCAAGAATGTATTCATATTATTGCCTTAAGACAGCCAACCGCATTTGATTTGCGCTTGCTGATTGCGGTAATTAAATTGCTCACTGAAATTGAGCGAGTGGGAGATAATGCGAAACGCATTGCACAAATGGCAATTCACATTGCAAACGATTCGGATAATGCAGATTCGTATTATGAATTACAGCATATCGCCGAGATGGTTAAAGAAATGCTGCATACTGCCTTAGATGCGTTTGCACGAATGAGTACCGATGAGGTAGCCCATATTAATGCGCAAGATGAAAATGTCAATCGGGAATACAAAAGCATTATGCGGCAATTAATTACCCGGATGATGGAAGACCCACGCAATATCACCCGTTCGTTGGATATTTTATGGGCTGCGCGTGCGTTAGAGCGAATTGGCGATCATGCCTGTAATGTCAGTGAGTATGTAGTGTATATGATGAAAGGGCAAGATATTCGCCATATTAGAAATACAGATGACTAATAAATAGACACTTTTTCAAGTGTTGTGTTACTACTGATGTTACGCATTTTATATTAATTTATAAGCTAATAGAAAGGCGACTGCGTAACATCAGGGCTTAAAATGAATAATCTAAGCTAAAAACAAATTGTCGTCTGTCATATTGATTATCAAAACTAGCAGGACTATTGGCAGCAGGGAGGGTGAAATTTTGGGAATAATAAATCGCATCAGTGACATTGTGCATAGACAGACCTATTTTTAATCCTTTGGCAACACTTTCTTTAATTTCATAATGCAGCCCTAAATTCCAAATAGCAAAAGGATTGCTAAAACTAGCCATTCTGTTTGGGTAACGCTGTTGCTGACCCGTATTCCAAACGCTCGCCGACCAATCTTGTCTTTTGCCATATACCATGACATTATTATCTAAAAACAATTCACCAATGGCTATTTTTTGATGCCAATTTAAACCAAAACTTAACGTCCAATTTGCCAATAAGGGTGTAGGTTGCAAATTTGTTTCATCGCGCGCATGAAAAACCGTGCCATTTAAAAAGCCATTAAAATTGTCACTAAAAATAAACTTGGATTCAAATTCGAGTCCTGTGACAGATTGTTTATTGGAATTAAGATGTTTCGCTAAGAGAGTTGCATCGGTATTGCGGGTAATAATGCCATTTAATTTATTATGATAGGCGGTTAAGGTATAAGTTGCGGCTTTACTTTGATAACCCAGTTGGGCTTCAATTGTTTTTATCAATTCGGATTCAGGTCTTGCAAAATTAACTGGCGCACGACTGATTTCTTCTGTTGTCGGTGAACGATAAGCCGTCGCGTATAATAATTTAGTAAAAATTTGCGGGGTAAAGTTATAAACTAATCCAAAACGATAGGTGAATTGATTTTTAAACAATTGCAACGCATCGTAACGCGCCCCTGCGGTCAGGGTTAATTTGTTATCAAAAAAACGTTGCGTATCTTGGATTAAAACACTGTAATTGGTAAAGCCTAAGCCTTGATAATAAGGGTCAAGAATTAAGCTGGTTGTTTTTCCAGTGAGATTATTGACAACATGACCACTTAAATGGTCATGTTCAATTTCAAAACCAGCTACCAGCGTATTATCTTCTGTTGCTTTATAGGTTAAATAATTACGGCTGTTAAATAATTCAACTTTGTCAGTGTAATTATCAGAAAGGCTTAAAATTTGTTTTGAATTTTTGGTAAAGCTATTTTCATTTTCAAAGCGATTGCGCCAAATATAATTAAGCTTGTGTTCAATACTAAATTGTTCATTAAAAGAATGTTGATAGGCAATATCAAAATAAAGATTGCGGTGGCTACGTTTATTGTCTGTTATAAAAGGTAAATCAGCGCGTTGATACTGATATTCACCAAAATAGCCTGTTACAATTAAGTCATTATCAAAAAAACCTGTTTTTAAGCGTACAAAGTTGAGTCCTTGTTCACGAGAACGATGATTTGGATTGCCTTTATTATCATATTCGGGGGTTGTGCCATTGGAGCGCATTATTTTTCCATCAATTAACACCTTGGCAATTTTAATGTCTTGGTCAGCGGCAAAATACGCCGAGCGGGTGTTTTGATTACCATATTGCAGTTTGGCTCGGTATTTATTTTTCTCACCCGGTTGATAGGTGTAAATATTAATTACTCCTGAATAGGCATTTGCGCCATATAAAGTGCCACCTGGCCCACGAATGACTTCAATCCGCTTGATATTTTCCAAAGGCAGTTCCTCATCAATGGCAAAATCGCCGAAGACATCGCGGAAAGGTACGCCATCTAAATAAATCAGAATTTTTTGGTTAAATTCAGATTGCACGCCACGAACCCACACTTTTTGCCGCCCATTACTTTTGAATTGGAGCTGCATTCCAGGCACAGTTTGCAATACATCACTTAGTGTACGCGCCCCTAAGCGATTAATATCTGCTTCATTGAAAGCGGAAATAATACTGGGGGCATCTGCTAATTTTTGTGCCATTTTTGAAGAGGAAACAACCGTGTAATCCAGCAAGGATTCGGCGTGTAAATAGGCTATTTCATCGTCTAAGGTATATTCTTCAGCGGCAAGTAACGCACAAGGACTAAATAAAAAACTGAGAGTCACTACTTGTAAGGCATTTTTTTTCATTCTGTATCCTCCTAAGACTAAAGCCTACTTATTATTTTTTAAAGCTTAAGTGGTATTAAAGCAGTATTTTGTGCAGGTGGCTAGAGTACAGTGAAAATCATTAGTCACGGTCATTCTGTGATGTGATATTTTTAAAATTTATGGCTCGTTACTTATTTGCGTTATAACGTAAATGACTTTTTAAGCGGTCTTTGCTTTACCGCAATCTACTTTAGCCAACCCTATGAGCTGACTAAATGGCGTTCTCTATTGGCTGCAAATAATAAACAAGCAGTTATATCTTCCAATGTTAATTCGGGAAAATCATCCATAATTTTTTGATAACTCATTCCCTCTACTAACCAAGACAATACGTCATAGACTGTTCTTCTTAAACCTCGAATGCACGGCTTACCGCTACGTCTGCCAGATTCAATGGTGATAATTTTATGATATTTTTCTCCTGTGAACTGAGGATTAATTAAATCGAATTTTAACAGGATAGCGGATGTTGTAATGGGATAATAGAGTCTCTTATGGGGTTTTAAAAATATTTTCAACAGGCAATAAAAAACCGCCGTTGGTTTGCCGAGGGCGGTTTTGAGTTGTGGCGTGTTAAATTATTGTATCTTCTGAAAGTGAAACACCCTTCTTTACCTTACTGAGTATTTGAAAATAAGCGTCTTTGTCAGCAAGAGCCGCTTTTTTTTGAAAAAATTGTTCCGTATTTAAAGCGGCGATTTTTTCAGCAATGGCGACAACAAAAAACTGATTCATGGACGTATTATCATGCTCTGCATAATCACGCGCCGCTTGCATCAGTGAGTTTGGCAGTCTTAACGCATATTGACTCATGTTTGACTCCTTAAGAGATTTAAAAATTGTGGTGGCGTGTAAAGTTCGAGATTAAAACGGTCAATGGCAGGCGAAAAGTCTTTCACATTGAAGGTGACAATACCCTGTGCCATGCCATTCACCGCTGTTTCCAACACCATTTCATCTTGCGGGTCGCGTAACTGCGGTCGCCACAAATAATGCAAACGGACAGGTTGACAATATTTCGCCCACACGCCCAGTAAAACATCTATTTCTGAAAGCGTTAAACCATGCTGTTCAATAAGATGTGAGCGTTTTAACACCGATTCGTACTCTAAAAACAACGGCACAGAAACCATATTCACAAATTGCTGCAAGGTTATTAATTTGAGCAGTTGATGAGAAGCTCCTTGTTGACCCAGCAGCCCTGCTACGATGACATTGGTGTCTAAAACGATTTTTATCATATCGTATATAATATGATTTTATTGAGAGTTGGGCAATAAAAAACCGCCGTTGGTGTTTGCCGAGGGCGGTTTGGTTTTATGAATGATGCGTTTTTTGTAGCCTGTGTGTAGCGTAACACAGGAAAGGTGTAGATATTATGCACGTTTTTCCCGTATTTCATTGCATTTCATACGGCCTACCTTGCTGCTCCCCTTTTTTATGTAACATTTTAAGGACTCACACCAATGGCAAAGAAAATCAAACAATACAAAGAAGTTGAGCTGATTAAACTTTTTGATTTAAAACGCTTAGTGGGTAATCAAGCGCACCCTTTACTTGATGAATGGCTAACCTGCGAAACAACACTCAATTCTAATGAACAATATCTATTTGATATTATTTTGACAGATGCCAAAGAAAAAATAGATGGCTGGCATGAAGAAGATTTGAAAATGCGCTTTATTGCTTTTATATTGCAGATTGCTAATTTAAGCAATGATGAAAAACAGTATCAGCTTTATTTTGAGCGCGTTGTTGAAGCCACTATTGGTGAGCATTTTTTAAAAGTCAAAACCGATTTTATGGTCGCTAAAGGCATTTTAGATACTCCCGAAGTCCCCTATTTTCATTTTCAAGAATGGAAAAGACACCGCGACCCCAATGGCGACCCCGTTGCACAACTGTTAGAAGCTCTATTATGCGCACAGCACATCAATAATAATGGCAAACCCTTATACGGTTGTACAATCAGCGGAAAATATTGGGAGTTTTTTGTGCTAACTGAAAAAACCTATTGTATTTCTGATGGTTATGACAGTACAAAACCACACGAATTATTGCAAATTATTGCGATTTTGCGCAAGTTTAAGGAAATTTTAGAAACGCGGCTATTAGATTAATTGGATATTTAACTTAGTTTGGAAAAAATGATGGCAAAAAAGATAAAACAATACAATGAAGCTGAATTAATTAAACTTTTTGACTTAAATCGTTTAGTCGGTAATTATGCGCATCCGTTATTAAAAGAATGGCTAACCTGTGAAACAACGCTCAATGCCAATGAGCAATACCTCTTCGACATGATTTTAGCCGATGCACAAGAAAAAATAGATGGCTGGCAGGAAGAGGATTTGAAAATGTGGTTTATTGCGTTTGTTATCCGGCTGGCTAATCTGTCAAATAACGAAAAACACTATCAACCTTATTTTGAACGTACTCTTGAAGCGACTATTGATGAGCATCGTTTAAAAGTAAAAACAGATTTCATGGTCGCTAAAGGGATATTGGATACCCCAGAATTGCCCTTTTTTCATTTTCAAGAATATAAACGCCAAACAAATCCTTACGGCAATCCTTTGGCGCAAGTCTTGGAAGCCATGTTGATTGCACAGGAAATTAATCAAAACTCCAAACCTGTTTATGGTTGTTATGTGGTTGGTAGGTCTTGGAACTTCATCACGCTGGAGAATAGAACCTATTGTATTTCAAAAACGTATGATTGCACGGAAGCGGACGAATTATTGCAAATTATTGCGATTTTGCGCAAGTTTAAGGAAATTTTAGAAACGCGGTTGTTGGATTAATAAAAATGCAAGGCAATAAAAAAACCGCCGTTGGTGTTTGCCGAGGGCGGTTTTGTTTTGTAGATTGCGGCGGAGTGAAACAAAGTCGGTTTAAACGTTGGGCTTCCTTACGTTACGCAACCTACTTTAGCCCATGCTAGGTGCTATTTTTTAAGAATCGCGCTATTTTCAAGGTAAGCACGAAAAATTGCATCGTAGGTAACTAGTTGTAATGATTCATATTTTGCTTGAGCGATGAGTAAACGGTCAAATGGGTCTTTGTGATAATCGGCTAACTCAAGCACAGTTTGCGCATGAAACGGTGTAATGTTCAGCCAGCTAAATCCTTGTGCTTGAATTTCTTGCGCAATCTCTATAGAAGGCAAAGGCAATTTTCCCAACGCATTTTTAATCGCCATTTCCCAAACAGACACGGCACTGACCATTGCACCTTCGGTTTGAATTCGTTTTATCCAGTCATCATCTGTCATTTCATCCATTAACCAGTCATAAACAATACAGGTATCAAGCAGCAGTTTCATTGTTGATACCTTGAAATAGCTGTTCTATTTCTGCGTTTGTAGCCGTGCTGTTCCATTCTGTCGTATATGAAACTTTATGTTTCCAGCTACCTGGTGATGCTATTTTCGAGCGTGTGTATTTTATGATTTTGGCAATGGGTACACCGTTACGCGCAATAATGACTTCTTCGTCGTTTTCGACAGCCGCGACAAGGCTAGAGAGGCGGCTTTTAGCTTCTAACATATTGACTTGCATAGCAATTCCTTTTTGATTGGCTAAGACTAGCTAATGTAATTAGAATGGAGGTGTTTGTCAATTTTTGGCAATAAAAAAACCGCCGTTGGTGTTTGCCGAGGGCGGTTTTGGTTTTTTAGAACAAGAACGGATTAAGCAATTTGACACCAGAACGTTCAACATCTTTGATATTTCGGGTTACTAAGGTTAAATCATGTTCTAGTGCAGTTGCGGCTAATAGTCCATCAATAACGGGCAATGGATTAGGCGAATTTAAATAGCCAAAACGTTCAGCAACGGCTTGAGTTATCGGTAAAATTCGCCCCTGCATCACTCTTTTTACAGCCACTAAACGTTGCCCAATCACATTTGCTTGCACAGGGTCTCGATGTCGTAAACGTTCTATTCCTTGTCGAATTTCGCCAATAACCAATACAGATAAAAAGAGTTGTTCGGCATTGACGGAGTTGTACCACTTTTGCACATTCGGATGACATCGCTGTTCTTTTTGTAATTCCGACAAAATATTGGTGTCTATCAAATATCCCATTCGATTATCCTTGCTAATTCATCTGAACGCTGTAAATCCGCCTCGGTTAAATTGTCAGTTAAATGGGCTAACAGTTTTTTTAAATCAGGTTGCGGTTGTATTTTTTCAGTGACATCATCCAGCAATAACAACACCCGAAAAGTTGCCCCGTCTGGAATAGTGCTTGGAATAGAAATCGTATGTTGATAAGCAGTTGCTTTAAATTCAATGGCTTGCATAATATCTTTACTCAAGTTTGAAAAAATTATTGTAACATTTTATCAGACAAAATAGCGGGCAATAAAAAACCGCCGTTGGTTTTTGCCGAGGGCGGTTTTGTTTTTAGGCGTTGGTGATGCGCTTCCCTTTGTTCAGCGCATATATGGTTTGGGCGAAAGCAAGCGGATAGATTCATCAGGAGTCCTGAGGTATTAAAACCTCTGTTAAGAGACCGAATATATGGCTGCAATCTTGATCTCTGTGGGTGACATTAAAATTGGAAAATTTGCTTGCAATAATCGAGGAGTCCATATATGTGCTGAGGAACGAAGCGCATCTTATCGCGTTCCGCTTTACGAGTTAGTTATACACAAATTAAAGTGTAATGACGTTGCCCACCTAATTTTTTAACATCCGATATTTTCCAAATACCAGAGAGTGTACCTTTTTCTGCGTATCCAGTATGATTATCCCATGAGCCAGCACAATGAAAAAAGAATCCTACATTAGCTGTATACCAAAGAGCTAAATCTGGTTCGCCTTTATAGTCGTAAGGATTTTCTTCAAAACTTAATGTTAAATTTACATCCTTACCGATATTATTTTTGATGAATTTTACAAATTTAGTTTCGTTATTGCGAAGGTATCCTGAAAATTCGGGTCTTGCCGCATCAACATGCGAGGTGAATAATGCAACTCCAAGAAATAAAGCAATTTTTTTAGAATCGAAGTCAATAAACATGAGAAAAGTCCTTGTTATTACGTTAATTTAAAATTGAAAGCTAGTTTTTCACATTTTTATCTAAAAACAACTTTGTTACAATCACCAAACAGTGGTTGTCTTTTACCCAATTAGTGGTGATTTATGAAAGTTCACGAAAAAATCCGTTCCCTGCGCGAAGCTAAACATTGGTCACAAGAAGAAATGGCGGGAAAATTAAATATGTCCGTCAATGGTTATTCAAAAATTGAACGGGGAGAAACGAAAGCGTATATTCCAAAATTGGAACAAATCGCCGAAATTCTTGAGGTAGATTTAATTGAGCTAATTCCACTAGATGGAAGAAATATTTATTTAATTGGCACTAATCACGGTGGCAATAATAATGACTGTCATATTTTTAATTCCGAAGCAGAAGTGGTATTTGAAAATGAAAAATTGCAATTGATGCTTGAGTTAAAAGACAAAGAACTTGCCCTGCAACAGCGTGAAATCACCTTGTTACAACAAAAAATAGCCGACCAGCAAAAAATCATCACATTTTTGGAAAACAAACCGACTTAAACAGGATATGTTTTAATGCGCATTATCAGCAACAAAGCCTTACAAGACTTTGCCTATTTGCACCCGCAAGCAAATCTGCCATTGCAAGAATGGCGCAGAAAAATCCACATCCCAACGATTAACTCTTATGCGGAACTGAAAAAATTGTTTAACTCAGTTGATAAAGTGAGTCATTATTACGTTTTCAATATTGCCGGAAATCATTACCGTCTGATTGCTGCGATACATTTTAATACCCAAACGCTATATATTCGTTCCGTTATGACCCATAAGGAGTACGACCAATGGAAACCGTAAGCCCTATTTATAATGAAATTCTCAATTATTACAATAGGTTATGTGAAAATATCCCGCTTTATCCGTTGCTCAGTGAACAGGATTACGACAACGCGGTTGCAATTTTAAATGCCTTGTTAGATGCAGGCGGGGCAAATGAAAATAATCCGCTGGCGCGACTGGTGGATGCGTTAGGCGTTTTTATCGGTGATTATGAAAATCAGCATCCGTTTTTTCTTAATAAAGTTGTGCCCTGCAACAGCGTGAAATCGAAAACTTAAGAGAAATCATTGCCTTGTTGAAAAGACACTAGCCAATGAAAGCTATCGAGTTAAACCTATTCGTTTCATCTGAGCGTTTTAACTTGCACTTTCACTTTAATACAATCTGCCTAGCAACCTCGGCTAAATCCGCAAATAGCCATACCGCCGATTCAAACTGCATTTTAGCCACCGCCGCCGTTGAAGGAATTAACACCGCAATTGCCCCCGCCGCTTGTGCAGCAGCAATCCCCACCGCTGAATCTTCTAACACTAAACAGCGGGTAATCGGTTGCTGCAATCTTTGTGCCGCCAGTAAAAAAATATCAGGGGCGGGTTTTCCTAATGCCACCCTTTCACGCCCGATTATCAA
>JFJP01041544.1_pt1 | contig 14941 bp, 11 predicted proteins | sample 431651 | NCBI WGS metagenome assembly JFJP01 (sample SAMN02602958, study PRJNA72255) | Microbial mat metagenome, whole genome shotgun sequencing project. | biome: fresh water; feature: sink hole; material: water; isolation source: purple microbial (photo- and chemosynthetic) mats found in...
GCTCTGCGGCGATGGCCGCGCCGAGAGAGCGGCCGAAAATGACAATCTCTGCTGGCTGCTTGCCTTTTTGGGTGAGCAGATACTCCCAGGCCGCGAGGGCATCTATGTAGGTTCCCTGTTCGGAAGGCTGTCCTTCGCTTTGTCCGTATCCTCGATAATCAAAAATCAAAACGCTCATCTGCAGACGATTGAACAGCAGCAGGGAGTCGAGCCGGTGGGAGATGTTGCCGGCATTGCCATGGCAGAACAAGAGGACTCCCTGTTCATCTTCAGCCGGCAGATACCAGGCGGAGAGCTTGAGGTTGTCTGTGGTCCGGAGTTCAACCTGCTGATATGTCAGCCCGACGTCCGAAGGAGTTGCTGCTGTCTGGCCGCCTTCATCGGGGAAATAAAGCATTTTGGGCTGATACATGTAGACCGCGAGCAATAGCAGGCTATAGCAGGCGCCTGCGAGCAGCAGAATGGTGATCATGGTGTTCAGCATGGGCTGTTTTCTCATGGGAGTATTCTGTGGTGGATCTGATCGAATGCACCGTCTCGGCCAAGAGCTTGCCAGGGTCAAGCTTGAAGATAATCTCATCGCCGCTGAAACGGAATATCATTTGCAATTATCTTGGTATGAACCTACCTTGAATGGCGGAATACATGGAATGCGTCAGACTGAACAATATCGAGGAAGGGATGTGATATACATGGCTTTGAAGATGACACCCGAGGAGCGGAGCTGGGTTTTCTATGACGTTGGCAATTCCGCCTTTGTGCTGGTGATGGTTACGGCCATAATGCCCATCTTTTTCAAGGATTTTGCCGCAAGCGGCCTCCCGGGAGCAGTGTCCACGGCCAATTGGGGGTTTGCCAATTCGACAGCCTCGCTGATCCTCGCTTTTCTCGCTCCTGTCCTCGGGGCGATGGCCGATTACCGTCACCGGAAAAAGTTATTTTTCCTCGTCTTCCTGATTATCGGCCTTTGTTTTACCCTCCTCCTGCCGCTTGTCAAACAAGGCCAGTGGCTCTTCTGTCTCATTCTTTTTGTGCTGGCTCGAGTCGGATGGGCGGGGGCGAATATTTTTTACGATGCCTTCATTACCGATGTCACCACGCCGTCGAGAATGGACAGTATCTCGTCGCGCGGCTATGCCTTCGGCTATATCGGTAGCGTCCTGCCATTCCTCCTCATTATCGCACTTTTAGTCTCGGTTGGTATGGCGGACGGTCTGCCGGTTGACCAGGCGAAAATCGGCTTCGTCATTGTCGCTCTCTGGTGGCTTGGTTTTTCAATTCCGTTTCTCAAAAATGTCCGGCAGGTGCACTATCTGCCGGCTTCAAAGACACCCATTGTCGACAGTTTTGCGCGACTGCTGCATATCTTTAGGGAGATACGGCAGCACAGAGAAGCCTTTCTTTTTCTAGCAGCCTATTTTTTTTATATAGACGGGGTTGATACAATTATCAGTATGTCGATGGCCTACGGACGTGATCTTGGGTTCGGCGTCAGTATGCTGATCGGGGTTCTGTTATTTATCCAGATTGTCGCCTTTCCCTTCGCTTTGTTGTATGGCAGGCTGGCGGCCAGATTTACGGCCAAAAAAATGTTGCTGGCCGGAATTGCGGTCTACTGCTGCGTGACCTTTATAGCTTTCATGCTCCCGTCGATCCACGATATGAGAATGAAAACTATGGCATTCTGGGTTGTGGCCTTTCTTGTGGCCTCTTCGATGGGAGGCATACAGGCCTTGAGTCGGAGCTATTTCGGCAGGCTCATTCCCGTTGAAAAGAGTGCCGAATTTTTTGGCTTTTATAATGTGTTCGGCAAATTCGCAGCGATAACCGGCCCTTTTCTCATGGGAGTGATCGGCCGGATTACCGGGGAGACTCGTTGGGGAGTGGCAAGCATCCTCGTTCTTTTCATCATCGGTGCCTGGCTGCTTAATAAGGTCAGAACTGAGCCTTCCTGATAAGTATTCTCGTCTACGGGAATTTTTTCGGGTAAAATATTTCTCATCTTTGCAATTTTCTAAAGTTTTCATGATAATCAATCAAGTGGGATGAAACGAACAGAGACTCAATCTGCCATTGTGCTGGTATCTTTGTACTCCAGAGTGCAGAAATTCCCAGATGGTGTAATAACTTGTAGTGTAGTTTTCATCGAAAACGTTCAATGCCATTTTGGATTGTCAGCAGAATTAACATTCTAGAGTCATGGTGGAAGGATAATCGAACCATAACGAGCGATGCATATGCCAATCAGAAAACGAACGACATGTTTGATACTGTGTGCTCTCCTGCTTGTTTTGGCGCTGCCGTGCCTGAGAGGGGCGGCCTTGGCTGATGATTCGCCCGGAAATAAGGGTAATGTCCAGGAAATCATTGTCTACAATTGGCTTGAGGATATTCCCCAGTCAGTTCTCGATGCCTTTACCCAAGAGACGAAGATCAAGGTCAGCTGCAAGGTTTTCAACTCCCAGGAGGAGGCAGTGGCCAGTATTCGCGACCATCAAGTGTACGATGTGGCGGTAATTGATGGCCGATTTGTTCCTGCTCTGGCACGCGAGGGACTGCTGAAACGGCTCAATTACCAGAACCTCCTCAACTTTAAATACACCTCGCCAAATTTTCGCGGCCTGGTCTATGACCCTGACAACAGATTCAGCGTGCCCTATTCCTGGGGCACAACGGGCATCCTGGTGAATACTGCCATCAATCATCCTCCTGTCGACTCCTGGGCTGATCTCTGGGATGAACAGTACAAAGGCAAGGTGGCAATTTCCGCGAGTTACCCGCGCGAAGCGCTCGGACTGACCCTGAAATCTCTGGGGTATTCAGCAAATTCGGAAAAACCGGCGGAGTTGGAAGCCGCACTGGGCCGACTGCTGCAACTGCAGCTCGAACCGTCTTTTCTCTATCGGTACTATCCAGATTTTGGCACGCCGGCTATGGCGACCAATAAAATTCTCGTTGCTGTCGGATTTTCGGGAGATCTGCTGGAGAGTCAGAAAAATGGATTGAAAATCGAATATATACTCCCCAAAGAAGGACTGCTGCTCTGGGGTGATACCTTTGTTGTCCCTGCAAGCAGCCGGAATCAGAATGCCGCTGAAGTGTTCATAAATTATATCCTCCGCCCGGAGATCAGCGCGGAAATTGTCAATCAGAAATATTATGCCAGCACCAATGAGGCTGCCAGACCCTTTGTTCATCCCGGAATAATAAAAAATACAGCAATTTATCCAACAGATACGATGCTCATGAAGGCCGAGATTATTGAGGCGCTCAGTCCCGAAGGTCAGCGGCTGCATGATGCAACCTGGCAGAAATTTCTTGACGCCTATCCAAAACCTCAATGAGTGCTGACCAGTCAACCAATCAGATCAGCGGGGTCCATCGATCTTCCTCCCTGTATAAGAAAATCCTGTCGGCTATGGCGGTTATCTTTCTGATCATGGCTATCTTTATAGCCGGCGGAATCCTGATGCTGGCGTATAAAAATGAGAATCGCTTCTGGCATGAACGTCAAACAGAGGCGGTCAAAAATGCCGCTGGCAGCATTACCGAACATATCGAGAAGAATGAGGCAGTTCTCTATTGGCTGGACAGGTTCGGTTTTGATGAGATGCTGGCGAATCCGTCTTCTTTTCGTGAGTTGCTTGACGAACACCCGACCTTTATGGAAATCGCTTTCCTTGATGCCGGCGGTAATCTGCTGCTGAGTGCCTCCCGGAACGAGCCTATTCTTTCCAATCAGTTCACCGTTAAGCAATCCCAGTGGTTCAGGGCAGCAAGGTCAGGCCGGAAAATGTACACCCGCATCCAGACTTCACCACGGGGTGAATCCTATCTGATTTTTTCCATGCCATCGCTGCAGGGAGGGGTGATTGTCGCCCAGATCAAGATGGATGGAATCTGGCAAAAAGTCGCCGGTATTACCTTTGGCAAGAGTGGTACCGTCTATGTCGTCAGCGAGGAAGGTCAGGTTATTGCCCACCGGAATCCTCAGTTCGTCCTGGGAAACCGAAGTATTGGTGAAAGTGCCCAGTTTAAGTCAATCCTGCGGGCCACCGGTAATGAAGTAGCCGGCAGTGGAGAAAATCTCGATGGCATCAAGGTCGAATACGTTTCGACAAAGATCGAGTCAAACGGCTGGATTGTCATCGCTGAATTGCCGCGTCAGGAAGCACATGCCATTACACGCAAGACCCTTGTTTTCATCCCCTTTGGTCTGGCTCTGCTGATGACCCTTTGCGCTGTGATCTTTAGGAAGATTCTCATGGTGCAGTTTCTCCGTCCGGTGGAACAGCTTCGTGCCGGGGCCATACGGTTAAGTCAGGGCGATCTCGCCTTTCGTCATGTAATTCCGAGAAAGAAAGATGAGTTGGGACAGGTTATGGAGGTCTTCAACAATATGGCGGGTGAACTGGCAGGCCAGCAGGCTGAACTACAGAGACATAGCAATGAAATTGCCATAGCCTATCAGCAGGTCCAGAGCGAACTGCTTCAGCGACAGAAAGCCCAAGCCGCTCTGAAAGAACTCAATGATGAACTTGAACAACGTGTGCAGGAGAGAACCCTTTCCCTGGTCCAATCGAATAAGGATCTGCTGCACGAAATCTCCGAACGAAAATTGGCGGAAGAACAGCGGCAAAAACTCGAGGCACAACTGCAGCAGGCCCAGAAAATGGAGGCCATTGGTACTCTCGCTGGAGGAATAGCCCATGATTTTAATAATATAATCGGCATAATTCTCGGCAATGCAGAAATGGCCCGAGGAGGCGTCAGCTCCGGTACAAACCTGGCAGACGATCTGGACGAGGTCATCAAGGCCAGCCACCGGGCAAGGGAACTTGTAAAGCAGATACTCGCCTTCAGTCGTCAGACCGATGCTGAATGTGTGGCCCTGCAGCCGGGGAATATTATCGGTGATACCATGAAAATGCTTCGTTCGTCGATTCCCTCTACCATTGAGATACATCAGGATCTCGCACCTTCAAAAAGGTTGGTTTTGGCCGATCCCACCCATATCCATCAGATTATTGTGAATCTCTGCACCAATGCGTTCCAGGCTATGGAAAAGGATGGGGGAAGGATCGACATTCGTTTGCAGGATGTCGAGATGGACAGGGACGAGATATGGCAGGAAGGGGATGTCGCCCCAGGGCGATTTGTCAGGCTTACGGTTGCCGATTCCGGTCCTGGAATGGATAAGAAGGTGCTGAGAAAAATATTCGACCCGTTTTTTACTACGAAAGAGGTTGGCAAAGGGACCGGACTGGGACTGTCCATTGTCCATGGAATCGTCAAGAGTTATGGCGGATATATCACCTGCGACAGCGATCAGGGACACGGGACGGTTTTCCAGGTCTTCCTCCCTGTCATTGAAGATGAAGATGTACAGATTGATACTGCTGTTGAGACAATTCCTCTGGGCCGGGGGCGGATTCTCTTTGTCGATGATGAGAAAATGATTGCTGGCATGGGAAAAAAAATGCTCGAAAAACTGGGGTATAATGTCACGGCCAGGACATGTAGTCTCGAGGCCTTGAAAGTTTTTCAGGAAATGCCGGACCAGTTCGATATGGTCATTACCGACCAGACCATGCCCGAAATGACGGGTATCGACCTCTGCCGGCAGATCCTGCAAATCCGGCCTGATCTGCCGATCATTCTCTGCACGGGATACAGCACTTTGATTTCTGAAGAAACCGCCAAGGCAGCCGGTGTCAAGGAATTTGCCCTCAAACCCATTGGCAAAAAAGATATGGCGCTGATGGTCCGCAGAGTTTTTGATGGCGTCGGCACCAGTTTTCCGGTGTGAACTGGTGGGAAATATCATCTCTTGTATGCGGCAAGCGCGCATATTGCTCGACAAGCCTTTCCAGGCGATGATCAGTTTGCCTGGTGAGCCTGAAGAATTGACACATCAGGCAGAAGAGAATATACCTCAGGGTCTGTTCGCGGTCCCTCTCCGCTGAAAAAACATCCCCATATCTTGAATCTGCTTCTGCCCTATGGCCCTGTTTATCGATATTCTCCGTATTGTTCTGCCGGTTTTTCTGGTGATCGGATTGGGCTTTATGCTCAAGTGGATCCGATTTGTCGACAGTGATTTCATCGTCCAACTCAACCGGCTCATCTATTTCATAGCTCTGCCGGCCTTGCTCTTTTACAACATCGCAGTCGCAGATTTTGCAGCACGTTTCAATGGTCTGCTGCTTGTCGGGCTGCTGGCAACTGTTTTTCTAACTTTTCTGATTTCCTATGCCTATGCTGTTGTGCGGGGCTATTCACCCGAGGCGAGGGGCAGCTTTTGCCAGGGGGCTTTTCGCGGTAATCTTGCCTATATCGGTCTGGCGATAGTTTTAAACGCCTACGGTGCCGAGGAATTGGCCACGGCGGGAATCCTGCTCGGATTTATCGTCCCGTTTTTCAATTTTCTGGCGATCATAGCCCTGCTGCTGCCGCATCGTCAGCAGGATCAGCGGATGGGCGCGGTTTTCTGGCTCAGGCAGCTCAGTTACAACCCCCTGATACTTGCCTCTTTTGCCGGGATTCTCTGGAGTTTCTTTAAGGTTCCCATGCCTCAGGTACTCGACCGGAGCCTTGATATTGTCGCCGGCATGGCCCTGCCTCTGGCCCTGCTGGCTATCGGCGCCTCGTTTTCGTTGGAAAAGCTGCGCGGGGATCTCTCAAAAGCTTTGATTGCAACCAGCATCAAGATCGTCTGGCTGCCTCTGGGCACTGCCGTGTTGCTGCTATTGCTCGGTATACGGGGAAAGGAACTGGCCATCGGTGTTATCTTTGCCGGTACGCCAACGGCCACCGCCGCCTACATCATGGCCCAGCAGATGAAGGGTGATGCCGAACTGTCCGGCTCGATCATCATGCTCTCCACGCTGCTTTCTATTTTCACCTACACCCTTGCCCTTTTTGTTCTGCAGTGGCTGAAACTGTAGACACCGCGAGATATCAACAGGTTCTGGCAAACATGAAAACATCTATCGAAGAGCATCTTCTGGCCTGGTTCAGACAGACGAAACGCGATCTTCCCTGGCGTAGAACATATGATCCTTATCATGTCTGGATATCTGAGATCATGCTGCAGCAGACCCAGATGGACAGAGGGGTGGAATATTTCCGGCGCTGGATTGCCAGGTTCCCCGATGTCACAGCCGTGGCCGAGGCTGAAGAACAGGAGATCCTCAAACTCTGGGAGGGGCTGGGGTATTATGCCAGGGCCAGGAATCTGTATCGCGCGGCCAAGGTCATGAAAGAACGCCATGCCGGCTCAATACCGTGCGATTATCAGATTCTGCGTACTCTGCCGGGTATTGGCCCCTACACTGCCGCGGCCATTGCCAGTATAGCCTGCAACCAGAATGTGCCGGTGATTGACGCCAATGTTGCCCGCATCTTTGCCAGGCTCTTTGACCTCGATGAACCGAACAAGGGAAGCCTTTTTCGTAAAAAGCTGGAACAGCATGCCCTGGACTTGCTGCCAGAGGGCAAGGCCAGGATCTTCAACCAGGCCCTGATGGATCTTGGCGGCCTCATTTGTACGCCGAAAAATCCTTCCTGTGAGCAATGTCCGCTTGCCCATGCATGTCTCGCCCTTCTTCGCGGCGTTGTTGCCGATCGACCTGTTACCGGCAGTCGCCAGAAGACCATTGTGATCGAGATGGCAACCGGAATTCTGGCACATGCAGGACGATTGTTTATCCAGCAGCGTCTGGCGGATGATATTTGGGGTGGATTATGGGAGTTTCCGGGGGGGCGACTGGAGGAGGGCGAGACACCGGAACAGGCGGTGGTCAGGGAATATGAGGAAGAGACTGGTTTTGCGGTGAAGGTCTGCGGTTATATTACCACAGTTATTCATCATTATACCCGCTACAAGGTGGTCTTGCACTGCTTTGCCTGTCGGGCTGAAGGCGATGTAAACAGCCCGAAACGCGAGGCGGCCCAGCAAAATCGCTGGGTGTTGCCGGCAGAGCTGGCAGCATACGCTTTTCCGGCCGGCCACAGGAAACTGCTCGAGCATATGCGGCAATACTGCCCTGATCGTCTTATCGACCCGTGTTGCAGATCAGGCGCAGCCTGCATGAATGAGGATCAATCTGTCAGCGGCAGCGGGAATTAAGGTAGATATTCCAATTGGACGGGGCAATGATCAGATCCCATGACCTCCTTGAGTATGGCGGCATCGTGGACCTTCTCCAGGCTTCCGGCATCGACGCAGAAGTAGTCGATACGCCAGCCTATATTCTTGGCTCTCGCGTTGAAGCGATAGCTCCACCAGGTATATTGCTCGGCTTCCTGGTTGAATATCCGGAAAGTATCGATAAAACCAGCGGCCACGAATCCATCCATCCAGGCCCTTTCTTCAGGGGTGAAACCGGCATTTTTGACGTTCGCTGCCGGATTTTTCAGATCGATGGGTTTGTGGGCGACATTGAAGTCGCCGCAGAGGACAACCGTCTTTTTCTGTCGCAGATCATCAGCGAATTTCAGCAGAGCGTCATTAAAACGGAGCTTGAAATCGAGCCGTTTCAGACCGTCGGCGCTATTGGGGAAATAGATGTTGATCAGGTAGAAGCTGGAAAATTCCAGGGTAAGAACCCTTCCTTCACAATCAAATTCCGGCTCATTCAGGCCAGTCAGGATGGCAAGAGGTTCAATGCGGCTGTAAAAAGCCACGCCTGAATATCCTTTGCGTTCGGCACTGTGCCAGTAAGAGGTGTAGCCGAGGATGTTTTTCAACTCGGGGGAAAGCTGATCGGGTTGGGCCTTTGTCTCCTGCAGGGCGATGATGTCGGCGTCAAACCCAAGGAGCATTTCAGCGAATCCTTTTTGTTCAACAGCCCTGATGCCGTTGACGTTCCAAGAGATGAAACGGTAGGGTTTCTGGTCGGCGGGGCTTGATTTTTTCATGTTTTTTCTCGGCATGACGCCTCGTTGCGGGCATTTCCCGGCAAGGGGGCAGATATCGCATTGGGGGCTTACGGGGCGGCAGATGGACTGCCCGAAGGCTACGAGCAGTGAGTTGACATTTGGCCAGTGGTGCTCGGGAAGTTTTTCGCGCAGAACCATCTCGGTCTTGAGGGGGCTGTCGGTCGTGACATACTCCCAGATATTCATGATCCGGTGCACATGGGTATCAACGCAGATCGCCGGTTTATGAAAGGCCACATTGCGGACGAGATTGGCAGTCTTGCGGCCGACACCCGGCAGGGTGACGAGTTCTTCGATCGTTTCCGGGATAATATTATTGAAGGATTGGAGCGATTCAGGCAGCTGCTTCAGGTAGCGGGCCTTACTCTTGTAGAAACCCACCGGGTAGATAGCCTTGGCAATGCGCTCTTCGGAGAGCCGGGAGAGAGCCGCAATGTCCTCAGCGAGTCGGAAGAGGCGGTCGGCCGCGAGGGCCGTGACCTCGTCCTTGGTACGAGCCGAGAGAATGGTGGCAACCAGGATCCTGTAGGGATCGCTGGTCTGGACGGCAATAAGGTCTACGACTGGAACCTGGAGATGCGCAACGGCCCCGGCCACCGTCGTCAGGAAGTCGTCGATATCAATGGACATAGTGCAGTGGCAGGCTAAAGCGCCTTTCCAGTCATCAGCGATGGCTGGAAAGAGATCCGGAATTCACCGGTATCGAGATGGACGAAGTCCGATTTCGCATAATAGCCCACTCCGCCATAGCGCAATTGTCTCGCTATGTCACGCAATTCCCTGGTGCGGATGTCGGTCAGTCGGACATCGATGGCCTGGCCGCGCATGTGCAGGCTGTCCCGGGCAACTCCTGGACTCTTTGATCTCAGGTAGGCGTTGGTCCGGGGAGAGCGGTAGCCGGAGATGACCTCATAGACCCCTTTGCTGCCGCTGAGTCGCTGGATACGACTGAGAATTTCCATCAGAGTGGGGTCGATGAAATGGGTATCGCCGGTGCGGTAATCACGGAGAAAGGTCTTCAGCTGTGATTTTGCCGCTTTGGGGTATCGGCCAGGAATATAGTTTATTTCGAGCTGCTCTCCGGTATGCGTGTGAACGAAGGAGAGCATGTGGGGTTCTGCGGTACTTGAAAGGGCGTCGAGTGGTGTGCTGAGGAGCAATCCGAGAGCCAGCTGGGCGGAGGCCGTAAGAAATTTACGCCGGCTCAGGAAAAACCTTTTAATTGTCTCGTTTGTTCGCATCTGGCGTCCTATTGTCTGTATTGAGTTTGTCGATTTTCTCCTAAGAGTGCCAAGGAAAGTTCGGTGTCCCTACCATAAACATCCCTATTAAAATGGATTGATCCCTCTTTGTCAACCCAGGTTGTTTGATATGTGAGATGAACAGAGAGGGGGGCTGTCAAATTCACCACTTTGCGTTTGCCGGTATCGATCGTCTCTTTGATCTTATCTGAAGTCCAGGCAACCTTTTCCTTTTCGAGGACAAAGGCTGCCAGAGCAAGAGGGTCACTGACCCGGATGCAGCCATGGCTGAAGTTTCTACTCGATCGGCTGAAAAGGTCGCGTTTTGGGGTATCGTGCATGTAAATGGCATAGCGGTTGGGGAAAACGAATTTAATCCGGCCAAGGGCATTCAAGGGGCCAGGGTCCTGGCGCAGCTTGTAGCGGGCCATCTGGGCGGCTGATATTGAATTCCAATTGACCTTGGTGCTGTCGAGCTCGACTGCATCTGCATCCCAGCTCGAAAAGAGCCGCACCTTGCGGTCGACGAGATAACGGGGATTCTGCTGGAGTCGGGGCAACTCCTCTTTACTGGCGATATCGCGGGTGATGGTCCAGTAGGGATTGAAATCCAAGTGCTGGATCCGGTCGCTGAATATCGGCGTCTGGTTTTTCAGTTCTCCAACAATAACAGGGATATCAAGCTTGATTTCACCATTCTGCACAGCCTTCAGATTGTAGCCGGCAATGTTGACGAGGACATATTTCTCTCCCAGGTCATGAGCCTGCCACCGCCATCGTGTCATATTGACGATGATCTGGTTAACCAGGTGCTTTGCCGGGATATTCATGGCGGCAATGGATTGGGGCCCGATCACCCCGTCGGGTTCGAGGCCGTACCTTCTCTGAAAGTGTATGACGCCCTTTTTCAAGGCAGTATCATACACCGTGCCGGAGTCTGTGATCTTTTCAAGATCGCCGGTGATCTGCAGCCGTGTGCGGATGGCTGGCACGCGGGGGTCGATTTCACCCGGATGGAAAACGGGGCCGGCAGGAATCGATTTCCAGCCGCCGTCTGCTGCAAGCTTTCTGTAGGTTTTAAGGGCCTCCCTCAAGGAGGCGTAATGCTGGTGAGCGGGAGGAAGAGATGTGAGATATTCGGAGAAGTTCGGGGCAGCGAGAATCATCTGCGCGGTGCTCAGAGGATCAAAATCCTGCCGACCGGTATCTGCCAGGATATTCGGATTAAGAGCATAGGATCCGAGCTGGCCATAGCTGACATCATGGGCATAGCGTAACAGATTGTAGGTCAACAGGGCATCGAGCTGCGCGAGGTCGCTCACATCTAGCGAATTCCAGAGCTTGCTTATTTCCTCCGTCTGATAATCTGCAGGTACCAGTCCTTCGTTGCCGGCATCCCTGAGCAAATCGAAGACGATAATCCCGCGGGGATTCGGTCCTGATTCGGTCACCCACAGTGGCACAGCGCCCGTCCCGTGATAAATTGTTGCAAGGCACCGATCTCTGGATGCTATCAAAGGCTCGGCTGAATCAATACTCTGCAGTTGTTCTACTGAATATTTTATATGGCTGGCCAAGGCCTTGCTGAGTTCTTCAGATTGGTCTGTTGCCATTGCTGCCTGTGGCAGGACAAAATAGAGAAAAAACAGCATGAGCGTGAGTGCAGGGGGAATACAGGTCAGGCTGCTTCTTGATACACGACAGAATAGAGATGAAGAAATGTGCATGGGCCCACGGAGTTGGAAGAAGCTACGATACAGAAAAATTCTGCAGATTGATGTTCTTTATCTACCATTGATCAGGTGGAAAAGTAAAGAAAAGAGCTGAATCGACAAGGAGGCACCAGCATCATCCCGCGGCTGGTGCCATTCCGACGGCCCTGCTGGAATAACCGTCGGACTGAAGCTGCACTTGCAGTGAAAGATGCGTGATATCAATAAAATGTACCCGTGTCGTTCTTCGACTGTACGTGCTCGCAGATGGTGACTCAAACCTTCGGGGGCAGGGAATCTTCCTCAAAATTCAAGGTGGCAAAATAATCATCGAGGGTTTCCCTCCGGCGGATCAGGTCGATTCTGCCGTCTTCTCGTAACATCAGCTCCTGCGGACGAAGGGTGCCGTTGTAGTTGAAACCCATGGCATGGCCGTGGGCGCCGGTATCATGGATGAGCAGAATATCTCCATCAACTATCTGCGGGAGTTGGCGCTGTACCGCGAATTTATCGTTGTTTTCGCATAGAGATCCTACCACATCGACGACCTCCATGCCACCGGCGAGGTCTTTGCCGAGAACGTCGATATGGTGGTAGGCACCATAGAGCGCTGGTCGCATAAGGGCGTTCATGCAGGCATCCACTCCGACATACGTTCGATAGATCTCCTTGCGATTGATCGCTTTGACCGCCAGTACCCCGTGCGGGCCGGTCATGTAGCGGCCGCTTTCCATAAAGAGGGCAGGGGTGTAGCCGTTGCGTTGCCGGAAAGCCTGAAAGGCCGTAGTTATCTCACGCCCCATAACCTCAATCTGCAGTTCGTTTGCCTCAGGCTGATAGGGAATGCCCAGTCCTCCGCCAATGTTAATAAACTCGAAGCTGATGCCCACTTCCTGGGCGATGAATTCTACCAATTCCAGCAGCATCTCGGCGGTATGCACCATATATTCATGGTTCAGCTCATTCGAGGCGAGCATGGTGTGCAAACCAAAGCGTTGGGCTCCACGCTCTTTGGCCTGGCGGTAGGCATCGACTATCTGGTCATGGCTTACCCCGTATTTCGCCTCGATCGGGTTGCCGATGATATCGTTGCCAACCCGGCGCGGTCCAGGATTGTAGCGGAAGCAGATACGTTCGGGCATCACCGGGACCTTGGCAAGCAGAGATATATCGTCGAGATTGAGGATGCTGCCGCCATCGGCTGCGGCTGCGATGAACTCATCATGGCTGGTATTGTTGGAGGTATACATGATATCTTCGTCGCGCCCTCCGACCTTTCGGCTGAGAAGCAACTCGGAGATGGAACTGCAGTCGTAGCCAAATCCCATGCTACCCATGATTTCCAGAATTCTGGGATTAGGAAGGGCTTTGACGGCGAAGAATTCACGAAAATTTTCTATGCCGGCAAAGGCATTTTTCAATCGCCGACCGGTTTCTCTGATTCCGGCCTCGTCATAGATATGGAATGGGGTGCCGAAATGCTCGATTGTTCGAGGAAGGACCGGCAGGAGACGATTTTTGAAAGCTTCGGACATTGGCATGGCGGATTATCTCATGGAATTTAGGGGATGGGGATACGGGCTGTTTCCTTGTAGGTGGCGAGGACCGGGGCTGTTTTGGTGGCAATAACACCTTCGATACTGGAAATTCGGGAGTGCAGGAGTTTTCCCAACTCGGCAGTGTCGGCGGCCCTGATCTTGATGAGATAACAATCCTCGCCGGCGGTGAAATGAACTTCCTGGACCTGGGGAATTGCGGCCAGTTGCAGTCCTATTTTAGCGGTCTCAGTCTGTGCGCTGACCATTACCTGGATAAAGGCTATCTGGCTGCTGGCAAACCGTCCGGGATTAAGGCGAACCTCATAGCCGTCAATAACTCCCTGTTTCTCCATCTTGCGGATGCGTTCGAGCACAGCCGAGGGGGCTAGTCCAACCTGCCGGGATACCTCAATGTTGGGAATCCTGGCTTTTTCCTGAAGGATTCGCAGGATTTCAAGACTTGTTTCATCTATCATTTTTCAAAATCTCCTTATGTGGTGATAATATTCTCGCATATATTCAATGTCAAGAATATTATTCTCCGTATTCCAAATTATAAAGAATTAAGAGCGAATGTTCAGGTTCCAGAGTGTCACTGAAGTAAGAAAGACAGTAGAATTCCAGCGAGCCATGCATTACGGTAAGACGGACAGCGTGGAGAAAAGAATTCATCTGTAATCGAACAAACCTCGAGCATAATTCTCGCAGGTATGGCTGAAGGAAATTTCCTCCGTCAGCAAAGGAAACTGAGCATGAAACAGACACAGGGATATACGATAGTTCTGGGTGGTGAAGCCGGCCAAGGGGTTCAGTATATTGAGTCAATACTGGTCCGAGTGGCGAAAGATTGCGGCTTTCACGTGTTTGCCACGAAAGAGTATATGTCGAGGGTCAGGGGCGGTATCAATACCTCCGAGATACGGCTGCACACTGCCCGTCTGCAGGCTCATGTCGAGAGCATTGACTTGCTGGTGCCGCTGAAAACCGGGGTGATTGCCCATTTGGCAGGCAGGGTCAGCGAAGACACCCTGATTCTCGGTGAGCAGCAAGTTCTCGACGGGGCCAAAGGTTTTGCTCTGCCTTTTACGGCAATCGCGGTGGAGATTGGCCAGAAGATCTTTGCCAACTCGGTGGCGCTTGGCAGCATCTGCGGCCTGCTCGGCCTTGACCGTGAGATCTTGCTGCTGAAGATCACTGAACATTTTGCCGCGAAAGGTGATGTGCATACTGCCCCCAATATTCTCGCGGCCAACAGAGGCTACGATCTGGGAGAACAATTGCGGATCACCGAAAAGATCCCTTTGGATATAGGGCAACCATCTGGAATCGAAGGTGATCTGCTGCTCAGCGGGGCGGATGCGGTTGCCCTTGGTGCTCTGGCCGGTGGCTGCAATGCGGTTTTTGCCTACCCGATGACACCCGGGACCAGCGTCTTTACCCTGATGGCCCAGTTTTCTCAGGAGGTTGATATTGTTGTCGAGCAGGTGGAGGACGAGATCGGCGTGGT
>JFJP01022043.1_pt1 | contig 14940 bp, 11 predicted proteins | sample 431651 | NCBI WGS metagenome assembly JFJP01 (sample SAMN02602958, study PRJNA72255) | Microbial mat metagenome, whole genome shotgun sequencing project. | biome: fresh water; feature: sink hole; material: water; isolation source: purple microbial (photo- and chemosynthetic) mats found in...
CTGAAACTGAGTCAGGGTATAAAAATTCCCGAATTTCCTCCGGTATTCGAGACGCTCAAGCAGTATGCCGCAATGAAAGAAGATTTGGACCGGAACCAGTATCTTCTGAAAGACATTTCTCCTGATCTCAGAGAAGTCTTTACCGAGCAGACAGCCCAGTACAAACAGATTCTCATCGCCTACGGCAGCCCCTTTCCCTCTGACGAAGAAAAACAGAAAATCATCACAAGGGCATTGAAAGGGCTTGCAAAAGCCTCGGCAGTAGTAGGACTGCGTACCCTCAGAGATCAGGCGGAAAAAGCCCTTGCCGCCGCCGGGCAGCATGACATTCAGACCTTTTCCGAAGTCGTAGAAAGAATCACTTCTTTTATTGTCACTCTCGGAGAAGAAGAACCGGAGTCTGAACCTGCCGGCAGAACTGTTCCGGATGACGCCGGCATGGTCAGGAAAAAAGAGACAGAGCCGGAAAGCCGTACCATGCGGATTGATGAGCGGAAAGTGGATCAGTTTACCAATATGGTAGGCGAACTCCTGATTGCCCGCAATACCTATACCCATCTTCTCAAGCAATTGGAAAGTGCCGAGGGACCTGCGCGAAACACAGTAAAACTGCTCAAAGACAATCTTCATCTCTTTTCCCGGCTTACAAACGATATTCATCACGGCGTGATGTCTCTGCGGATGATTCCTGTGGGAAGAGTATTTCAGAAATTCAGCCGGGCAGTCCGGGATATTGCCAGAAGGCAGAAAAAAGCGATTCAGCTCCTGACCGACGGCGAAGACATTGAGATTGACAAAAAAGTGGCAGATATGCTCTCGGATCCGCTGATCCATTTAGTGAGAAATGCCTGTGATCACGGCATAGAACCGCCCGAAGAACGGAATGCAGCCGGAAAGCCTGAAAAAGGTACGGTGATTATCCGTGCCTCGCAGGAAGGAGGAAATCTCTATATCCGCATCATTGATGACGGCAGAGGAATTGACAGACAGCGGATTTACGAAAAAGCAAGAGAAATGAGCATGGATGTCAGATCCCCGGATGATCCCTCGGTGCCGGATATGATTTTTCTGCCCGGCTTATCCACCAGCAAAGAGATTTCAGATATTTCCGGCAGAGGCGTGGGATTGGATGTAGTCAAAACCACGGTGCGTTCCCTGGGCGGCGCGGTGCGCGTGATCTCCAATGAAGGAAAAGGCATGGAAGTCACGCTTTCCATTCCTATGACATTGGGAATTGATACAGTTCTTTTTGTGGAAGCCTGCGGCACATACTATGCCATACCCATCGAATACATCGTCGAAACACTGAAGATTCCTTTGAAAAAAATAAAAAAAACAGGCAGTAAAATGTTCTTTTACCATAGGGGAGAAGTTCTGCCCGCGGAACGGCTTGAAAGCCTTCTGAACAGCGGCAAACAGGTTGCAGGTAGTTTGCAAGACGCCGGTGAGGACTGTCCCGTAGTGATCGTCAAAACAGTTCGGGGAAAATGCGGTCTGCTGATTGACCGTCTCGATAAAAATATTGAGGTTGCGATAAAGCCTTTGCCGGGAATTCTGGCAGGCATAGATATCTTCAGCGGGGTCAGTATTATGGGAGACGGAAAAGTCTTTCTGGTATTGGACCCGGGAAAAATTTTTCAGGAGTCTGTGTGATGATGCCCGATTTTATCAATAGAGTGCTAAAATTTCATTTCAGCACTCCGGAAATGCTGACAAGAGGAAAGGAGTTGCTGAAAAGAAACAAAATCAGATTTATCTTTCCGATACTCATCAACATTATTCCCATGACGATTTTCTTATTCATGGTCACGGGTCCGCTTCATGCGGTACTCGGAATGCTTATTCTGATATGCTGTGTGCTTTTGTCTATGAAAATCTCTCGCAGTTTAATCAGACAGTCGCTGAAAGAGACCCGTGAACTGATACCGGAAATCGTTCAACGTCTGTCCGGTGTGCAGAAAAAAGCCGAAGAGGAAACGGTAAATATTATCACATTGCTGCATTCGATCATCCGGAGAAGCAAAGAAGGCTCAGAAGAAGCAAATGCCGTAGTTGCCTATTTCATGGGCAGCGAAAATGAAAGCGACAGTTATTTCGGTCCCAGTTATGTTTCCAGAATGCTTGAGGAAAACGAAGCTGCTGTGACAAGAGCCGGTTCCGTGTTCCGTGCCATCGGACAGATCAACCGTGATTTTCTCGCGAATCTGAGAAGCATTTTCAACAAAATCGAAACCATCAATCAGGCGGTTTCGGAAATAGACAAAATTGCTTTTCAGACCCGAATTCTGGCATTGAATGCAGCCATAGAAGCAGCCCGTGCCGGAGAGAGCGGGCGTGGTTTTTCCGTAGTGGCAGAAGAGGTTCGGCGGCTTGCCGACCGTTCGAGTGAAACGGCTGCGAATATGGAAAAGATCGTCGAGTCATCCATGAACCTTGTGAATGAACTCAAGAGCAATATTGACGAACACGGAAATATCGGAGATTTCGAGATAGATGAGACGGAAAGGAATCTGAAGGAAACTTTTGAGCGATTCAAAAAATCCATAGATAACATATCTGAAGCCATAGATGTCCTGACGCGCAATTATCAGGTAGTATCAAAAGACATTGAAAATGCCAGCATATCACTTCAGTTTCAGGATGTTATCCATCAGGAAATCGGCAATATCAGCACATCGGTTGTAAATATTCTGTCTCAGTTTGAAGAGGTCCGCAATATATTGGAATATTCCGAAAAAAACGACAGCAAAGAAGAGCTGTCTTTATCGCCTATATCGAAGTTCGGAAAAGATGCTGAACTCAAAAAACAGTCAGATCAGGAGGATCAGGAAGGCGGCGTTGAGTTTTTCTGAGTGATGCCCTTTTCGTAGGGTGGGTGAAACCCACCGACCGGATACATTTTTAAGAAAATTTCCTGATAAAATAAGGATTTTCCTAATATGCAATGTCGTTTTAATCAGATATAAAATAAAATTCGCCGAAAAGTTCGTAGTACCGCCTTCAGGCGGTTCCTTTGAAATCAAATCATTAACCCGATAGGACAGCCCGCCTGAAGGCGGTACTACAAACTTTTCGATCTGCTGAAATTTTATATATCCCGATCTGTAATGACAACCGTTATTTGCATAGGAATAGGAGAAACCCTTAGCTATGAATATGTTCTTATCGAAAATGTTTTCCAAAAGAAGGAGAACTCCTGAAAAAACAGAGAGGACATCGCCCGTATTGCCTGAGGAAGCAGGGGCGAAAAATTTTTCGCCCCTTACAGCGTCGGATGAAAAAAAATCTCTTATCGGACATATCGCCTCAAATGAGAAAACCATCCTGTCAGAGTGGCAGGAAAGCCTCTGTGCCGCCTTGCATCCGGATACACTGGAAAAAATAGGTGAAAAAAAGCTGGCTGAGGATACGGCGTATTTTCTGAGGTGCTTTACCGAGGAGTTTTCCGAAAATGACAAATTCGGAAGCAATGAAAAAACAAGATGTTCCTGTTCCGCCGAGAGTATTCGAAGTATCAGCCGATGTTACGCGGATGCGGGGCTTCCGTCCTGTGAGATATTGCATTTTCTGTCCTTATTCAGAGACACGCTTTTCAGATATATCCGGGAAACAGGGGAAGCTGTTCCTGCTCACATTGTCTCAGAGATGATTCAGATAAACAAAGTGAGCGCAATATTAGAGACCATCTTGACGGAGACATTCTTCAAAATCCGTGAGTCTCAGATCGTAACGCAGGTCATCCGGAGCCGGGAGACGCTGTGTTGCGGAAGCGACCTCATCGTCAATTTTGTACAGGGACTGAATATCGTAGAGAAAAGAATCGAAAATGATACGATGTCGGTCATTCTTGCATTGCAGGAGATTGTTCAGAAAAGCCGGGAGGGATCGGAACAGGCAAATGCTGTTCTTTCACATTTTCTGGGAAATGCGGATGTTTCAGACAGACAGACGAACAACGGTTATGCAGCGAGGGTGATTCAGGAAAACGAAGCTGTGCTGAAGAAGGCGGACAGCGTGTTTCAAACCCTTGATGAGATCAACCGCCATGTATCGGAAAGTCTGAATGCCATTGTCGGCAAAGTAAAAGAAATTCACCGTGTTGTGGGAGAGGTGGATGAAATTGCCTACCAGTCGAAACTGCTGGCAATAAACGCTGCCATTGAGGCATCCAGAGCAGGAGAAAAAGGAAAGCGGTTTTCCGTGGTGGCAAATGAGATGAAAAATTTTGCCGATATGTCTGCACAGAGCGCAGTCAGTATCAGTGAATCCGCAGAAAAATCTATGGAACTTGTAAACTCCCTGAAACATAAGATAGATACACAGATTGCCGCAGGGACTTCCGAGATGGAGAAAGCGGAGAAAAACTTTAAAACTGCATATAAGCAGTTCAAAGAATTTACAGACAAGATATCGGAAGCCATCAGAACTCTGACGCTTCGCTATCAGGTCATTGCCGAAGATATTGAAAATGCTACGGTAGCACTTCAGTTTCAGGATATGATCAGTCAGGAAATCGCTGAAATCAATGCTTCAATGATGGATTTCAGATCAGAGATAAAAGATATCTGCAATATCTGGAATTCATCGGAAAGCCTCTGCAATGCAAAGGCTGCCGTTCCTCAGCAGACCGTCTTTGCCGCGGAATCCGCTATTCGTTATACTCCCCATGTACGTGAACAAAAAGGAGATGATGTCGAGTTTTTTTAATCGGAGATAGGCTTTGACAAGTTTTGAAAAAATTGCTCACTGTGGCGGATCTTCGGGATCAGAATCCGGAGTGCAAAAATTGTATTTTTGCACTCCTAAGAATGGGATTAGGCGGTTATCGAATCAGAAAGAATCAGGAATGTATAATGCACTCATTTGAAAAGATTTTATTGGTATCGAAAGAAGATGTTGAACTTGAACTGAGAGGCGTAAAGGAGATAAGTTGGGCTGACCTTTGGTTAAATCCGAGACGATTAAGAGGCAGTGATTTCCTGATGCGTTGGTCTCAGGGCGTTTGGAGTGAAAAACGCCTTACCGATGCGGTTAATCAGACGAACCGGTTCTATGCAATTCCTTACGGACCGAGCGGAACAGCCCCGACAGATGATGTGAGAGCCTTTGAACTTTACTTTGAAAGGCTTGAACTTGCCGGACTCGGAAACATAAAACGTCCTGACCTGCTGATTTTTAAAATAGCAGAAAAGTCGCATGTTGACAGTTTTTTAAAAGACATCGGCGGGAGTGAGGAGTTGCCTTTCATAGCTGAAAATGAACTTCAATCTCTTATCGGAAGAGCAATTATGGCAGTCGAGTGCGAAAATTCACTTTGGGTTGCAGAAAAAATGCCCGGCTACAATATGCCGATGAAGCCTCAGAAAAGACTTGGCGGCAAGATGGGGTTTGCCAAGAATGCTGTTCTTCCGACAGTGATTATCAAGGAAGAAGACCGTCTTCCGTTGAACAGATGGCAGACAGAAAACAATATCCCTATACACATCTGGCATGTTTTTTTTGACAAAGCTTACGGATTGGCTTTTGATGAAGCTGAACGCCTTGTAAGAGAAGGTCTGATTGAGCCGACAATTCAAATATTTCAGGCTCCGGGCGGAGCAACGACTAAAAAAGCCATTTACAAATTTTATTACCATTATGCTTATCCGCTCGGAATTTCGACGGAAAAACCGACTTTGGTTCCTGATTATATTCAGGATAAGAACGGACATATTCTTCCATATATAAAATTTGAAGGCGGCTCACTTCAGATTACCCAAAATACTTTAAACATTCTAAACGGTCTTTAACGGTTAATGTAATGACAAATCAGAAACTGCCGAAAAACTGGCACGAAAGAGAGAAACTTCGTGATAAAGGTCAGTTTTGGACACCGGAGTGGGTTGCAGAAGCAATGATTTCATATATAGCAAAAGACACGGATTTGGTTTTTGACCCTGCTGCCGGAAGAGGCGCATTCTTTAATGCCTTATTAAATATCAATCCCTCTGTTACTTATTTCGGAACAGACATTGACGAAGAACTGTTACAGGATGAAATTTATAAAAAAAAGGCTTGCGTTATAGAACTTCGGGATTTCATAAAAAATCCGCCGAAACAAAAATTTAAAGCAATTATCGCCAACCCGCCTTACATAAGACATCACCGTATTGATGAGAAAATGAAACAGTTTTTAAAAAAACTTTTTGTAAATATCACGGGCTTTGCAATTGACGGCAGAGCGGGCTATCATATTTATTTTTTTATTCAGGCATTGAATCTTCTTGACAATAACGGCAAATTGGCTTTCATTATGCCTGCCGATACCTGCGAAGGTGTTTTCGCAAAAAAACTCTGGAAATGGATAACTGATAATTTTTGTCTTGAATGCGTTGTCACATTTCATGAAAATGCCACACCTTTTCCGAATGTTGACACCAATGCGCTTATTTTTTTCATCAAAAAAGCCGTACCGGTAAAGACAATTCAATGGGCAACAGCAAATGAAGCCCATTCGAAAGACTTTTTTGATTTTGTTCAGTCGGATTTCAAAAATAAAGAATATTCAAGCCTTGAAATTACTGAGCGGGATTTAAAAGAGGCATTGGAAACGGGTTTGTCAAGACCTGAACAGAATCATTGCGATTTCAAATATTTCCTGAAGGATTTTGCAAGAGTGATGCGCGGTATCGCAACAGGTGCAAATGATTTTTTTTTTCTTACAAAACAACAGGCTGAACAACTTAACATCCCAAATGACTTTCTCAAACCTGCAATAGGAAGAACAAAAGATGTCACAGGAGACAGACTGACGGCAGATGATATCAGAAAGTTACAGGAAAAAAATCGCCCGACACTTTTACTTTCGATAAACAGTAATACTATCCCTGAATCCCTTGCCGAGTACATTAGAAGAGGTGAAAAATCGGGTCTTCCGGATCGTCCGCTCATTAAACAACGCAAATATTGGTATAAGATGGAACAAAGAAAAATTCCGCCGATATTATTCGCTTACCTCGGCAGACGAAATTCGAGATTTATCAAAAACGAGGCGGAAGTTGTGCCGTTGACCTGCTTTCTATGTCTTTATCCTAAGTTTTCGGACGAGGTATTCATTGCCAATCTTTGGCAGGCATTGAATCATCCTGAGACAATAAAAAATTTAAGACTTGCAGGCAAAAGTTACGGTTCCGGAGCGATCAAACTGGAGCCTCGCAGCCTTGACAGAGTTCCGATACCGGAGCATATAGTAGAAAAATATAATCTCAAGCAGAAATATGAAAACAAAAACAAACAGCTTGAGCTATTTTGATATATATTCTTACCATGCAGGACGATTTTGCAAATTGTCCTAATCAGTAAAACGGCTTTGCAAGCCGTTTTGTATCTATCTCATTGAAATATCATTGAAACGATTTGCGTCTGTTTTAAGCAGGGGCGTTCTGCGGCAGATTGCAGACTATAAGGAGGCAGATATGCTTACATCGGTCAAAAAAGCAGGAGGACGGATCATCCTGCGGATTAATGAGAATATCATAGATATGAAATCAGGCGAAGAATTCAAAGAAACACTGACATCCCTCTATAACCAGGGAGAAAGAGAGATTGTTCTTGATTTCGGCTCGGTCAGCCTGATCAGCAGCCACGGTATCGGCAAAATTTTAATGTTCTATAAACGACTGAAAGAAGCTGGCGGGCAGATGTATGTCGCGCCGCTCAATCCGAATATAAAAGAGATATTCGAAGCCCTTATGTTAGACAGGCTTATTCCAGAGATAAAACTGTAAGAAGTGAGAAGTGAGAAGTGAGAAGTGAATATAGGAATTTGAAGATATTAGTTGCAGACGATGAGGAAGCGTTTACGAACCTCATGTCCGATGTGCTGAAGAAAATGTTATATGATGTCCGCACCGCCAATTCGGGTTCCGAAGCATTGGCTGCCGAATACGAATCGCCGGCAGATATTCTCATCACCGATATCAATATGCCGGATATGAGCGGTCTGGATTTGACGGAACAGGTGTTGCAAATCCATCCGGACACGATTATCATCGCAATGACCGGACATGGCAGAATCGCCGATGCCGTGGATTTTATGAAGAGCGGCGGATTCGATTATCTTCAGAAACCGGTGAGTATGGTCGCGGTTAAGCTCGCGATTGAGTCTGCGGTGAACCGATGGCACCTGAAAGAAGAACTCAGGCAGGCGGAACAGAGGTATCACAGTCTTTTTGAAAACGCGCCTGTCGGCATTTACCAATCGTCTGCTGAAGGAAAATTTATCTGTGTGAATCCTGCAATGGCACGGATCGTCGGCTATGCTTCCGCCGAGGAACTGATCTCCGGCGTGACAGATATCGGAAGTCAGTTGTACCTTGATCCGGATGACCGGAAAGTTTTTCTTGGCAAACTTCTCAGTCATAAAGGATGGCTGTCCGTTGAAAAGCAGTTTTTCTGCAAAAATAAAACCGTCATTACTGCCATTGTAACTGCCCGGATAGTCCGGAATGATGAGGACATTCCGCTTTATATTGAGGGCTTTATAGAGGATATAACAGAGAGAAAGAAACAGGAAGAATCTTTCCGACTGGAGATGGCACGGGCAAAAGAGATTTATGAACGGCTGCTTCAACCCGGTCTCCCGGCGATGAGGGGGGTGGGAATCTATGTAAAATGTCTGCCTGCCAAAACCATCGGCGGAGATGTGGCAGAAATTCTGGAACTTGATGAAAAAACACTTCTCATTTTCCTTGCCGATGTGACAGGGCATGGGATTCCCGCAGCCATGACCGCGAATACGCTCAAAATGCTCTTCAGGGAAATTGCGGAAAGCAACAGCGATCCTGCCGAGATATGCGGCCATCTTAGCAAGACTATGTATAAAACCATCCTCCCGGACGATATTATTGCTGCATTCTGTGCGCGGATTGATCTGAAATCCATGATGCTGACCTATTGTCTCTGCGGAGTGCCTTCTCCTGTCATCATCAGAAAGCATGAGCGGCTCTTTCTCGAACCCACCGGATTTCCCATAGGTGTTTTTGAAGATGCCGCGTACCGTAACAACAGCCTACGTCTTTTGAAAGAAGATATTCTTGTCGCGTTTACCGACGGGATTACCGAGGCATTATCCGAAACAGGGGAAATTTTCGGATCACACGGCGTGAAACTCGGTATCGGTGAAGGAGAAGAGAGTAAGCACAAAGCGGTGGACAGTATTTTCGAAGAAGTTATACGCTTTCAGGGAACAGACGAGGATTTCAAAGATGACATTATTATTCTGGCGGTTACCCTTTTTGAAGAAGACGACTCCTGTTCTGTAAAGGCATGGAACCATTTTTGCGAACCGGACCGGTGTTTTCTGAAAATCAAAAGCAGATATGTTGATGTTGACAGGGTGAGTAATTTTATTATAAAACACTCTGCGGAAAAACTGAAAATCTCATCCGATTGTCTGGAAAAGCTCAAAGTCGCATTTTTTGAATTGCTGACCAATGCCATGGAGCATGGAAATCTTGAGATGACCGCGTTGAAAAAAAATCCTGAATTTTATGACTCGAAAGACTATCTGAAAATTTATCTGCAACGGCAGAAAACCGAGCCTTACAGCGAAAGACTGATACAGATAGAATCTCTTTACAGAGCCGGTCATTTGGAAATTTCAATAGAAGATGAAGGCAGGGGCTTTGATTTGGACTGCATTTCCGATCCCACGGATACGGATAATATCTCCCGTCTGACAGGCAGAGGAATCTATATTGCAAAAATGTCTGCGGATCAAATGGCTTATAATACCAAAGGCAACAAAGTGATTTTATCAAAAAGAATCACTAAACAGATATGAATCTGAATTCTTGAATTTTCAGCATGTAGGACAATTTTGCAAATCGTCCTATTGATAAAACGATTTGCGTCTGTTTTAAGCAGGGCGTTTTACTGCTACTCAGCGATGAATGTACTCGTCGAACATCAATGCCCCCAATGCGGCGCACCGGTTATCCTCAAGGAAACAGACCGTATCTTTGCCTGCGGATATTGCCGGGTAAAATCCTATCTTTCGGCAGAAGATTATTTTTGCTACATGCTGCCGAACCGCTCGGATGGAAGCAGACCGCTTGTCTTTTTTCCCTACTGGCGATTCAGGGGAATGCTGTTTTCCTGCTTTCACGATGAGATAGATCAAAGGTTCATAGATTTCAGTTACCGGGCAAAGCATGCGCCGCAGTTTCCGCCCTCGGTGGGACTACGCAGCCAGACCCTGAAACTCAAATTTGTCTCGCGGGAAACAACAGGCAGATTTCTGTATCCGACCTTGTCTATAGCGGAACTGATGAATATTTTCGCTCGGAGATTCAATCCTTGCCTGTCTCAGCCCGTGCTGTATCAGGCTGTTGTCGGTGAGACATTCAGCCTGATTTATTCCCCTTTCTATATCGCATCAGATACAGGGGAACAATGCCGGGGACAGCTTTTCGATGCGGTTCTGAATAAACCGGTTTCTGATCTGACGTTGGAAGATGCTGATATTTCGCTTTATCCGGGCGGAGCGCCGAACCGGCAGGTACGGCTGATTCCCACTCTGTGTCCTGAATGCGGATGGGATATGGATGCGGAGCGTGATGCGCTGGTATTGATCTGTAAAAACTGTAGTTCCGTGTGGAAGTCACGGGGAAACGGATTCGAAAAACTGCCAGTAGCCCATAAGCCGGAAACCGGGGATAATATAATCTATCTGCCTTTCTGGAAAATCAGAGCAGAGGTTTCAGGGCTGACACTTGATTCTTACGCTGATATGGTCAGTATTGCCAATCTGCCCCGCATGTTTCAAAAAAGTCAGCTTTCGGAGCGATTCTGTTTCTGGACAGCCGCATTCAAAGTCCGTCCCCGGATTTTCCTGACGCTTTGCCGCAACATGACGCTGTCTCAGCCGCGGAAAGAACTGATTCATAGCCCACCCGCAGGCAGATGCTTTCCTGTAACTCTGCCGGCTGAGGAAGCGGCTCAAAGCCTGAAAATCATCTTGGCCGGTTTTATGAAGCCCCGGAAGATACTTTTTTCCAGACTCGGCGAAATAAAGGTTGCGCCAAATGATTTTTTACTGGTATATGTTCCTTTTCAGGAAAGCGCGCATGAATTCATTCAGCCGGAATTTCTTATGGCTGTCAGCAAAAAAATGCTGGAACTCACCGGGAATCAGGGAATGTGATAAGTAATGCGTGAAAAATGAAACCTGATCCGGAGTGCAAGTCTGTACAAGACGGCTTTGCAATCAGGATTGAAAATCGAAAAAAGGAGGATAAACCGATGGCTCGAATACTCGTAGTTGACGACGATTCTCAGGTAAGAGAAGTATTGACAGAGGCATTGGAAGAGGCGGGATATGAAGTTGTAGGGGTTCCTGACGGCAGAGAAGTATTAAAGCTTCTCAAAAAAATGCCGTTTGATATGGTCATTACCGATATTATCATGCCTGAAAAAGAAGGGATTGAAACCATTCTGGAATTCCGGCAGGTTTTTCCCGATCTGAAATTCATTGCCATTTCCGGAGGGGGACGTTTCGGGCCCATGTCAAATTACCTTGAAATTGCAAGAAATCTCGGAGCCTACTGTACATTTTCCAAGCCTTTCGAACAAAAGGAATTAGTTGCGGCTGTTGACAAAGCCTTGCGAGAATGAATTCAGCCCGTTGAAAACAACCGGATCACACGAGACAAATGAGAAACTGAGTTTTTCAAAAAAAACTTAGTTTCTTATCATTCGACTGGAGCTTGAGAACAAGAGGCAAAAAAAAATATGAATGAGTAGTAGTAGGGTGGGCTGCGCTCTGCCCATCCTGCTATGTTTCAAGTAGAGGTATAGATCGAAAATCCGAAAAAGTCTGTAACAGAACGGAGGGCAGTCTTATGAAAAAAATCGTCGTCTGTTTTATGTTTGCAACCGTAATTCTTTTTCAGAGCATTGCAGATGCTGAAAATATCCGGACTCCCTGGGCAGCAGGCCGGTTCTATCCCTCGGATGTATCTGAACTGAAAAAAACAGTGGAGCGATTTCTCAAAAACGCTGTGAAACCGCTGGGAGAAAAACCTCTTGCCATTATATCTCCCCATGCAGGATACATTTACTCGGGACAGATCGCGGCAGATGCCTTTAATCAGGCAGCAGGTCATAAATACAATGTGATTGTGCTGCTGGGAGTCAATCATACCTCGCCGGGATTTGCAGGCGTATCCGTTTATCCGGGAGACTATGAAACGCCGCTGGGAATTGCAAAAACAGATAAAGAACTGCTGGAAAATCTGATCGCATCGGGAAAAGATGTAGTCACTGAAGAGGCAGTTCATACCCGTGAACACTCCATAGAAGTTCTGGTTCCCTTTGTTCAGACGCTTTTCCCGGGTGTCAGAATTATTGCTGCTGTGGTGGGGACTCCGGATCCCGAGCTATGCGCCAGATTCGGCAACACATTGGCAAAGGTACTGAAGGATCGGAATCCTCTGGTAGTAGCAAGCTCTGATTTGTCTCATTATCCTTCCTATCAGGACGCGGTCCGGGCGGACAAAGAAACGCTTGATGCTGTTGTGAAATCAGACCCGGATGTGTTTCAGTCTGTGCTTAGGAAACAGGAAAGCAAGGGCATAAGCAATTTAGATACCTGCGCGTGCGGCGAAGCGACGATCCTTACCGCAATGGCAGCGGCAAAAGCACTCGGGGCAAATTGCGGCAGGCTTATCAGTTACGCCAATTCCGGCGATGTGTCGGAAGACCGCTCGCGTGTGGTCGGGTACGGTGCGGTCATGTTTGCGGCAAGTTGCAGTGACCCGAAAAAATGACGGTTTCTACAGACTTCCGGAAATCAATTTCAATCGAAAAGTTAGTAGTTCCGCCTTCAGGCGGACTGTACCGACGAAAAGTCTCTGCCGGATTCCCGGCATGACGATTCTGCAAGCTGTCCTTTTGCCTGCGATTTAAAAAGCGCAATTTATACAGATGGTCAGAATATCTCACAAAGGAGGAAAAATTATCATGAAAAAAAATTGTAATATGATGCTGTTTACTGCGGTTTTCATACTGTTTTCTTTAACATCGGCTACGGCAGACGATCCGGTTACATGGCCTGTTTTCTCATATCCGCCTGTTTTTATTATGGAAAATGGGAAAACACCGTCCGGGGTGGGAATTGACGTCATCAATGTGATAAAATCGAAACTTCCCGAATATGAACACAAAATTAAAGAAGTGCCTATCAGCAGAGTTTTTCGCAGTCTGCAAGACGGGTATCACTACTGTGCATACGGTGTGCTGAAGACGCCGGAAAGAGAAGCGTATATGTATTACTCGCTTCCGTGCAGAATTACAACGCCGTGTTTTGTTGTTGTAAGAAAAGAGGATGTGGAAAAATTCGGCGGCGGAAAAAAAATCTCTCTCAGGGAACTTTTGGAAAACAACAACTTGAAGTTGTTGATTAAAAAAGACGTGATTTATAATAAAGAGATAAACAGCGTGATAGACGGATATGCAGGACAGAAGCATGTTTATGTTCTGCCTTCTGACGAGCTGGGCAAAAAGGAAGTGCAACTTCTGGCAGCCAAACGCATTGATTATACTATTTCTGTTGTTTCAACAGCTTATGAGGCAAAGCAGATGGGGCTTATTGATAAAATATCTTTTCTTCCTTTTGAAGATACTTATAATCATTATGATGTCGGTTATATTGCCTGCCCTAAAAACGAATGGGGCAGGCAGATGACAGATAAGATAAACAAGATATTAAAGGAAGAAATCCCTAAGCCGCAATTCTTTGATTTGTTCAAGCCTTTGGTAACCGAGAACATGATTCCGGAACTCAGAAATCAATATGAAAAGCTTATTATGAATTCGGAACCCGCAAAATAAAAGGTTCGGGATTTATCGCAGGAGCAAAGCCGTTTTGTGTCTGTACCGGCAAAAGAAACGATTTGAAAAATCGTTTTACTGTAAAACGGCTTTGCAAGCCGTTTTGTGCCTGTAGTATCTGTATCGGCAAGAGAAACAATTTGAAAAATCGTTTTACTGTAAAACGACTTTGCAAGCCGCTTTCATACTTTATCGGAATTGTCAAGAAAAAAATTTTTATCTCCGTATATTATTTAGTTGACTTGTTTATAAGAATCGAATATAAACCCGATTGAAGTCGGAGGTTGGCTCTGACAGACAAAATTAAAAATCAACAAAGGAGAATAAGCTTGAAGAAATTTGCAGTTATGGCCTTGGTTGTGCTGATGGGGATATTCGCGGCTGGAAATGCTATGGCAAATCCCGCGGAAGATGAATGTGTTGCCAAATGCAACGCGGCAGCCAAACTGGTTGCTGAAAAAGGCGATGCGGCAATCGCAGAAATTAACAAGAAAGACGGACCGTTTGTTTCTGAAAATACCTTTGTTATCTTGTTCAATTTCGAGGGCGTTGTACTGGCACATCCGCTGAAACCGGAAAACATCGGCAAAAACCGGCTGGCAGACAAAGACAGCAAAGGCAAAGCGTATTATCAGGAATACGTTGAGACCGCAAAAAAAGGTTCGGGCTGGGTCGAACATATGTGGACCTCGCCTGATAAAAAAGATCTCCCCAAAAAGACATATATTCAGAAAGTCGAGGGGAAAGATATGGCTGTTGCTGCCGGTTATATCGTGAAATAAGCTTTTGTAAATATTCCCGATTCCTGTTTCGATGGGGATCGGGAATTCCCTCCTCGGAGCATTTTTCCCTCTGTTTTACAATCGCAATTCTGTTCTTACCGTTGTGATCCGAATTTCGGAGATATATGAAGGTTCAATATTCGGTACTATATCAAGACCCGTCTCTTATCCTTGCGGACAAGCCGCAGGGAGTAGCAACGGGTTTCGGCGAAAACAGAAATCTGTGCGAAATGATTTTCAATGATTTTCCCGAATTGAAAAAAGTCAGGGGATACAACAGCAATGA
>JFJP01021678.1_pt1 | contig 14939 bp, 11 predicted proteins | sample 431651 | NCBI WGS metagenome assembly JFJP01 (sample SAMN02602958, study PRJNA72255) | Microbial mat metagenome, whole genome shotgun sequencing project. | biome: fresh water; feature: sink hole; material: water; isolation source: purple microbial (photo- and chemosynthetic) mats found in...
TTACCATCCTGTTTCCAAGTCACTCGTACCACTGCAAGTACAGGAGTGGTACCAGAAACATCCCACGTGAGACTGTAGTTGACATTTTGGTAGTTGATAACGTGCTTTTCAGTAACATCTTCAATGGCAATTGTATTTGCCTGCAGTTCATATAACTTTTGCTGGGCTAAAAACTCAGCATCAAACTCAGCATCGAGCAGGGCTTCATTTTTGCCCTGAGTAAAACCATGTTTCATACTACTGAGACTCTCGAGGCTAGACATACCCGATATGACAACACAAAGTACTGCCATAGGTACCACAACTTTTACAAATGAAAATCCGCTTTTGTTTGACATCATCAGTTCTCCGCTTAGGGTAAATCCTATTGTCTACTGTACCATTTTGTGTGGCGATGCAGTTCGTGTTGAAGAGATGAAGGTCAGAATGAAACAGTGATCGAAGTGGCAAAAAGGCATGTTTCTAGTTACAAAAACGGTTGTATGTTCAATGCCCCCCAAAGTGGTGTCATACAAGATCCATGTAAGGTGATAAATATATCGAAACGGTACTAGTCACTATTGCAAATCAATGGAAGCAAAGGATGAAACTGACCTCATTTTGTAAGGTATTCCTGCTCTATCATAGAGTTAGGAAACGTGACAACCTGACCACATTTTTTGAAAATGGGTGGTACTTTTTGCAACCACGAATAGTTCAAGTAATAGCCATGCAATTGCAATGAAAAACCGAATCAAAGTAGAACGTATTTTTAAAATTAACTTACGAACAGTTTAGCAACGAGCGACCCAAGTTCTCAACAACTTATTTACAAATAACTTACACTGCAAGACACGTTTTAGGACCGCATGAACAAGTTCGCCAAGCCATTCACAATGGAATCGAAATAAAACTGAAATTGGCTGATTGTTCGGTGGATCGTATATGGTAGATGTGGGCTGTTGTCATTTCCACGATGACAGCAACTTGCGAAACATATACTGCACAAGAGTACAGCATTAAAGATTAATTGATTTTCTGTCGATCAATGTTACAATGGTCTTTTATTTCGTTGAATAGAGGTTTTTGTGAAAGTTGTAATACTTGCAGGCGGATATGGAACCCGATTAAGTGAAGAGACTGATATTCGCCCAAAACCGATGGTTGAAATTGGCGGCAAACCAATTCTGTGGCATATCATGAAAAGTTATTCCCACTATGGCTATAATGAATTTGTAATTCTATTGGGATACAAAGGATATGTAATTAAAGAGTATTTTGCGAACTACTTTTTATACGAAAGTGATCTCACTATTGATATCGCGAACAACAACATTGAAGTTCATAACAACAGTTCTGAACCATGGAAAGTTACACTCATAGACACCGGACGCGAAACCATGACCGGTGGAAGAATAAAGCGAGCGAAAAAATACCTCGGCGATGAGCCATTCCTTCTCACTTACGGCGATGGAGTTGGCGATGTGAATATCAATAAACTTATCGATTTTCACAATTCACATGATGGAATTGTAACCATGACAGCGGTACAACCTGAGGGAAAATACGGCAAAATTTTCCTCGAAGATGGTAACTCGAAGATTCTTCAATTTAATGAAAAGCCCAAAGGAGACGGCGAAGAGAACTGGATCAATGGTGGTTTTTTTGTGTGCAACCCAGAAGTATTCGACTACCTCGAAGGCGATGATACACCGTTTGAAGCTCGCCCGATCGAGCACCTTTCCCATGATGGAAAACTTCAGGCCTATAAGCACAGCGGATTCTGGCGTTGCATGGATACCCTTCGTGACAAATTCATTCTCAATGACCTGTGGGATCGCAATGTAGCAGACTGGAAAGTGTGGGAGTAATGTTTTCTGATATGTACGCGGGGAAATCGGTTTTGGTCACTGGGCACACGGGATTTAAAGGTTCTTGGCTGACAATGTGGCTTGAAAAACTCGGAGCAATAGTCACAGGTTTTTCTTCAGACGTCCCTTCGGAACCAAATCATGTAACACTTTTGAACCAGACCGTCAAAACGATTTGGGGAGATATTCGTGATCGTGAACTTCTCACCCAAACGATACAGGATATTCAACCGGAAATCATTTTTCACCTTGCAGCTCAGCCACTTGTCCGCCTTTCGTATGAACAGCCAATCGAAACATTCGAAACCAACGTAACAGGAACCATGAATCTGCTCGAAGCAGTTCGCACATGCTCCACGGTAAAAGCATTAGTGATCGTCACAAGCGATAAATGCTATGACAATAGTGAAGATTCAATTCCGTTTATCGAATCAGATCCTATGGGCGGATTTGATCCTTACAGCGCCTCAAAAGGAATGGTGGAACTTCTCGTTTCAAGTTATCGTAACTCATTCTTCGATCCAGCACTCTATGGGAAAAAACACTCAATGTTGATTGCATCTGTACGAGCAGGTAATGTGATTGGCGGAGGAGACTGGGGAAAAGATCGCCTCGTTCCTGACATCATGAAAACAGCGGCAGAGTCTCAGATTGTGGAGATTCGTTCACCGAATGCCGTTCGGCCGTGGCAACATGTCCTCGAACCACTTTCAGGGTATCTTCTTGTGGGACAACGGCTTCTCGAAGGTGATACATCTTCTGCTTCAGGATGGAACTTTGGCCCAGCTTCCGAAGATCACTACACGGTTCAACAGGTGTGCGAAACTCTTGCGGGTCAGTGGAACAAAGTGCGGTTTTCTGTGGCAGAAAACGCCGATCTTCATGAAGCCCAACTTCTTCGGCTTGATTGTTCAAAAGCAGCACGGATTCTCGGCTGGAAACCAGTTTGGAATGGAGCAGAAGCACTCTCTGAAACAGCGAAGTGGTATCGAGAATTCTATGAATCACAAAATGTTATTACATCAGAACAGCTAGAAAAATTCCTCGTTGAAGCAAAAACACGAGAATCAGTGTGGTCGTTTTAGCGGTCAATATTTACCTAATATGCATAGAGATTGTGGAGAATAGATGACAACAGCAGAATCGCTTAAACAAGAAATCCTTGCAAAAACCGCTGAATATTTTGCCCTCGTTCATGAACCAAAACTCAGCGAAGAGTTCACTCCTAACGAAACCCGAGTAAATTATGCTGGTCGTGTTTTCGATGAAAATGAGATGATCAATCTCGTAGATTCTTCGCTAGACTTTTGGCTCACCTATGGCAAATACTCAAAAGAATTCGAATTGAAATTAGCCGCGTTTCTCGGTGTCAAATGGTCATTTCTTGTAAATTCAGGATCGTCCGCAAATCTACTCGCCTTTATGACGCTCACTTCGCACCTCTTAGGCGAAAGAAAAGTGAATCGTGGCGATGAAATAATAACCGTTGCTGCGGGATTTCCCACAACGGTTGCTCCTATTGTTCAATTTGGAGCCATTCCTGTTTTTGTGGACATCGAAACCGTCACCGCAAATATCGACATTACACAACTGGAACAGGCGGTCTCAGCAAAAACAAAAGCCGTAATGATTGCTCATACACTGGGGAATCCATTCAATATTAAAGCAGTTAAAGAGTTCTGTGCAAAACATACTCTCTGGTTAATTGAAGATAACTGTGATGCGCTTGGTTCTTTGTATGATGGAAAGTTTACGGGAACATGGGGAGACATAGGAACCAGCAGTTTCTACCCACCTCATCATATGACTATGGGCGAAGGTGGCGCTGTTTACACAAGCAATCCTCTTCTGAAAAAAATCATGCTTTCGATTCGCGATTGGGGAAGAGACTGCTGGTGCGAAAGCGGAGTTGACAATACCTGTAAGCACCGTTTTTCTCAAAAGTTTGGCGAACTACCTCTCGGATATGACCATAAATATGTGTATAGCCACTTTGGATATAATCTTAAAGCAACGGATATGCAGGCAGCAATTGGAGTTGCTCAGTTGGATAAACTTCTCTCATTTTCACGCCGAAGAAAAGAGAACTTTGCGTTACTTACGGAAAAGCTTTGCGGATGTTCAGACTATTTAGATCTTCCTGAACCAACAGAAAACAGTGATCCTTCATGGTTTGGATTTCTTATCACGGTTAAAGATGGTGCGCCATTTTCAAGAAATGAAATTGTTGAACATCTCGAACAGAATAAAATTCAAACACGCAATCTTTTTGCTGGAAATATTACAAAACAACCGGTCTTTCAGCATCTTACAAAGAATGTCGATTATCGAATCATCGGTGAACTTCGGAACACCGATAAAATAATGAACGATAGTTTCTGGATAGGTGTGTACCCTAACATGAGTTACGATAAAATTATCTTTATGGCTGAAAAAATTGTTTCTCTGTGCAAAACAGCAATCCTCAAAGAATAAAAATGAGTGTAAGTACGATTGTTCAACAACCAAAAAATCCCGTTGAAAGGCACATTGTATTTTTTATCGAAACGACCAAACCTTCTCAATTTTCTATCACACGATATTTTTAACATACTATGATTCAAGAGGATGGTTACATGGGTATTCGACTGCTTGATTGCACCTTACGAGATGGCGGGCATGTTAACAACGCGGTGTTCGGCAAACAAAATATTCAGAAAATCATCACCCTTCTTTCCAAGTCTGGCGTTGATATTATTGAACTTGGGTTCCTCATGGACGGTCAATTCACCGAACACCAGAGTCACTTTAATTGTGTTGAACAGATACTACCTTTTCTCGATGAAGCAAATCCTTTACAAGAATATTCCCTTATGATTCGTCCTGACTGGTATGATATCAGGCAACTTACATCATGCCAGGGGAAAATCTCAACCATTCGATTTGCCTTCTACTTTAAGGATCTAGAGCTTTTAAAACAGCAAATAGAAATTGCTCGATCGTTCGGTTATCGCATTATTCTAAACCCGGTAAATATTCTTTCATACTCAGAAAATGAACTCGACATATTATTGACTGAACTAAATGATATAAAACCAGATGGAGTCACCATTGTAGATACCTGTGGTTCTCTTATGAAAAATGATCTCACCCGAATCTACGCAACCTTTGAAAATAAAATTGATTTGGGCATCGAAATCGGACTCCACCTTCATGAAAACATGTCGCTCTCTTTTTCTTTGGCACAGGAGTTCCTGTCGATACGAAATCCTGAGAGATCGGTCATAATCGATGGGTCACTTCTTGGCATGGGAAGGATTCCGGGCAATCTCTGTATCGAAGTTCTCATGAGTTATTTTAATAGTGCAATGGCAAGACACTATGATCTTCTTCCTGTTTTGGATCTCATCGATACGGTTATTGAACCGATTAAACAGATCACCCCATGGGGTTACTCTCCTGCCTACTTTTTAACGGGATTATATCAGGTTCACCGCTCCTATGCCGAATATCTTCTGATCCGAAATGATATAACTCTTTCAGATATCGATGTAATTCTTCAGTCGATTCATACAAATGAAGATAAAAATTTCTATAACAAGAGTTTAATCAAACAACTTACCGATACACATAGTTTCAAAAATAAGGAATGAAATATGTTACAGAAAGTTACCGACTTTATAGCCGATTTTTTTGCTTCAAAGGGAATTTCTGAGTGCTTTACCGTTACCGGTGGCGGAGCAATGCATTTAAATGACTCTTTTGGCCACCATCCGGAAATTCACAGTACTTACAATCACCACGAACAGGCTTGTTCCATGGCTGCTGAAGGGTATGCAAGAGTGACCAATATTCCTGGAATTGTGTGTATTACTTCAGGCCCCGGCGCAACGAATACGATTACCGGTGTAGTTGGAGCGTGGCTGGATTCCATTCCCATGATAGTGATTTCAGGACAAATGAAATATACAACCACCATTCGTTCAACAGATGTTCCCCTTCGTCAACTGGGGTTTCAGGAGTTTAATATTGTTGACAGCGTTTCATGTATGACCAAATATTGCGAAATCATTACAGATCCTCAAACTATTCTGTATCACCTTGAAAAAGCTCTGCATCTGGCAACTTCCGGAAGACCGGGACCGATCTGGCTTGATATTCCCATGGATGTTCAGGCCGCTCGAATTGATACAGAAACAGTAGCGCATTACGATCCTCGTGAAGATGCAGAAAAGATTCCCACTCTTAACCCCGCCGACATTCAATTCCTCCTAGAAAAGATACACAGCGCGAAAAAACCGGTAATCCTTGCAGGAAATGGAATTCGTCTTTCTGGCGGATATGATAACTTTTTAAAAGTTATTGAAATACTGAAAATTCCTATCGTCACCGCATGGAATGCTCATGATCTCATCTGGGACAGTAATCCTCATTACTGTGGGCGACCGGGAACCGTGGGAAATCGAGGAGGAAATTTTGTTGTTCAAAATTCTGACCTTCTTATTTCATTTGGGTGTAGAATGAACATTCGACAGATTAGTTACGAATGGAAAAACTTTGCGAAAGATGCGTATAAGATTGCCATAGATATCGATAAATCAGAATTACAAAAACCAACGCTTTCAATAGATTACCCAATCCATGCTGACATGAAAGATGTGCTTGAATCAATTGTACAATCCGGTTTCATTTCGAAACACTCTACTTCATCAAAGTGGCATTCGTGGTGTCGAGCGATCAATGATAAATATCCAGTTGTGCTCAAACGATACTACGAACAGAATTCACCGGTAAATGTGTATCTGTTCATGAAAGAACTTTCAGATCTTTTAGACGGCGAAGACATTGTCGTGACAAGTAATGGCGCTGCCTGCGTCTGCTCTTTTCAAGCGATTGAGGTTCATGAAGGAGAACGGATGTTCACCAATGCGGGAGCTTCCAGCATGGGGTACGGAATCGCCGCTGCGATCGGAGCTGCTCGAAGCAGTAAAAACGGTGGAAGAATAATCTGTCTCGAAGGTGATGGCTCTATACAGATGAATCTTCAAGAGTTACAAACAATCGTTCACAACCAAATGAACATCAAGATATTCTGGATTAATAATGATGGCTATCATTCAATTCGACAGACTCAGAGTTCAATTTTTGAAGCTGAGACTCGTGGCTATTGCGGAGTCAGTTCTGAAAGTGGAATCAGTTTTCCTCAGGCAGAAAAAATTGCGAAAGCCTACGACATCCCGTTTGTACAAATTTCTACCGTCGAAAGCATGAAAGAGAAACTTCTCGAAGCGATCTCTCTATCAGGCCCGGTGATCTGTGAAATCATCACCGATCCTTCACAAGATTTTGAACCGAAACTTACCTCAAAGATGTTCGAAGACGGTTCCTTTTTTACCCCTTCACTGGAAGATATGTTCCCTTTCCTTTCTCAAGAAGAGATGAGAGAGAATGTGTTTACATTGACCGATACTCCCGAAGAGAATTGTTAAACATGAAACTGATTCCGAAACAGTATGAGCAAGAAGAAGTGGGATTCACTTCGAAAGTAACCATGGAAAAACACGGTCGTAAGTCAGTGTTTATTGGTGCACATTTTCCAATTGCTCAAAAAGTATTCACGATTCTCAAACGAGAGTATTCGATTCTGGGAATTCAGGGAAAGGAGACATACGATGACATTCCGGTTGTGGATCTAAACAATAGCGATCAACTTATCGGTTTCTTACTCTACAACGCGGTAGATACGGTGGTTATTTCCAGTGAAATTCTTGCTGACAAGGGTATTTCAAATCCCATTGAATTACTTTCCGTTCTCGTTGATTTCGCAAAGAAGAGTCAGGTTAAAATGGTATTTATCGCCATCGACCACTTGTTTGAAACAGTTCAAACCAATTCGGATTTAGCGGTAGAAATACAGGGAACCGATTACAGCGATCTTTTACTACAAGCGGAACAGCTTTTTGAAATAGACTGTAATCTCATTGTAAAATGTTCGGCGCTCTATGGTTTCAATGAATTGGACAGTGAACCAACATTCATTGAAATTCTTCAAAGTTATCAAAACCGCGTGAGCCCCATCACACTCAACAATGAAATTTTCATTGAACCGATACTCTCCGATGAATTCGCCGTTTTCGTCAGTGGCAATTTTAATCAATTGGGGATTCTGCGATTTCAGATTTCCGGTTCTCCCGTGACATATTATGAGTTTGCGGTTTTAGCATCATCCATCTTTGGATTAAATAGCATTCCACTTGTGCCAAGCATTCCACTTGTAAACTCCTATGAAACAAGGAATTTACGCTATCTTGAACAAGGTTTATCTTCATTAAAACGACAGAGGAATTGCTCTTTCAATGTGGTATATCGTTTCAACTCTATTGATTTGGTCAACGAAGTGAATATTGCTTCGGTCAGAGTTTCCATGGGGAGATCGTTAGCTGGCTCGATTCCAGAATCGGTGCTGTCAGAAATTGACTATATCGTTCCTGTACCCAAAACAGGAAAGTACTATGCGATGGGACTTGCCGAAGCATCAGGGATTCCATTTATGGAAGCGCTCATAAAAGATTCTACCCGCGTTCGTAGTTTTCATCTTCAAAATGCCGATGTTCGTAAAAACCTGATTTGGGATAAGATAAAACCGTTAAAAAATCTTCTCGAAGGAAAAACTGTCGCCTTAGTTGATGAAGCAATTTTTACGGGGACAACGCTCAAAGTAGTGTGTGAAATGGTTCGCTCGTGCGGTGTAAAAGCAATTCATCTTTGTATTCCAACACCGGAATGTCGCTATCACTGTAATCATTTTGTGCAACCAAAACGAAAAATGCTTCTAGAATATCTCAGAGAAGATATGCTCTGTTTTTACTTTGGCGTTGAAAGTGTTCATTTTCAAAAAAGTACTAACTTTCACAGCGCCCTCAGTTTTATGAATTCGCCTTGTACAGAGTGTTTTCTTGGTAAAAATGACCCACAATAAACCGCAGGAACAAATTATGGAAAACCTAACAGCCGTCATCCCCGCTCGATATTATGACTCAATTCTAAATCGTAAGAACATACTTCCCTTTGGAGATTCTAATCTTCTCACGCATAAAATCAGTCAGTTACAAACGGTGTCTCAGGTAGATTCAATTGTGGTCTCTTCCGACTCCGAAGAGATCCTTAGGATCGCGGAAGCCCAAGGAGCAATACCAATACTTCGCCCTACTGAACTGGCAACATTGCAATCCAATTTTGGTGAATTTATTGAACATCTCACGGAAGTGGTTCAATCAAAACACATTCTGTGGGCCTGCGTCACTTCACCATTTGTAGACAAAAGCTGCTACGAAAAAGCGATATCTCTCTACTTTGAAAAAATCGAAGAAGGGTATGACTCACTCATTACGATTCAAAAAATCCGTAGATTTCTTTTGGATGACAATGGGCCACTCAATTTCCGTAACAGTTTTGAATTCAAAGACGCAAACGACCTTCCTGTACTCTATGAATTCACCAACGGAATCGTTCTGGCTCCTCGTGAAAGCATGAAAAAATGGCGATATAATTGGGGGAAAATTCCCGCAAAAATGGAACTTGATCGAATTCACTCCATCGATATTTGTGACCAAAATGATTATGAATATGCCAAATATCTCTATGAACGAATGACTCAACTGGAAAAACAGCAATGAACATACTTCTTACCGGTGCGACCGGCGCTATCGGAATGGCACTACTGGAAACTCTCCTTCTAGAGAATCATACGGTGACAGTGTTAGTGAATCCCGGTTCGTCACGAAACGAGCAACTTCTTCAATTTAAAGATATTACAATTCTCGAATGTTCAATGGAACAGTATGCTGATTTGGTCAGTGAAACCCGGTTTGATATCTTTTTTCATCTTGCCTGGAATGGTGGACAGAAACGCAACGATATACAGATGAATATGGCGAGTGCGATTCACGCTGTTGCGGCAGTAGAACTTGCTTCACGCTTAGGATGTAGAAAATTCATAGCCACGGGAACTCAGGCAGAGTATGGCAGACATGATATCCCTCTCACTGCCGAAACCGCTTGCCATCCCGAATCGCCCTACGCTGCGGCAAAATTGAATGCGTTTTATATGACAAAATTTCGTTGTGAACAGCTTGGACTATCATACAACTGGGTGCGAGTATTAAGTGTCTACGGCCCCTATGATGGTGATAACACGATGATCACCAGCAACATCAGAACTCTTCTGAAAAGTGAAACTCCTCGGTTTACCAAGGGAGATCAAACATGGGACTTTTTGTACTCCCTCGATGCGGCGAAAGCACTTATTTCCGTAGCGGAAAAAGGGAAAGATGGAGCTACCTATGTTCTTGGAAGTGGTAAATCGAGAAAATTAAAAGAGTTCATATCACTCTTGTGTAATCAATTTTCAGTCTCTGCCCAAGATTTCCTCGGAACATATCCTTACCGAGAAAATGAGATCATGCACCTTTGCGCAGATATTTCAGATCTTCAACGAGATACCGGTTGGGCTCCAGAAATCGATTTTGAAGAAGGTATCGTTCGAACGATTGTTCACTGCAAAAAGAAGTACAATCCATGAAACGGTGTATCATTTTCGATCTTGATGGTACTCTTGCTGACACAAGTGAAGGGATTCTTTCCAGCGTTCGATGGGTAATGCAAGAACTTCATTACCCAGAACCAGATGAATCGCAAATGAGTCAGTTTATAGGCCCACCAATTGGATCGGTCTTTGCAAATATGTACAAACTCAGCCAAAAAGAAGGAGATGCGGCGGGGGAACTGTTTCGTTTTCACTACGGGAACAACTCGCTGTTCCGTGCACAGCTTTACCCCAAAGTTGAACAGACACTGGAAAGATTACTTCAGCAAAATTTCATCCTTGCGGTTTCAACATTCAAGCAAGAAGATCATGCAATTCAACTGCTGAAATATTTTGGCATTGATCGCTATTTCAAAACAATTTCTGGGGGAACACGCGGCATCTATGAAAACAAAACGGCCATTACACTGCGTTGTCTCGAACAGATCAACGAAACACCTTCGCAATGTATCTTGATTGGAGATACCGATAGCGATTTCATCGCAGCAAAAAATTTGGGAATTGATCTCTACGGTGCTTCATGGGGGTTTGGTTTTTCCGAAAGTAATCGTGAAGAGCTACACCTTCTCTTTCGCTTACTCACTGATTTTGAAGAAATTATTACTCTCGTTGTTCCGAGCAACGCCGGTAACACACAAAACGCTCATGCGATCATCAAAGAAAAGGGACAGGAACAGTGAAACTGAAATTTCTTATTGCAGCACCGGTGTATAGCCATCAATCTGGTGGAGTTATGGTTCTTCATGAACTGTGCGATACCTTAAACCGCGTAGGCTATGAGTCTACACTTATTTTCTTTTACAACTCCAATGATCAAGAGCAGAAGTGGCAATGGGGATATAGCGATATCGAACAGTACTTTCACCCTGACCATACACGCGTTTTATTGGATATTTCAAATCCCGATGAAAGTATGCGAGAGTTTCTCAATGAAGGTGTGATTATCTATCCCGATATCATTCATGGAAATCCACTCGGTGCAGCCCGTGTTATTCGGTATTTACTCTATAAAAACCATCACTACACCCGATGTCAACCGAATGAATACATTCTCTCTTTTTCAAAACTCTATAGTGATTCCGCCGATGGATATCTGTTTAAAACATTTGCACACCCTGAACTAAACGCCAAAGATTCACTTCACTGGTCGCAACGAACTCTGGACATTACCTACATTGGAAAAGGTGCAAACTTTACCAATTGTTTCAGAATTCCCGGAACACTGCTGATCACGAGATCATGGCCGAGTACCAAAGAAGAGCTTGGGATTCTTCTGAGACAATGTCGCTACTTTTTTAGCTGGGATGGAGCTACTCAGACAAATATTGATGCGGTCATGTGCGGTGCGATTCCCGTTGTTTTACATGAACTACAACTCACTCGCGAAGAACTTGCAAAGAGTGAATTAGGTGCTTTACCCACAATAACACTTCAAGATTTCAATAACAAAGAGTCCGTTTCAGCAGAAAGAGCACAGATTGATGCCGAAGTTGCTTCGATAATTTCCAATGACCAATACTTTGTCAACTCATGGAGTGAACGAGTTTTAGAATTTGCCCGTACCGTTTGCCTGCACTTTTCAGAATGGGAAAAATCCCTGAGTGAATCTGCGTCAAAACCATTAGTCAGCATTCTGATCCCCACCCATAACAGACCAGAATATCTTGAACTGGCACTCAAAAGTGCTCTCGCTCAAACCTATACAAACATTGAGATTGTTATTAGCGATAACGGCAATACCGATGAAAGTCAGAGAATGGTTCAGAGATATTGCGAACAGGACTCACGAATTATCTATTCCAAAATTGACTCTACCTGCACCGCCACAGATAACTGGGTCAACACGATGAATCTCTCATCCGGCGAATACATAAACTATTTAATGGACGATGACCTATTCCATGAAACAAAAATTGAACGAATGATGGAGTACTTTCTCAACTATCCCAATATTGGTTTAGTTACATCATTTCGACAACGCATTGATGACAAGGGACAGTTTCTCGAGACAACTTCTTATAACAGAAAATTATACGAAACCGATACCATTCTTGAAGGCAACTCATTTGGCACGGAAATACTAAAACTAGGTTTAAATGTTATTGGTGAACCAACCACCGTTCTAGTAAAAAAATCAGATGTAGTAAACACCTTTGGGCAATTCTGTGGAGAACAGTACATCGTTCTATCCGATGTTGCCACTTGGCTGCGGCTCATGTCTAATCGTTATTGTGTCTACATTGCTGAGCCACTCAGTTATTTCCGTATCCATTCTGGACAGGATCAACAACGCAGTGGAATGGTCTTAAAAGGACATACAGAGTGGCTGAGATTGGCCATAGACAGTTATACAAACAATCTCTTTTTAACAGATAAAGCGGAATTTTCCACCAAACTATCCACGTTTACCGCAGCACTGGTTCCTCGCTTAGTGTTCAACTATAAAGAGATTCAAGCGGGAGATTTCGACACGCAGTTTATTACCGATACCATTTCAAAAGCTGTTACACTTCTCTTCAATAACTCTCCAGCATCGCAAACAGAAATTACTGATTTACATTCAGAACTGGAACCAATCAAATGAACAATACGATCGAAAAACCGCTAGTTACGATCTTGATTCCTCTTCAAGAAACAGTCGATTTTCTTGAACAAGCACTGCAAAGTGCTTTAGCTCAAACCTATCCATCTCTTGAAATTATTATCTTCGGAAGAACCGATTCCGAAGAGTCTCTTGCCATAATAAACAGATACCGTAAACAGGATTCTCGCATACAATATGTAACGCTCTCCAGTTCCTCAGACTCAGAAAACAGAGCACAGGCACTGACTCTTGCTACCGGTGAATATGTAAACTTCCTCAGCAGCGAAGAGCTATTTCATGAAACAAAAATTGAACGCATGATGAGTCTTTTTCTCACTCATGCACAAATTAGCATGGTCAGTTCGTTTAAGAAAGCGATTGATGAAAACGGCACACCGATAGAACTCCCGGGAGTTGAACCTCTGATCCCCCAAGACTCTATCCTCGAAGGTAACTCTTTGGGAAATTATCTTCTTACGAATGGAAACAATCAAATTTGTGCAACTTCGGTACTGTTTAAACGAGCCGACATTGTTGAAACCTACGGACAATTCTTCGGAAAATCTTATGATGCTCTTTCTGATCTCGCCACATGGCTTGGACTTATGCCCAATCGATACTGTGCCTACATCTCTGAACCACTCTGTTTTTATCGGCCACAGTGTCACAAAGAACCCACCACCAACACGGTGATCAAGACGAGTGCCGAGTGGCTTCAACTCAGAATTGAGAGCCATGCAAACAGCCATTATTTTCCCAATTACGACAATTTCCTTGAGACCATTTCCAACTCTCTCGCGAACCTTGTATTCATGCTAGCTTCAAACCCTAGTGAACTAGAAAATGGCGTCTATGACAGTGCTCAAATTATCGAAACGGTCAAGCACGCTTCGGAAATGCTCTTTGCAAAAACTCATCTCTAATACGATTACTCAGCGTGTCAAATATGAGACTCTTTGCAGATGAATTGTTTGAATTTTCATTTTGGATATTCCCGAACCGAGTACATGGCGAATTGCCCCCGGTGGGTTACTTTTTTCAAAGCAAAAAAGTAATCAAAATGCTTTATTTGCCAAATACGAGATTTCGTAGTTCAGCAAAAGCACTTAAGTATTCGGGATGACCAAGTTCATTATGAGCAAGTTTAAGTGCATCGCTTATCACCGCTTCATGTTTATATTGATTTGTACCTAACGATGACCATGCACACTGAAACGTATCATAAGATTTCACACGCCAATTTCCGGTACGCAAAACAACGGATGCTATGCGCTCAATCATAAAAACTTTCCGAGGTATTCCTTGGTACGTTGTCCCTGCATTTAGTTGCTGAGCAAGTTCATCATTATGAGATTCACATAGGGCAAAGAGTGATTCACAAACGACCAGCCAACGATCCCAAAATGCTTTTTTCGCGACAATAAAATTGCTAAAGATAACGTGGCGAGAGTCCATAATTACATCATTTACTCGTAAATCAATCCCCAAAGTATCAAAGACCTTTTGCGCAAGGGACGAAAACCCCCTGTCAAAAACATCGTTTTGTTCAAACACATTTATAAAGAATGAGCCCATATCAGGCTGGGGACTGAAAATACAGACATCGGCACCGCTATTTTCTACAAATGAACAAACATCAGCGTAACTCAAACCCGTTTTAGCGGAAAATTTAGGTGAGAAAAATCCATAGTACGAACTATCATCAAGGCTATTTGTTAAGAGGAACGATCGAATTGGCCAATATTCTCGCCAATCAGGACGCTCGTTAGCAAGGTTATCAAGAACCAAAAACCCCGGTTCTAACGAATTCTGTATTTCTGTGGAATAAACGATCGTATACAGTTGTGGTGCTTTTAAATCGCCTGAACCTGTTGATCGAGAATCCAACTCGGTTTCGTTCGTTTTCTCGGCTTGTACATCG
>JFJP01027754.1_pt1 | contig 14937 bp, 20 predicted proteins | sample 431651 | NCBI WGS metagenome assembly JFJP01 (sample SAMN02602958, study PRJNA72255) | Microbial mat metagenome, whole genome shotgun sequencing project. | biome: fresh water; feature: sink hole; material: water; isolation source: purple microbial (photo- and chemosynthetic) mats found in...
GTCTTCTTTTTTAGGACTCAAATTAAAACCATTAATTTTCTTTGGATTCATCTTCTGATCTTCATTGTAAATCATATCTGATTTGAATTCGGGATGTAAAAAATTAGGTTGGGGTATTGCAGCTGTAGATAGATAGATTTTTTCAAAATTATTAAAATCTTGTTCTAATTGATTGTTGTTACTGTTGTTCCCACAAAAAAAAGAGAATGATGATTTTCGCCTCTGCTTGTGGTCAAGTAAATAAGCAAATTCTTTATCATCATAATCTATAGATAACTTGCGTTAAAGAAAATAAAAAAATAATTAAAACATGAAGGTTTTCTCAAATAAACTTTATTGTCAGGACCTCCTGGAAAGCCATTGTAATTGTTGAAAACATACTGATTTTCACAATAGTAACTATTATTATAATAATAATTGTTATTGATGACGAAAGGAGGATTGCTTTCTTCCATTGGTATGTTAGTTGGGCAGTTACTATTTGGAAGGCTATTTGTAATAAGTTTATTTTCTTCAATCTTCTCAACGACTACAGGCTCTATTTTCTCTATAAAGGATTCTTTTGTCGTATTTGACTCATCTATTACGCTTTTCTCTGATATTTTGATTTGTGTTTCGTTCAATGTTGCCTCTTTCTTTGCTTTTTGTTTTTTTGTAGTATTTTTCCTTTTTTTTTTAAAATCATCCTCATTGATAATGTGGCCTGCAGCAAGCAATCTGGCTCTTTGCAATCTTTTGAAGAATTTTTGATGATGACTTCGACATTGACTTGGTGTTTTGGTGCCGATGAATTGTGACATTTGAATAAATACTTTGGTCACTCTTTTGGAACCTGATTCATTAAATATGTCTGAATACATATCAATGAACTTCTCATATTGATCTGCTTCTTCTTTTGTCCATCTTCTGATTTTTTCAGTTGTTCTTTTTGTGTAGACTCTTTTTTTCTCAAGATGAGAGTCCAATGAAAAATTCAAAAGAGAATTGTTTTCTTCGATGCTTTTGGGTTTTTTCTCAAAATAATGGTGTGAATTTTTTTTTGATTTTAATATTTTTTTTGTCTTGAAAGTTTTTTTTTCTTTATCAAGCTTCTTGTCTTGAACTTTCGGAGTTGAGTGAGTGAATATTGGTTCTACAGAAGGAAAAGGTTTTTCCATGATGAAAATTTTTGCGACGTATTATTAATCAAAATTAAAAGAAATTATAATTTCGTGATGACTGGAGTTTTATTTCAAAATTTTAAAAGAAAACAAATTTATTTGAGAAGAAATTATTCGCTAGAAAAATCATCAAAGATTCTTATTGATACGATATAATTTTATTATAAGAGCTAAATGTTTTGAATTTTGAAAAATGAATATTAAATTAAAATAATTGATGCTCATAGTTTTGGTTTAAATTTTTTTCATTTACAATAAATCTAGCACTCTGTCTTTAAGTTTTTTATCGAAGAATTTTTATTTGTTTTCGAAATATTCTGATTGAATTTTAGCTAATTTTTTTTTGCTTTAAAAAAATAATAATCAGAAACTTTGAAAGTTTTGGATGAAAAATTAAGGTAAATATTTTTATTTTTTTAAATTGTATAATTAATAATTATTCCATTTAAACACAACACATTATAATCAATCAGAGTTTTTCATTGATATGATAGCATCTATTTGCTCATTTTTTGTTGATAAAAATTTTAAGAATGAAGAGAATATTAATATATTTGCAATGCTTTTTAAATTAAATGCTATTCGGTTGGAAATTTAAATAATAAATAAATTTTCTTATAAATACAACTTATTATTTTTATAAGAAAACTGAAAAAATTTGGAAAAAAAAATGGCATTTTTAATTAACCCTCCATTTAATAAAAAGAACAAAGAAACCAAAAAAGAATTATTTTCCCCTTCCAAACTTTATTCTCCTTTTTCCCAACAAAGTCCTACAAAAAGTCCCCAGAAAAAGAACAAATTTAATAATATAAATAATGAAAACGAGGAAGAAGAAGATGAACAAGATGTAGACCGAGTAAAATAAACATTTTTTTAGAAACTATTTCAATAATAGTAAATCCTTTTTTTTAGAAAAGAAGAAAATGGACATATGTTTTGAAAAAAATTTCATTCAATCCAATTCCTGAGGATTATTATGCAACTTTAACAATAAAGCCAGGATTTCATTTTTGGAAAGCCTTGGCTTTATCTAAATATCCCTTAAGCAATTTAAAAGTGAATGTCCCTGAGTCTTTGCTATTTTTGGATGTCCCCTATTTAATGTATACAGATGAAACAACTGGAAAAATTATCAAAAAAACAGATGCTTCATATAATGAGTTTGAAGCAGTCATTTTGTCTGAAAATAAAAAGCTTATCAAAAAGTATCTGGATTTGGATCCTTCTGCAACAAATTTCGATTATGAAAATAATCCAGATATTCCTTTTATCGTTTCTAGAACTCCAGCTGGAAATCAAGAGCATCTGATTTCAAATGTATTTTTATTTTTTAATTTAAACTTATATAATTTTTCTCAAAGTCGGTCCATAGTTATAAAACTCATAAAGATAGAAGAGTGGGTGGCATAGAAAACAATAAAATAGAACAAAGATATATAATTTCTAGGGCCTTGAAAGCCTCAGTTTTCAGATTGTGTTTTTATACAAAAAATGCGAATATTACAGAAGGAATGGATGAAAAAGCAAAGATAAAAAAAAGCTATTATAAAGCAAATTTTGGATATAGAATCACAAATAATATCAACATATTTAGTCCTGAACCCAAACTTGCGATGATCAGCAAAGCCATGATCAATTCAGAAAAATTTGACAGTTTTGAAATTATTGAAGTAAAGGGATTAAGTCTCAAACCTTTTGAAATTTATGCAGAAAGAGTTGTCACATTTTTGGAAAAAGTCAAACATTAATTTTTTTTTTATATAAAAATTATTGCTCTTAGGCTTATTGCATTAGAATTTCTGAAGTGGTTCTCGATTTTATACAAGATATGGAAGGGAAAATATGGTTAATTGGCATGAAATCAATTAAATTAGAAAACGCTTTATCGATGCAGGATATTTCTGGGGTTTAAATTTTTTTTAGACATATTAATTAAAATAAGAATTTTATAATAGACTGGAGAAGGAAAAAAAACTTTAGATGATTTAACTTGCTCAGGTAAAAATCAAAAATTTTCGATTTTACTTTCTTCAAATCACTTTATAGTTTATTGTAAATTATGTGGTTTGCTTTTCAAAAAGGATGATGCCAGCAAAGTGTTGACTTACAAGCTGTTATGGGAATTAGTTCAACATTTAAAAAAAAGAGGCAAAGGCTTGAAAAATATCAAGGTTAAGTTTATTTGAGAAATAATCGATTATAAATTTGAATAAAGGTGAGTCACTCGTCAACCAGACCTTGTCGAGTTTGCAATTTGTGCTATATGCTTGTTGTGGGAGAGCATGAATTGATCGAAATCGAACAACAATTTGCACGAGCTCAAAATATACCAATATATGATGCAGTTGTAAGAGTTCCAATTGATATCAAACCCAAACATAGACCCGCATTATTGGGGGAGAATTTGCATCAATGGAGATTGATGTTTTATATAAATGAAATTTATGGAATAGAGGAAAATTTAAGAAATGTTGATTTGAATGATTTCTATCTTCAATATAAACTGCATAATTTCAAAACTTGCTTTAAGATAAATGTCAGCTTTAAAGAGAAAAATCAAGGGAATTTGACCAGTCCTTTAGAACAAAGTCTAATTAAAGAGCAATTGAATAAAGCTTCAATACCTTCCAATCAAAAATCCAGCAATAAAAGTGGAATTCAATTGTATAAAATTGGATCAACTTCAAATTTTAAACAAAATTTTATGAATGCTAATACCCCAATGCACAGTCCTAAATCAAATATAGCCAATCAAACACCATTTCTTTATGTAAACAAAATCAGGGTTCATTATTTCTTTAGTGAAAATGAAAATATAGAGAAATTCTTACAAGAAACTGAAATTAAAATCAGATTAACCAATGGAAAAGATTGGAATAATTTTGTAGCAGAAGGCTCTTCGAAAACAATATCTCACTTTCAGAACAAACAATCGGGGGGACAAAGACATAACTCACAAATATTATGCTTTTTCGAAAATTCACAATATTGCACTTTAAAAGTAATTTTTTCTTTTTTCTTTCTTAAAATAAATTAATTCAATTTTTAAAAAAATAGATAAATGCTGGATTGGTTTGGGATGCTAAATATAATACTGAAAACCTCAATTTATACAAATACAATAATATCTACTTCCCAGATGAAAGCTTTTATAATACAGATCCTTTTCCAAACGAATGGATGGAAATGTTTGATCCTGTAAATAAACATCGATTTTTATATTTACTTATTATTAAAAATTACCATAGTCTTCAGTAAAATTAAGAGATGAAATTGAAGAAAAAATTGATTATGAAAAATATTCTCCGAAATGCACTGTGAGAGATTTAAACAAAATGATAGACTATGACGCTTATAAAGGAAGAAGCAGTTTTAAAAATGTTGAATCCAAAATCAAAAGAACACAAAGCGCATCCACAAGCAAAATGTTACCCAAAGCTATTTCCAGTGAGTTTTGAGGAAGACATTTTTTTATCTAAATTTTTTATTTTTTCAAGATCCTTTAATGAATCTAAATTTTGGGGCAAACATTCACTCTCCGAACAGACAAGACGACCTCTCAGAAATGCCATCCAACAAAAAAGTAATTTTTCATAATTTAACAATTTTTCATTTTAGAAATCAAGAGCAATCTTCTAAAAATTCAATCTGGAAAAAACACTAACAAAAAAAATAGCCTACAGGTCTATTTTTTCTGAATTTTATTATTTATTAACTTAATTTTAATATTTTAAATAAATAGAAAGATCCACTGGGAATTAAATTGCTTGAAAAAAATGAAATGGACTCTGAGAGCAAAAACAGCTTTACAAACCAAATCGAATCTTATGATGCTTATAATATCATTTTGGATCGAAATTCCAAAAAGAATGAAGAGGAATTGAATGTTATGAAGAAATATGATATTATGAACGATGAAAATTTGATTCAGGAGGATGATGATAAAGAAATGAGAGAAAATATAAAAGAGCATTTTAAAAATTTAAATGGAAGTGCTAAACGATCAATGGAATATAATGAAAAAAACTCAGTATTAAAATCTAAAAATAATAGTGTTAGGATCAGATCAGGAAATAATAATATTGGGCCAATAAAAAATCTCAAAATTCAAACTAACAATTATAATTATGAAAAAAAAAATGAAACAGTTGATGCGGAAGAATTTAAAAATTTCTTGAATTCCAAAAAGCAAAAGACAGTCAATCAAGTTTCCAATGATTATTCAGAACATTTATAAAAATAATAAGAAAAAAAAAAAAAAATGAATTTATCAGAAAACTCTTTAAGCTCACATAAACAATTTTCGAAGGACTTTCCATTCGAAAAAAGCCCTCATATGGTTTTTAAACTTTTTTCATTTAAATAAAAAAAAAATTCAAGGAACCGCCGAAACTTTCCATCGAGAACTTTACAGTTCAATTAGAAAAAAATGAATTAAATACGATGAAAAAGTCATTATATTTGTCTTCGGTATATTCATCCGAAGATGAAAAAAGAAAAATAGAGACTTTCCAAAAAAAATCAGAATTTTTGTCTGATGAAACATATTTTAGAAAAATTAAAGAAGAAAAATTTCCCAAAGCTGAAAAAAAAACATGGATAGTTTCCCCAAAGAATAAACATTCAATTAATGATGATTATATAGAAATGCAGGAGCTAGAGTCTGTAAGAATAGTTATAATTCCACATAATTTGATTTCTAAATGTAAAAGAAATTAAAAGACAAAATTTTTGCTCAATTTCAAAAAGGAGCAGTTATACCCACAGTATTTTTGTTGCTTTCATCAACAATTGGAGGAGGATTTTTTTTGGTGACATCCTTTCAGAAAAATAATGTTTATCTCTCTATTGCAGCTAATGTTTTTTGTGGATTTTTGTCTTATTATTCTGCAATTTTCTTAGTAAATAAACATGGAAAGGAATTCAGATATAATTTTCTTTATTTATTATTCAAAGATTGAATCCTGTCATGAATGCAAACGATATTCATATGCAGGCTTGTCAGAAGCTAGTAATTTGACTCAGCTCTTTAAAGTTTTTATAAACTTTATTGACTTTTTCTATAACCTATCGGTGATTACAATTTATTTAGATATGGTTATAATTTTGCAGTAATTATATATTTTTATTAACATAGATGGGGAATATTATTTCTTTTGAAATTCAAAACTCATTCTCTTATCCAATTGCTCCCCCTGATTACACAAACAAATTATATGTTTTGATAATTATAGGCGTTATGGTAAACATTAATGGATTCAGCAAAAAAAAATAAAAAAATAATTTAGACAGTTTTAATATTTCCGATGAGCATATTTCGAGAATTTCACAAATTATGGTTTGGATGTTTGATTGGAATATTTTTTCTGTTGTTTATTTTAATATGCACCATTTACCTTTTTGCTCAAGAAAAAAAAGATATTAAATCAAATGATTTTGAATTAAGTTACACTCTGGTTCTTCCAATTTTTTTATTTTCTTGCCATAACAATGTTCCTGATATTTTTCAAGTTTTTTGCTTTTTAAATTTAAAATTCTTCAAAAAAATTAAAATTAAATTTTATCAAGGAAATAAAAAATTCTTCAAAAAAGTTGATGAAGATATCGATGTTTTCTGCCACAAACATTGCAATGGTTATTTATATATTAATGGGGATGTTTTTTTGGATTGAATTTAATCCCATGGAATATTTTAATCCTTGTTCAGTTTCTAAGATTATTGAATACAAAATCATTCAAATTGTAAGAAAATAAAAATTTTATTTCACTTAAATGGATAATTTTAGGATTTATTTATTTTTGCATTTTATTTGGTTTTTATAATTCCAATCAATATGAAACCTTGCAAAGAAAGTTTACTTTATATAATTGCTCCAAAATCTGGGCGTGATAGTTATAAAAACCATTTAATGTTGACTGCATGTTTTATCAAATTTATTTTCTGAATTAATTTTTTTTTAGTCTGTGGAATATTGGCAATTGTAATAGCTATTTTTCAAAATGCTACTAAAATTATATATGGCAGTTGCTCATTTACTAGTGCATTGGTAATTTTTTTGATTTATTAAGGAAAAAATATAATTTTTACTTTTTTTAGGTTTGTTTTGTGTTTCCTGCAATTTTTTATTTCAGAATTGCTTTGAAAAACAAAAAAATAGTTTTAAAAAATATTTTAGTTGCTCTTGTTTATTTTTTGTTTATTCCATTTGTTGCAATTTTAAGTGTTTTTGATTATTTTAAGTAAAAAATCACAAAGAAATAAAAACATTTTTATAAACCGAATAAAACTTTTTGTATTAATTTCTTTTTTTCTTTCTAAAAAATTTATGATTTTATATATCAGAGAGTTGTATTTTTGGTTTTATATTCATTGAAAGGAGTTCTTGAAATAATAATTTGCAAGGGTAAGGAAGTTTGACTTTATGAACCTAATTAAATAAATATTGGAAAATTAATATTTTATGTCTATTTAAGGCTTACATTATCAGTGTTGCAAACTCTGCAAAAAGACTCATATTTCAGCATTCCACATTTTTCGCAAACAAAAGTTACATATTGGTCACTAGATATCATGAGTCTTTCCTATTTTTTAATAAATGAAATAAAGTTTAAAATCCAGAAAAATGAGATCAACCAATAATAAGTTTGAGGTTCCATAACCAACTAAGCAATCTCTTTCCATTTCTCCCAAACGAAGTCCTCCATCTCTGGCCCTTCCTATTAAACATAGCTTTAAAAAAAAAAAATGTATGGTGTTGAACCTTCAGTTGGTTGACGGGTGATATTAGTTGTAGGTCCTCTAGCCCTCGCATGTATTTTATCAGAAACCAAATGTTTCAATCGTTGATAAAATATGGGTCCTGAAAACACATAACATTTGACATATTCCCCTGTAGTTCCACTAATTAAACAATCCTTTCCTGATATAAAATTAAGTTGATCTAAATTGAGGAATTACTGAATTATAAACCTGTATAACTATATCCGTGTTCAATCAATATTTTCCCAAGATCTGCTACTTTATCACCAGCAAATGCAGTCCCATATTTAAATTTTCCATCTAAAGATCCTGCTTTAGCAGCTAACAATTCAATCATTTTGCCAACAGTCATTCTTGATGGATATCCATGTGGATTCATAATAAGATCTGGGCACCAACCATTTTCATTGAAAGGCATATCTTCCTAAAATAAAATAATCATATCCATTTATATAAATCTTAAAAAACCTGATTGACAATTAAACCACAAACCCCTTTTTGGCCATGTCTACTACTAAATTTATCACCTAATTCTGGCCTTCTAATTTCCCTTAAAATAGTCTTTTTTGCAAAATAAATTAAATATGAGAAAAATAAATCTAATAAAGATTTTACCTTAATTAGAAATAAAACTTCGTAATTCGTAGTCAAAATTATCCGATCAACAGTGGCAGGATTGGAGCCTTTATGAGTGGCTGGATGATCTCGCCAAACAATTTGTTCAGTTTTTTTAAGATTATCTGAACCTGATTCAACAACTTCTGGCACTACTTTATTGATATAAACATCTCCATTATGCAGCTATTGAAAATTAATTTGAGGCAACTTGCATTTATTAATTACTCTTTCGCCTATTCTAGCTAATCCATCCAAATCCAAAGCATGATATTTCTTTATTTGCTTTTTTTGTTGTTGCAAAACTTTAAACAAAAAAAATTATAATTTTTTATTCATACAGAAGAATGTTTCTTTTTTCTTGTTTCATCGTTTAATATATCAGGAGCTCTTATTGAATCCATTGTTCTGTTTTTGTATCTAATCTCAGTTCATATATAATATGTTAATTATTCAAGTTCATATATAATATGTTAATTATTCAAATGAAAAATCCAATTTATTACTTCATAAATTCTGTTGAAAATCTCTTGTAAATTGCAATTCTTCCAAACCCTCTATCCAATGATGCTTTATTTAAAACGATGGCGTCTTCAATATCATAACCTGAATAGCTCATTACAGCTACGCTAGCATTATGGCCTGCTGGTAACTCTTCATATTTAATAATCTCAATAGTTTTTGTTTTCACCAAAGGTTTTTGTGGATAAATAAGCAAATAAAGCAGGGTATCAACTCTATTCAATTGATTGTATCCTATAATTCCTATGGCTTGTTTTCCCATAGCACATTGATATGTGTTTCTAGGACTTTGATTATGATGTGGATAAGGAATCAAGCCTGCAACGAATCCTAATATACTATAGGGATCGATTTCTAAATGTGTGGTATTCTCAGCAAGCTAATTTTATGAATTTTTTTTTTTTTAAATGAATTTATTATAACAGACAAATAAATTTACATCTTTATCGGTCAATGCAATAAGGCAATTATCTTCCTCATTTACATCTAAATATTCAATCAAACCTTCTTTGATAAAATCGTTGAAGTTCTTGTGTTTTTCTTTCAGCAGTTGTAAATGATGTGGCTGCACCTTTGAAAACCCATTTTCAACAATTATCAAAGGTCTTGTTAAACGTCCATAATCAAAAGCTATCGTAATACATTTTTTATTTGAATCTTGCGAAATCGAAACAAACTCATTAATAATCCCTTTTCTTCTTAGTTCTCTAAATTCCTTTGTAAATTTAGAAGGGTCTCGATGTAATCCAGCAATTTGTCCATTTAAAAACACAATAAAATTCCCTGAAGAATGTATATCTTCACCATTCACTAAACCAATATCTTCAACTCCTAAAAATATCGCTATTTTCAAGATTTTATGCTTAGCTTGATCTGTTGTTATATAAGTCAATAAAGCTAAATGCTTCTGTAAACCACAAGACTCTCCATCAGGGGTATCAGAAGGACATATTATCCCCCAATGAGACCCTTGTAAGGCCCTTGGTCCCGAAATTTTCCTAGTTTTTTCCACTTGACTTGTTATTCTAGTCATCATTCCTAATGATTGAATATAAGAAAGTCTACTTAAAACTTGAGTGACTCCGGCTCTTTCCATTTTAAATCGTTTCAAATTCCAATTTCCGCTTGAAACAGTACTCATGATGCCTTTGGTGAAGCTTCCTGAATTTTTCTCAAAGATTTGGATAATTTCAGTTTTTATGTTTTCTGGAAATTTTGATTTTGAGAATAGTTTATCGATTTCTGATTTTAATTCAGAGTTGAAAATCTTGAACTTATCTTCAAAGAGAAGAGACATTAATTGACCAGCACTTTCCAAACGCTTGTTTCCATAATAATCTTTATCATCGATTTTGCTTGAATCATGCAATGCTTGCAGTAATCGCCTAACCATTAAAGCCAAATAAACAGCTTTGGAATAGTAATCGAATTTTCTTAAAGGAACATGAGGTAATAAAACATCTAGAAAAAAATTTATAAAAATTTAAAATATTTAATGATGAAATTTAACTGGTTAAAATATCTCGGGTTTCATCTAATGGTTGTTTGACACTTTTTTTCCGATTATCAAGAAAACGTGGAGGCTGAATTCTTTGGCTCAGATATTCCAAAGCATTTTGAGTTGAAAAAACTTGATTATCAGAAATATCCTAACAATAAATAATTATCAATCTATTTGAAAATATTCACCTGCAAACAGAACGAAAGCACCTCAGTTATATAATCTTCATTTCCGATTAATTGAAAGATTTCCTTGATTTTTTTGATAGGGTTTTTACTTTCAAAAAAATAATTGTTTTTACTTGTTCACATTCAACTCCCAAAGCTTTAAACATAATAAAAATAGGAATATTTTCCTTAAAACTTGTAAGTTTCATAAAGATTTTTCCATTTTTCATCTTAAAATCATATTTAAAGTTATTTACAAAGAAATTACTAAAATCGAAGTTCTTGATTTTGATTCAACAGTTGAGGAAGCGACATTAGAGATAATATTGCCTTTATTATCTTTTTCTATTATGATTCTATTTTTTGCCATTTGTTCTTGAATTAAAATAACTTTTTCGACCCCTTTGATAATAAAATATCCTTTAGGATCATAAGGACATTCTTTGAAGTCTGCTAATTGTTTTTCATTGTCTTTCCCATATAAATGACATCTTGAGCTTCCTAACATTATCGGCAATCTATTTTTGTTAACAACAAAAAATTTTAGTTATGTTTTTCACTTTCCAATGTTTATGTCTTTGACATGGCAAAAACTTTGATTGTCAAATGTAAATTTAAAGTCAACACTAAACAAATAAAGAAGTTTATCAAGCTTTTTATTTTCTTTTCTTTTACTATATGTTTCCAGCGTAGGTAAGATCACTTACTCTACATTCGAAAGGGGTCAATACTTTTTCCTTTTTGCAAATATCATCATGTATAGGAAATGCAACTCTTATATCAGTGTATCTATGGGGAAAATTTCGTTAAAAACTGAGAGAAAAAAAATCTGTTTTATATTATCACTCTAAGCAAAAATTAGGCTCAATTTCTGAAAAAATTTTATTATTATGTTTGGCTTCAATTATGTTCTTCATTTCATAATCAATAAAATAATTGAAAGAATCAAGATGTTGTTTGACTAGTCCTTTTAATGAAAGAAATGCAGGGATCAAAATGTTTTTCTCCTATTTATTTTTTGTGGAGGAAATCAAAATTTTCTTTAAGAAATTAATACACTGATCTCTTTAATGGGCTTTTGGAGTTTATTCTTATCAAAAAGTTTGTCTAGATGGGGATAAAATTCCTTTAATTTAAAATCGTTTTGCATACTCCTTTTTTATTTTTTTTTATAAATGAGATATTTATTTTCTTTTATTTTATTAATATTATTTTTTCATTTTTTTTGTTTAAAGAATTTAAAAATTTATTGTTCTACTACAAACTTGAAAAAATTTCATTTGCTTTAATTTTTTTGTTTTGAAAATCTCAACAACAAAAAATTCATATGAAAATAAAAAATTATTTGGTTTTTTAAATTTAAAAAAAAAATCCTCAAAAATAATTTTTAAAATCCCATAAATAAAAACACCAAATAAGTTATATTCAAAACTCCAATGAGAAAGGTACCATCAATTTCAATGGGGGCCACTCCCTCCAAATTTCAGATCGAGTTTATTTTTCACAAACTCGAGCTCATGCTTTCAAATCCCTCCGCTAAAATTTCTCTAATTCTTCGAGTGGGTACCCAAAAGGTTGAATCCTCAAACAAATTCAAAGCTATGAAAGAAATCAATCTTCAAGAAACTTCCCTCAACATATCAACCTTGCTTTACGAGAATAAATCCGGTCTCTTCCAAGAGAAAACTGCTCAGATTGATATCTGTTTAACCAATTCAAAATTGACCAATAGTATTGGAATCGTCAAGTTAAATTTAGCGAACTATGCCAATAATTTATCAGGTCTGAATTTCGAAAAATCAGAATATCTTCAAATGCAACGTTCTGTGGAGTATCAAGGCAAAGTGCTTTTCACAGTGAAGGGTGCTTTGATTGAAAGGAATGTGAATTGTATTGATGATTACAATAAAAGAGACTATTCAGAAATAGGGTCAAATAAAAGATCTATGACTCCAACACCAATGAATTCTACAAGAGGGAAGTTTTTAAATGTTGGTAATAATTTGTTGGCGGAAAAGAAAATAACACAAATGATGAGGAATAGTTCAAGAAGTCCAATAAGAAAAAAAACTCAAGAGATATTAGAGAAAAAAAGCGTAGAAAATGAACAAATTACCTTTGAAAAAATGTTAAAGACTTTGAAATTAGAGAAAGAGAATAAGGAAAATGAAATGAAGATGAAGACTGTTGAATTGAATGAAAGAGAAAAAAGTTTACAAGATTTATCCTTTCGATTAAAGGCTTTAGAAAAAGAAAATGAAGAATTGAACAATGAAAACGATAAAATTTTAGAGGAATTGAATAAAAATAAAGATTTCTTACAACAGCAGCAAAAAACGAAAAACACTGATGAAGATGTAAAAGAAAAGAAAAAAACTGAAGAAAATGAAGACAAATTTTTGGAGAATGAGAAAAATAATGAGAAAGTTCTCATGGAAAAATTGGAATTGCAGATTGTTTTACAAATGTTAAAAAAAAAGAAAGAAGAAAATGTACGAAATCTGCAGAATCTGAAGGAAAATCTTCAACAAAAGGAACAAGAGATTGATGTTTTGAATAAAATGTATACTGATTTGAACGCTGAATTTGATAAAATAACCTCTAAAGTTGATAGATCTCCATTAGTTCCCACCAATGATCTCGAAGATTGTGAAAGAAAATGCAAAATTTTAGCTGAAAAAAATGCAGCAAAACAAAAAGAATTACAAGAAATAAAAGATAATATCAATAATCATAGGAAGAAATGGGATGATAGAGAAGAGGAAATGAAAAATTGGCAAAATAAATATGATGAAATAGCAGTTGCGAATGATAAAACTAAAGAAAAAATTGTGTTTTTAGAAAAAAAAAAGAATGGGATAGAAGGAAATATCAAAGAAATTGAACAGGTTGTGAATGATATTGAAGCTGCATTAAGTGATGCTCAACAGAAATTCTTCAAAGCGAAACGTGATTTTGGGGATATTCATAATGTTTTGATGGAAAAAGGAAGGACAGATCTTCTCGAGGAAATTGAGATAATTAGAGATGGAAAAAAACATATTTAATTTTAATAATTCTTCGTTTTGAAGTCTAAAATTTTATCTGAACATCAAAAAATGAATTTTTTTTTTTTAATTAAAATTTAAGGTGGAAAAATCTCAAAAAAAATTGATTTTTTTAAAAATCTGCATTATTAAATTAATAAATAATACATTCTTCTAATTAAAATCAAATTTAAAAAGAGAAAAATATTATCAATTAATGTAGTGCCATCTCAAACAATTTTTTTTTTCTTATACTGATTGATTATTTTTTTTGGTGAATATTTATTTATATATGAAAAATATAACATATAAACTTCCATAAAAATTTTATATATAATTTCTAATGAACCCCGTGACATATAACCCAAAATTCAAAAGGCAAGATTCTCCAAGTCCTCTACTTCCGACCTTATTCCAATTAAAATCACCAGTTTTTCCTAATTTTCATTCATCTTTTCTCAGAAAAAACAATCAGCTAAAAAAAATAGGTTTTTCAAGTTTTGATATAAAACCTGATTTACAACCAAAATCAAATATAAGCAATATTTCTAACAACATGAATGAAACTCCCATTGAAAACATCAGAAAAATAAAGGATTCCACAAATCGAATCAATGAAGTCTTTGACAACAACAAAAAATTTCAGTCGAATCCACAATGGAATTTCAAACAAAACAAATCGAATATGAAGTGGAGTTTGCATGAGAAATTTGATTTCAAGGAAATAAAACAAAGGAATATTATTCCGACTTTGCAGAAAAAAACTGAAGATTTAGAAAATGTTTTCCCTTCATTTGTGACGAAAAACACTGTTGAAAGTGCGAATAATATCCAAAAAAGAATCAATTTTTTAAAGGAACAAATTAAAAAAAAAGATTTGAAGTTTAGAAAATATAACCCAAAACATCAGGTAAAAAAGGAAAGAGTTTATTTGAAAGATTTGGGACAATCTGCTAAAGAAGTTCATTATTTGGTCTTTGATTTTGAGAAAGACACAGAAGATGTTTTGATCAGAATATCTCGAGGAAAATCATCTGGACATGAAAATAAAAACAAGGACGAATATGGAGACTTTCGAAAGAGACATAATAAACATATTATTAAATGAAGCTGCTTTTTCAAAAAAATTGTAAATAATAAAATCAATTTTAGTGTTTATTCAGTTTTTTAAAATTTTTTTCCA
>JFJP01039124.1_pt1 | contig 14937 bp, 13 predicted proteins | sample 431651 | NCBI WGS metagenome assembly JFJP01 (sample SAMN02602958, study PRJNA72255) | Microbial mat metagenome, whole genome shotgun sequencing project. | biome: fresh water; feature: sink hole; material: water; isolation source: purple microbial (photo- and chemosynthetic) mats found in...
CCCAAGGGTAAAAAGTCTCCGTTGTTGGTGAGTATCTTCTATAATTTGTTACTGTTGCCAGTCTATATCGAAAGCATTTTTAAAATAAATAAAGCAATTAGGACATCAAAACCCGATGTAGTTATAAATTTCTACGAATTGCTTTGTGGACTTACTTATGGTGTTTTAAATCCAAAACCACCCATGATAAGCATTGCGCATCAGTATTATTTTATGACTTCCGAATTTAAATACGTAGGTTCTAAACCTCGCGAGTTTAAAATGCTAAACTTCTATTCGATGCTAACAACACTAAATGCATCTAAAATATTAGCATTGTCATTTAGGGCAAAAAAAAATTCAACTATCGATAATACGAATGATATTATTACGATTGTACCACCGCTATTAAGGTCGGAAGTTTTAAATATTGAGACTAAAAATGGAAGTTATATTCATGGCTACATTCTCAATAGTGGATATGCAAGTGAGTTGAAACAATGGAGCTCAAGTCGTCCGGTTCAGCCACTTCATTTCTTTTGGGATAAGCGTAATGTGTCTGCTGCAACTTCGCTGACTCCAAATTTGACAATGCATTTACTCGATGACTCGCTATTTGTAGAGTATATGGCAGGATGTAAGGCTTATGCTACCACAGGAGGTTTTGAATCGGTTTGCGAGGTGCTTTGCAATCAAATGTTGGTGTTGCTGCTCAAGAATTTGAATTGGATTTATTGTTAGACTTTATTCCAAGTTACAAAAAGCAAACCGAATTTAGGTATTGGGTTAATGCTGCCGAAAATATTCTTATTCAAGAGCTTACAAATATCGAAATTATTGAAAATAATATTTTTGTTACCATATAAGCAACTTTTGTATCGGATTTAATTCATAAGTTAGCTCTTAATGAGCTAACTTTTTTTCGTATATATTGTTTACTTGTATAAAGTTTAACATAAATGTAATGCAAGTGAAACAGAAATGTCCGTATTTTGTAAAATATATTAAACCATTTGATACCTATGTCCAAAAAAGAAGAAAGTAATAAGATAATTAACAGAGATGTAAGTTGGATGTTCTTTAATAGGAGAATTCTTGATGAGGCTACAAACAATAGAAATCCAATACTTGAGCGGTTGAAATTTATTGGAATTTATTCCAGTAATTTGGATGAGTTTTTCAGAGTTAGAGTTGCTACTCTGCGAAGAATGATTGAAATTGAGGAAAGTTTAAAAACTGTAAAATCCGACACGAAGTCAATTTACAAGCAAGTGCTAAAGCTTAATGTGCAGTATTCTCAAGAATTGGATTTGATTTTCAATAGTTTAATAGAAGAATTGAAATTTAGGAAAATATTTTTTGTAAATGAGAATACCTTAAATCAAGAGCAAATTGATTTTATTGAAACTTTTTACAAAGAAGAATTAATGAACTCGCTTTTTCCGATATTGGTTTCGAGGATGGACGAAGTACCCCGATTAGATGATAAAAGTGGTTTTTTAGCAGTAAAAATTTCGAATAATGAAAATACAGCATCTTCGAATACGCAAATACGTAAAAAAGAATATGCGCTGATTCAAATTCCTACTTCAGTCCATTCGCGCTTTATCTTATTGCCTTCGGCTAAAGGGACAACAAGTGTAATTTTTATCGATGATGTTATTCGATATTGTTTGCCCAAAATATTTGAGTCGCTAAACTACAATCATTTCGAAGCTTTTACAATAAAATTTACAAGAGACTCGGAAATGGATTTCGATAATTCCAGTTATCAGAGTATTACCGAAAAAGTGTCGAAAGCCGTAAAAAGTCGTAAAGCAGGTGTTCCTGTTCGTTTTGTGTATGATAAAGAAATCCCTGGCGGTCTCCTTAAATTTGTACAGAAACTTCTGAATATTGATAAAAATGGGGCTCACATTGCTGGTAACCGCTATCATAATTTGAAGGATTTTATTTCATTTCCGGATTTAAAACGGCCAGAGTTGAAATACCCACCTCAACCACCGTTGCAGGTACCTGCGTTAGATAATGTATCAAGTATGATGGATTTAATTCGTCAGAAAGACCAATATTTACATTATCCATATCATAATTTCAACTATTTTATTCGGCTCATTCGCGAAGCCGCCATTAATCCAGATGTAAAAAACATAAAAATAAGTATTTATCGCTTAGCAAAGAACTCTAAGGTGATAAAGGCCCTTATTTGTGCCGCTATGAATGGCAAGAAAGTTACTGCGGTAGTTGAATTATTAGCTCGATTCGACGAGTCGTCGAACATTAATTGGGCTGTGAAAATGAAAGAGGCTGGAATAAACGTAATTTTTGGAGTGGAGGGTTTAAAAGTTCACTCAAAACTAATGCACATAAGTTCTAAAAATGGAAACATAGCTTGTGTTAGTACCGGGAATTTTCACGAAGGAACTGCCACAGTTTATACCGATTTTACAATTATGACTGCAAATAAAGCCATTGTAGATGAGATAGATGAAGCTTTTAATTATATTGAGCATCCTTATCTTAATCCATCGTTCGACGAACTTATTGTATCGCCAAATTACACACGAAAAAAAATATTAGGATTTATAAAAACCGAAATTGAAAATGCTAAAAAAGGACTTCCAGCTTATATTTTGATGAAAATAAATCATATTGTAGATGAAAAAATTATTTTAAAATTATATCAAGCATCTAACGCGGGAGTCAAAATCAAACTATTAGTACGCGGGAATTGTTCAATCATTACTGGACTCAAAAATCAAAGCGAAAATATAGAAGTATATGGAATTATTGACCGATATTTAGAACATTCTCGCATTATGATTTTTGCAAATGGTGGTTTAGAAAAGTATTATATTGGCTCGGCCGATTTAATGGTTAGGAATTTAGATAACCGAATTGAAGTTTTCGCTCCAGTATATGATGTTGATATTCAGAAGCAATTAAAACTAACCTTAGAATACGGTTTTAAGGATAATACAAATGCTCGCATTGTTAATGGTATCGGCACGAACGAAATACACAAAACCGAAGATAAAGAAAAATTCAGATCGCAGGTTGAATTGTATAAATTTTACAAGCATAATAGCTTAGAAATAAAAGAATTATCAGAATAAAAAATAAATATAAAGTTGTATGGAACGATTAAAATTTGCTGCAATCGATATTGGCTCAAATGCTGTAAGGTTGCTTATCTGTAGTATTTCACCCGAAAACGAAACAGAATCATTTACTAAGGAACTCATGATACGTGTGCCGATTCGTTTGGGTCAGGAAACTTTTGTGGCAGGAAAAATTGATGACGATAAACGGAAAAAGTTAGTTCGACTCATGAAAGCATTTAGGCATTTATTGAAGGTGTACGATGTTACAGATTACAGAGTGTGTGCTACTGCAGCAATGCGCGAAGCAAAAAATGCGAAAGAGGTAGTAAAAGACATTAAAAGTGAAACTGATTTTAAAATTGAAATTATTGATGGTCACGAAGAGGCAATAATTATTTACGAAAGTCATTTTGCATATAATCTGAACGATCAACAAAATTACGTATTTGTAGATGTAGGCGGTGGAAGTACCGAAATTAGTTTAATATCGAATGGAGAATTGGTTCAATCAAATTCCTATAAAATTGGTACTGTAAGGTTGTTATTCGATAAAGTTGATGCAACCGAATATGATAAGTTATACCAGGATTTGTTAGACCTTAAAGAGCAATATGCTGTTAGTGATATGATTGCTTCTGGCGGCAATATCATTAAACTAAACACCTTGGCGCAAATCCGCAAAGGACGTAAATTGTCAGTTGCAGCATTGGATACTTTAAACGAAAAATTAAAAGGCTATACTACCGACGAATTAATTGAGGTTTATAACCTTAAACCCGATAGAGCTGATGTAATTACACATGCTGCAAATATCTATTTGGATGTTGCAAAATCGATAGGAGCTAAGAGTTTTATTGTTCCCAAAATTGGTCTTATCGATGGAATTATACATTTGTTGTATGTGAAATGGAAATCGAAAAAGAAAAACCAGAAACATGTTGTTGTGCTTGAAAATGAAACTGCATTTGAGACAACTATAGAGGTTGAACAAGAGAAATAGGAATAAGGTAATGATGCAAATTGGTAAAATTCTATCTATAAAAAAGCCAAGTTGATGAGCTTATTGGCTCTTTAAATGCGCAAGACATTTAAATATGAATCATAAAATAATGTAATTAGAGGAACTTCTGTTGAAAGTTCCTCTTTTTGGTTGATTGAAAAGGAACTTGAAGAATTCTATGGTTAAGAAGGTCAAAAAATATTTTTAACGACGTTGATTTGTGATTATAGATTATAAAAAGTCTTCTAGAAAAATCTTAAATGCTGACATATATAAAAAAGCAATTGTTCAATATTCAGACAATGAAGATATTATTGGCAAGATATTTCTACGATTGTTGTTATTTAGGAACAATAAAACGAGAGTTTGTAAAATAATTGTATTGCAATTATGATACGATAGGATTAAATACTTGTATTTGTAATTTTTCTCAACGATTATCTACTAATTTTGTAACGATAAAAACACCCAACCAGTTTTTTTGAGCAATGAAAACAATTATTGTAATGCGACACGCGAAAGCGGAGACAGAAGCGCCAAGCTATAACGATTTCGATAGAAGATTGAAGAAAAAAGGAATTGTTGCCGCTAAGAAGATTTCAAACATTCTATCGGAAATGAAGATTGAGCCCGATTTCATTGTTTCGAGCCCTGTTGTTAGAGCATTAAGTACGGCTCAGATTTTAGCCGAACACTTCGGCTTACAACAAAAAATGATTACTAAAAACTATCTTTATAACAGGCTGTATACCTTTAAAGAGATAGTAGAAGAAATAATGAAGACAACTATCGAATCGAATACGGTTCTAGTTGTTGGACACAATCCGAGTATATCGGATTTGTTGCAACAAATCGATTCGAAAAGCAACGATGTGCTCGCAACTTCAAGTGCTGTTGTGTTCGATTTTGAAACTACAAATTGGGGCGAATTACATAGCTCTAATTGTATTCGCCGTTGTAGAATAGATAAAGAAAAATTGTAAACAATTTTATTGTTTTTGTTCTTTCAATAATGCATTCAAGGTGTGTTTAAATACATTTGAACAACTTTTTCCGAGAGGATTATTCGTCGAACAACTTCCTTTTTTGCTCTTGTTTAAATACTTATAAACTTCACCAGTAGTTTTACTACCATGCTCAATGGCTAGCTTAATATCGCCACGATTAATTTTATAACAATAGCAAATCAACGCATCGTCAGTTTTATCTTTGAAAAAAACCACCGGTTTAATTTCATCTTTCTTTACTTCGATATCGTTTTTTATATAAATAGTGTCGCAGTTTTCGTTTACACATACTTGCCATTTGCCTTTTTCCTTAGACATTTTCGAAGAATCTTTCATTAGACCTTCTACGGTTTCTTCTTTAACTTTTAATGTGGGTTGGCCACAAGTAGGACAAATCTGAATTCCTTTCATTTGTAAATCTATTAATGTAAGTATTTAGATGAAATATTAAAATTATAAATATAATAAATCTAACAAAAAACAGATTGATTGGTTCAAATCGCAACTAATTCATGTTGTCATTCCATGGTATTTAAAGTAGTGATTCTGAAATTGAATATTAAAAATATTAAAAACGTAACACTTTTGAAATAATCGTAAGCAAGATAATTCAAATACTTAAAATTAATATCTTATTCATTTGAATATATGCAAAATATATTTATATTTGCGATTACTGAAAATTAAATACCGCTAACTGCTAGAAAATGAAAACAATTGTAGTTTATTATTCAAACAAAGGCAGTAATAAATACTTAGCCGAAAGAATTTCCAAAAGTTTATCTTGCGAGATGGAAGAAATCAAGCCAAGGCTAAATGTATTTTTTCTGTTTTTAATGAATATGCATTTAGGAATAAAGCCGTTAAAGCATATAATCAACGAATATGACAGGGTGATTTTGTGTGGTCCGATTTGGATGGGAAAATTCATTCCACCACTTCGCAGTTTCGTAAACAAATACTTCAGTAAAATTAATAAATTGGTATTTGTTACTTGTTGCGGTAGTATGTATGCAAAGAAAGATGAAAAATTTGGGCATGGCTTGGTTTTCAACGAAGTTGTAAGTATTTTAAAGGAAAAATGTGTTCTATGTCAGGCATTTCCAATTGGAATTGTTTTACCCGATGATCATAAAGATGACACTGATGCTTTTATGAAAACACATTTGAACGATGATAATTTTAAAGGTGAAATGCTGGAACGATATGAAAGATTTATTTTAGAATTAAATAAATTAAGCTGATTATTTTTCGTTTTGTCAGAATAAATAACAAATACGATATATGGATACTACAAACACCCTTTCAGCAAAATTTGGATTTTATGCTTCGATTGCATTGACAATTCTTACCATTATCACATTCGGTTTTGCAATGATGGCTGTGCCTCCTTCTGGTCCATATTGTCCAGGTAATTGCATGGAATATCCGTTTCGCGATTTGCTGAATTATTATCCCAGAGACTATAATTGGATGTATTTGGCTGCATTTCAGCTTTTTGCTTTTTTGATATTTGTTATAACGATTCATTTTAATGCACCTACAGAGAAAAAAATATTTAGTTTTACAAGCGTTGCTTTTGCTCTGATTTCCACTACGGTTTTATTGTCCGATTATTTTATTCAATTTTCAGTGATACCCATAAGCATGATGAAAGGTGAAACTGAAGGCATTGCACTACTTACTCAATACAACGGACATGGCATATTTATCGCTTTAGAGGAGTTGGGATACATCACTATGAGTATTTCATTATTCTTTTTAGCTCCAGTTTTTTCATCTACCAATAGATTGGAAAAATCAATTCGTTGGTTTTTGTTTCTGCCTTTAGTATTGAATGTTTTAGTATTTGTTGCATATTCAATTCAGTATGGTATTGATAGAAGTTACAGATTTGAAGTTGCTTCTATATCCATCGATTGGTTATGTATGATAACAGCAGGAATTTTAATTAGTATTTTCTTCAAACATATTATAAAAACCAAATTAAATTCCAATGAATAAAAAAGTTGTAATAATCGGAGGTGGTATTGCTGGATTATCAGCCGGTATTTATGCTGCCATGAATGGTTTTGAAACCGAAATTATCGAAATGAGTGCAGTGGCTGGTGGACAATGCACAGCTTGGGATCGTAAGGGCTATCGCTTTGATTATTGTTTACATTGGTTAGTAGGAACTTCCAAAGGAGCTTTTCACGAAATTTGGAAAGAAACAAACGTCATAAATAATGAAACCGAAATAATTGACCACGATATTCATTCACGGATTTTGGATAACGATGGAAACGAATTTATTATTTATTCCAATATCGACCGTTGGGAAAAATACCTCATTGAAATGGCACCTGAGGATATATTATCCATTAAGAAAATGTGTGCCGATATGCGTAAAAGCGCATTGCTAGAACCATTTACGTTAGCTCCCGAACTACGCAGTCCACTCGATTATATCAGAATTGTGCCTCAAATGTTGCCAATTTTCAATTTAGTTCGAAAATTCGGAAGGCTCACTTGTCAGGAGTATTTCGATAAACTCAATTTCAAAAGTAAACGTATTAAATCAGTTTTCTTTTCACTTTACGGAAACAGAGATTTTTCAGCGTTGGCATTTATATTTATGTTGGGTTGGTTCAATCAAAAAAATGCCGGTTATATCAAAGGCGGTTCATATCCGCTGGCACAACGTATGGTGGAGAAATTCGGCGCATTGGGTGGAAAATTAAGGTATAAAAAGAAAGTTGAAAAAATCAGTGTCGTAAATAATTTGGCAAAGGGAGTTTTGCTTACCGATGGAACAATAATTCAGGCAGATTATGTAATTAGTGCTGCTGATGGATATTCGACAATATTCAAGATGTTAGATGCAAAATACCTTTCGAAAGAAATTGATTTTGCGTATAAAAACTGGGAACTTTTCACCCCTATTGTGCAGGTTTCATTTGGAGTGAAAAAGGTAATTCCTTCTGAATTTCCGATTATTATTAATTTATCGAAGGGTTTATCAATAGGCAAAACCTATTTGGAAAACGGATATTCGATAATGAATTACGGTTATGATAGCACCATGGCTCCAAAAGGAAAAACTACTATTGTACTAAGGTTTGATAGCCCTTGGAAATTGTGGGAAAATATGGATGAGAATGAATACCAAGCTGAAAAGAAAAAAATAGAAGTTGATGCAACCATCTGTCTTGAAAAAATATATCCGGAAATTTCGAAATTGATTGAAGTAATTGATGTGGCAACTCCCCTTACAGATGTAAAATATACCGGAGTAAAAGATGGGGCTTATGAGGGTTTTTTGCCTTCGAAGGATAATATGATGAAATCTTTGAAAATGCAACTTCCGGGACTTAAAAACTTCTACATGGCTGGACAGTGGCTATTTCCGGGTGGTGGACTGCCACCATCGGCTCAAACTGGAAAATGGGTTGTTCAGTTAATTTGCAAAAAAGAGAAACAAAAGTTCGTTGTTAATAAAAACTTTAATTGATATGAAACAATCAACTTAATAAATGAAGAAAATGAAAGCAGTAATATGTACAAAATACGGACCGCCGGAAGTACTTCAATTAAAAGAAGTGGAAAAACCAAGCCCGAAAGACTATGAAGTACTGATAAAAGTACATGCTACCACTGTACACATTGGCGACACCAAGGTTAGGGGTTTGTATCCAGGATTAGGAAAAATTAAAGACTTTTTTTTCAAGCCCATGATGCGAATAATGCTTGGTTTCAGAGGACCTCGAAAAAAAATTCTTGGAATGGAATTGGCTGGAGTAATCGAAGCCGTAGGTAAAAATGTAACACTGTTTAAGATAGGCGATGCTGTTTTTGCATCCAACAATCTTAAATTTGGTGCTTATGCCGAATATTGTTGTTTGCCCGAAAATGGGATTATTGCAATTAAACCCAACAACATGACCTATGAGGAAGCCGCACCGGTTTCTAATGGGGCATTAACCGCTTTACTCAATCTCAGAAATGCAAAAATTCGTAAAGGTCAAAAGGTGTTAATCTACGGAGCTTCGGGTAGTGTTGGTACTTATGCCATTCAGCTTGCCAAGTATTTTGGAGCTGTAGTTACCGGAGTGTGCAGCACTCCAAATTTGAAAATGATAAAAACGTTAGGAGCCGATAAGGTAATTGATTATACCAAAGTTGATTTTACCGAAAACGGTGAAAATTATGATATTATATTTGATGCTGTAGGTAAGATTGCATCTTCAAAACGTAAAAAATCGCTCACAGAATCAGGAATTTATACCGACGTACTTGCCATGTCGAGCAATTCAAAGTTAAAAGTGGAAGACCTTGTTTTTTTGAAAACACTTTGCGAAGCAGGAATGCTAAAATCAATTATTGACAAACATTATTCCTTAGAACAAATTATAGAAGCGCATCGATATGTTGACAAAGGACATAAAAAGGGGAATGTAGTGATAACGGTTGGAACTCAAAATAAATAATTTTTTGAAATATTATTCGGGTTAAAGTTCATTATTAATCTAATTTTAAACAATGTATATTAGTCTAATTCAATTACAATTTAATAAATAGTATCATGAAGAAAAAAGAAAAGAAAAACAGCATTGAATCAGCAGTTGAAGTAGTAAATACTCTAAAAGCAACAGTTGAAATTTCGCAGGAAAAAGGTCAAGATTCACTAACTATCAAGACAATTGAAACATCGGTTCGGAAAATTGAAAAATTAAAGAAAGAAATACTTGCTCTGAAGGAAAAACTGAGAAACAAGAAAGCCGATCTCAATCAGGAAAAAGAAGTCATGTGGGAGTTAGTTCGAACAGCCAAAAAAACATTGAAAACCATTCCTCCAAAAAAGGAAAAAGCAGAAAAAAAGGAAAAAAAACACAAAGTTCAAAAAGTTGAGAAAGTAGAGAATCTTGATGAAACGACATGACAGTAATAGGGATTTACAATATCAAAGGTGGCGTAGGTAAAACAGCAGCAGCAGTTAATATTTCCTATCTTTCGAGTCTCGATGGCAATAGAACGCTCTTGTGGGATCTTGACCCACAAGGTTCTTCATCGTTTTACTATGATGAAGAGTTGATGGGTGCTGCAAATTTGAAAAAAATATTTACTGGTAAAATTGAACTCGGGGAAATAATTTCTCAAACTGAGTACCTTAAACTAGATATTATTCCATCGAATTTCTCATATCGCAATATTGACTCCATGCTCGATCAGGTCAAGAAATCGAAAAAGAGAATCAAAGAAGCATTGAAGGACATAAAAAACGAATATGATTACATCTTTCTAGATTGTCCTCCAGGTATTTCAATTTTGGCAGAAAACATTTTTCATGCTTGCGATTACATACTTGTTCCAACTGTACCAACACCTCTCTGTTTACGAACATACGAGCAAATTATCTCTTTTTTTGAAGATGATAAATTGGATACTTCTTCGGTAATACCATTTTTCTCTATGGTGGAAATACGCAAATCGGTTCATAAAAACTTGATGAAGGAACTTAAGCTAAAAATGCCCAATCTCTTTGTTTCTTATATTCCTTTTCTTGCTGATGTTGAAAAAATGGGCTTATTTAGAAAACCATTAGCAGTATTTTGTCCAAATTCGAAAGCTTCTGCTTCGTTTAAGGGTCTTTGGAATGAATTTAAGAAAAAATCTACAATTAGAAAATAAATGCATTAAAAAAACTTCTTACTATTTTATTAATTGTGTATGGAACAAATACCAAACATCAACAAAGTCATTATGCGTCATTTGCAGGTGGATGATTACAGTCAATTATCACAGTCATTCAGAAGGACTTATACCGATGGCAGTGATGTGTTTTGGTCACATGCACAAATTCAGAAACTAATAAATATTTTTCCTGAAGGTCAGATTGTAACTGTTGTCGACAATTTAATTGTCGGATGTGCGCTTTCCATTATTGTAGATTACGACAGAGTTAAAAACGATCATACATATTCTGATATTACCGGAAAAGAAACATTCAGCACACACAATCCGAAAGGAAATATACTCTATGGTATTGAAGTATTTATTCACCCCGGATATCGTGGACTCCGATTAGCTCGCCGAATGTACGAATATCGGAAAGAACTATGTGAAACGCTCAATCTGAAAGCGATAATGTTTGGCGGTAGAATCCCAAATTACCATGAGTATTCAGATAAATTACGTCCTAAGGAATATATTCAAAAAGTTCATAAAAAAGAAATTTACGATCCTGTTCTTACTTTTCAACTTTCGAACGACTTTCATGTACGCAAAGTGATGACAAATTACCTTCCTAACGATGAAGAGTCGAAACACTATGCTTGTCTTTTACAATGGGATAATATTTACTATCAGCCACCTTCAATGGATTTCATACCACAAAAATCTTCGATAAGGTTGGGTTTGGTACAATGGCAGATGCGCACGCACGAAACCATTAAAGATGTATTTGAGCAAGTTGAGTTTTTTGTTGATGCTGTATCCGATTACAAAAGTGACTTTGTGCTATTTCCAGAATATTTTAACGCACCTCTCATGGCTAAATTCAACCATTTGGGCGAATCGCATGCTATTCGTGAATTGGCTAAGTTTACTGAAGAAACTCGAAAACGATTTATACAACTGGCTATAAGCTACAATATCAATATTATAACCGGTAGTATGCCTGAACTTCGCGGAAATGATTTGTACAATGTAGGTTTTCTTTGCCGACGCGATGGAACCTATGAAACCTACGAAAAAATACATGTTACGCCTGATGAAACAAAGAGTTGGGGGCTTTCGGGAGGAAGAATTATTAAGACTTTTGATACTGACTGTGCCAAAATAGGAATTCTTATTTGTTATGATGTTGAATATCCAGAACTTTCGCGCATAATGGCCGATCAAGGAATGCAAATTTTGTTTGTTCCTTTTTTAACCGACACTCAAAACGGATATTCTCGGGTGCGAATTTGTGCGCAGGCTCGTGCCATAGAAAATGAATGTTATGTGGTTATTGCAGGAAGTGTGGGTAATTTACCACGAGTTCATAACATGGATATTCAGTATGCTCAGTCGGGAGTCTTTTCGCCTTGCGACTTTGCTTTTCCCACCGATGGTAAATGTGCTGAAGCCACTCCAAATACCGAAATGATTTTGGTTTCGGATGTAAATTTGGATTTACTCACCGAGCTTCATACTTACGGTAGTGTTCGTAACCTGAAAGACAGAAGAAACGATTTATACGAGTTACGCTTAAAGAAATAATGCTGGTTTATAAATACATAGGTAACATTTGTTTCCAATATTTAGCTTTGTGAGCTAAACCGTCCCATTCGTAAAAGTTGTGGTTAATACCTTTATTTGCTAAGCATTGACTAAAATCCCTATTGTTTTGAAGAAAAACATCTTCTTTTCCACAAACAATAGTTATTTGCAAATTGCGAATTTGATTTAACTGTTCACCTTCGGGCATATTGGGCATAAAATGACTGGGAGAATTGTAATATACATAATCGGAATAGTAGCCATCCATTAAATCGTAGAACATACCTAAATTCAAAGTTATATCAAATCTGCCACTTAAGGCTACAACTTTACCAAATAAATGCGGATAGCGAAAGGCAATATTGACAGCATGATATGCACCCATACTACACCCAACCGACATTAGGAAATGATTGGAATTTATTGATGATGTAAAGGGAATAACTTCATTCAAAATATATTGCTCATATTCGATATGCCTGTGAATGCGTCCTTGAGGATGTGCCCAAAAACAATAGAAGCTTTCCTGGTCAATGCTATCAACTGCAAATATCTGAATCCATCCTTGTTCAATTTGGTACTGAAGCGATTCAATTACTTTCCAGTTTTCATAATCATAAAATCGTGCAGTTCGGGTAGGAAAAAGCAGAACCCTTGCTCCACCATGACCATAAACTAACAATTCCATGTTTCTTCTTAAATTTGGACTAAACCACTTATGATACTCACGATTCATTTACACCAATAATAAAGTTATATATTTAAGTTTTTTGATTTAATATGATTTAGAAACTGTAATTCTAATTCCTTTTTCCACACTTTATATCCTTTGGAGCTTAAATGTAATCCGTCTGCTTCAAACATAGTTTTTTCAACAGAACCTTTCGTTTTCATTCCTTCAATAATATCCACGTATTTGCAATGTGGATAAGTTGAGATAATTTTTTCCTGTATAATTTTATTGGTAAATTGAATGGAATTATACAAATATAAGCGTGCAATAGATTGTTTTACAGAAATAAATGCCACAGGAATTTGACCACAATGTTTCTCAATAAGACTCATTATGTTGACAAAATTTAAAATAACTTCTTCAGGATGGCGACCATCTCCTAAATCATTGTCACCAGCATATAAAACAAAAGCGTCTGGTTTGTATTGAGGAATTACACGTTCAAAAAACCAACAGCATGCTGCTAATGTTGAACCCCCAAATGCCTGATTTATGACATCGAATTCAGGAAAATCCTTTTCGAGTGTGTTCCACAACCTAATTGACGAACTACCATAAAAAACTATTCGCAATTTATTTTTTTTGGAAGCGATATCTTTGTTTTCAAGTTGTTTTATTTCATTTTCGTACCAAAACATATATCATTGAATTTAAATTTGAACGCAAAGATGAGAATAATCTCTGATTGTTGTGTTAAAATACTGATAAATAATAAATAAAATAAAATCTCAATTTATATGTAATGGCTATAATATAAATATCTTAGGTCACACGTCATTATTGATAATGTGATTTTGTTGTAAGAATGATATAAAAAATTCATTAAAAAGAATTATATATTGCAACCAATGTAATAATTCTGATTTATAATTGAAATTTTCGTTACCTACTTTTGCCATAGTATAAATAGATAAAGGTTGTAATGAGCAGATTTTTAGTTATTTCCATTTTACTAGTTGTTATAAGTACCGTAAATTCAATAAATATTGAAGGCATAGTGCGTGATGCACAAACCGGCGAGTTGTTGATTGGTGCCAATGTGTATCTGAAAAACAATAAATTGAATGGTACAACTTCGGGTTTGGACGGAAGTTTTGTGTTGAAAAATGTACTTGTTGATAAAGTGGTTTTGGTTTGTAGTTATATAAGCTATCAAACCCTCGAAAAAGATGTAACCGTTCCATTTAATGGCGTTCAACGTTTAGCATTGAATCTTGTTTCGTACGAAAACGAACTTAATGATATTGTAGTAACAGCATCCAATAAAACCTCCGACCTTAGTGTTCGGGCAATGGAACGTTTGTCATCCAATGTAATAAATATAGTGGGTGCCCGTTCTATCGAAATTTCACCAGATCTAACAGTTGCCAACGTTTTAGGTCGTGTTTCGGGTGTAACACTTGAACGAAATAGCTCCGGTGAGGCCGAATATGCTGTACTGCGTGGAATGGATAAGCGCTATAATATTACGCTCGTAAATGGTGTAAAAATATCGAGCCCAAACAACAAACAACGTTACGTTCCACTCAATATATTCCCCAGTGATTTGCTGGATAGATTAGAAGTAAGTAAATCGCGCAATGCCGAAATGGAAGGCGATGCTACCGGAGGTGCTGTAAATATGGTTATGAAAGATGCACCTTCGCGCTTAACGGTTAAAGCAAATGCTTCGGTGGGCTATAATGCCATGTTTTTTGATAGAGCTTACCTTGGTTTTGACAAAAGCAAAGTGATTCCAACATCGCCTTACGAAAAGTATGGAAACACTTACTCAGCAACAATGGCCGACTTTGGAAATGGAATTTATGCCCCAGTTGAAAAGCAACCATTGCCAAATATCGTAACTGGATTTTCGGTCGGAAACCGTTTGTT
>JFJP01027720.1_pt1 | contig 14936 bp, 20 predicted proteins | sample 431651 | NCBI WGS metagenome assembly JFJP01 (sample SAMN02602958, study PRJNA72255) | Microbial mat metagenome, whole genome shotgun sequencing project. | biome: fresh water; feature: sink hole; material: water; isolation source: purple microbial (photo- and chemosynthetic) mats found in...
GTGGGTATTGATTTGGTGGGTATTGATTTGGTGGGTATTGATTTGGTGGGTATTGATTTGGTGGGTATTGATTTGGCGGTGGATATTGTTGATTTTGAGGATAACCTGCTGGTGGATATTGTTGATTTTGCGGGTAATTTCCAGGTTGATAAATTGGCTGTCCCATTGGCATAGGCTGGTCACCACCAATAGGAATCCCTTGTCCGACATAAACCTGTTGTGGCTGTTGATAATCTTGATTTTTGGTAGGTTCCATAAAAAATTGAATATAAGAAATTATATATTTTTAAAAAAAATTAATCGATTTATTTATAAAAACCAAAAAAATTCATTCTTAAGTTTTTATTATGCAACCTATCCCTTATGAAGCTGTAAAGCTGCAAAATAATCCTGAAATGCAAGCATATCCAGTAAATTATGGTCAAGAGAATAATTATCAAGTGCCAGTGGGTCAACCATATCCACCTTATCAAAACCCTCAACAATACCCATATTCATATCCACAATCCAATCCACAAATGAACCAGCAGCAAACATATAGTCCTCAAATGGTTAATCCCCAAATGATCAATCCCCAGCAAATCGTTATCATAGGTTATAAAAACATTTTTTTAAGCCCGTCTTGAAATTTGAGTTTTTATACAGATGCAACTAGTTTTCGTAAAGGTCGTCCAACATCACGATATCCAGAAATGCTTTATTGTCCAACATGCAAGAAAATTTCGACTTCAAGGGTTAATTTTCAAGTGGGAGGGGGTGCTTGGATTATTGGATTACTATTGTTCTGTTTTGGCTGCTATTTATGCTGTTTTCTGCCATGTTGTATACAAGATTGTCTGGATGCAGTCCATGATTGTCCCTTCTGTGGGAGATTTATAGGAAGAGTAAATTTCTTAATGGAATAAATTGGATGTTATAATTCAAAATTATGAAGTTTATTAATAAAATAAGGGAAATTGTAAGGTGGGATTTTCCTTTTTAATCTGATTTTTAAAGAAAAATCAATTTTTTAACAATTATTTTCTTCTTCCATTGAGGTTTTTTTCAGTAGATTCATGTCCTGTGCCTCGCCATTCACCTCTAAAAAACCAAGAAGTTCTTGTTCTTGTCTTTGTTGAGCAAAGGGCATTGCCAATAATGATTGGGCGATTGAAAGCATTGTATTTTGTTGTTTTTCATAATCTAAAACACAATAAAAAAAAAAAAAAAATTTGAATTTTACCTATATATATCAATGATCCATCTAAATCTAGTGTCAGAAGATTTTTATTTGGCAAGGTTGGATAAGGAAAAACACAGAATGGAGGCAATTCTTTATGAATACTGACCATCTCTTTATAAATATAGTTTTTTAATTCCTCAATGGAGATATTTTCTTCCTCAAATTCGAAATTTATTTTAAAATTTGGCACTGTTTCAAATTCAGGATCTCGAATATTTTCGAAAAAAGGGTGATCCAAAGCTTCTTTTGTCGTAATTCTCTTATTCTACATCCATTTTTTCAATAAAAACAAAGATTAAAAAATAACCAATGGTTTTTTATTGTTTTTTAACCGGATTAAAAGCCAGCATCTTTTTTAAAAGATCCAAAATCATGGGATTGACTTGTGGGAATATCGTTTCAAAAGGCACACCGGGTAAATTTGGCCTATTTTTTATATAATTTTTGGCTCGTTCGCTCGCTATATCGTTCATATCATCCTCAGAGGGTGTTCCCACTAAATTCAAAATTAAATTTAATTGATTCATAAGGCCTTCTCCTGGTAAAATTGGCTTTCTTAACAATAATTCTCCTAAAATACAGCCTATTGACCTGATTATTTATTAAATTATTTTAAATTATATATAAGTTCTTTGAGATTGTATTTTTATATTTACCACATATCTACTGATGTATTATATTCTTTCCAGGAAAGCAAAAGCTCAGGGGCTCGATACCATCGAGTTGCAACGTATTCAGTCATAATATTCTAAAAAACTTAAATTTTAACTAAAAAACCATAAAAAAAATAATATATTCACTAAATTATTTTCTTTGAATTTTGCTGTTCGCGCTAACCCAAAATCACAAATTTTCAGAAGACAATCAGCATTGACCAATAAGTTGCTGGGCTTCAAATCTCGATGAAATACATTGGCAGAATGAAAATACTTTTGAATATTTTCTCAAAATTATCAAATTATAATTAATACATTGACTCCACATAATAATTGATACATAAAGAATTGAATATGATCATCAGTCAATTCTTGATCAGATGAGATTATTTGATGCAAATCACTATCCATTGATTCACTCACCAAATAGATCTCTTCAAATTGTTCTCGAGGACACACATTAAGAATATCTTTTATCGCAATTATATTGTCATGTTGCAATGATTTTAATATCATAATCTCTCTCAAAATTCTTTTGGTTTCCAAAACATTAATAAAAGGCTAAAATCAAATTTAAAAGTTTAACTTTCCTCTCCATAATTCCAAAATTAAAAATTAAAAAACCTTCAGGATTTTCTTTATGGCGACAGGCTGTTGCGTTTGTAGATGAATAGCGCGTAAAACAACACCAAACCCACCTGTACCTAAAGGCCTATCGATTTTGTAATATTTTGGAATGTCGAATCGAGTCTGAAAAATAAAGAAAGAATTATAGAAATCGTCCTCAATTTGAGCGTTCATTCAAAGCCAAAATGTGAAAAAGTCTAATTTGTTTTTTTAGTTTATTTTCTATAGTTATTTAAAAATAAATTAAATTTTAAATTCATATATTATTATTTTCAGCCAAATTGTCCCCTGCATATTCCTCTTCTTCTTCCTCTGTTTTCTCTTGTCCTGAACCGGAATCAGGTAACACTTGATCTTGATTATTGCCTGATTCTGGTAAATATGAAACATAAAATTGCTTTTGCATTGGATTTGATAAGTTGAGATTAACAAAGGAATTGTTCATAGGAGCCTGCATGTTTTGTCGATTTACAGGAAAATTGCTGATGTCGACCATATTATTCCCTGAAACTTGGACAGCTGGGTTCATGGAATAGTAGGATTGCATGTTGTTGGAGTTGAAGTTGCGATTCACCATCATTTCGTAATTCTGGTTATTTATTGTGTTTCTATTGTCCTGATTTATATTAAAAAGATATATAAATCGCAAAAAAAAACACAAAACTTAAAAAAATTAAAAAACCCCAAATTATTAATAAAATTCAAATTTCAACTTCAAACTATTAAAAAAAAAATTTTAAAAGAAACAAAAATGAAAAAATACTACATTCATTCTCCCATCAGGGTATCCTTGAGAGTATAAGGGATAACCAACCATCGGCAAGTTAATGTTTGGCATGAAATTGACTCCAACATTGTTTCGCTGAGCCAAACCATCTTCAGGATTCTGCTTATTGATGTCAAAATTGGGATTTACCGACATTTTATTATTAAGGGACAAATCCGTTGGATTGAATCTATTATCAAAAGAATATTGTGGGTATCCCAAACTGAGTTGTGTATTATTAGGATATGGCATTTGTGGGTATCTTGAATCGAAATGTTGGAAAGGAAAGCCTCCCATTTGCGCTTGTTGCATGCTTTGCATATTAGGATGCATATTTCCCATTATATAAGCTCCTTTAGAATCAATAAAAGGAGAGGATAATACTGGTTGTAGGTTTTCTTCTTTAGGAAGGAGGTTTGGATTGAAGAAATCCTGGTTTTTATTGAGGTCAACGATGTTCGTCAAGGAGTTATGGTCTTTGAGGGGTTGTAAGAAACGCTAATGTGAAATATTTGGACGTAAAAATAAAAAAATTAAATAGTTTCTAACATTTTTTTCTTTTACTTTTCTGTTGTTGGTGAACCAGTTTTCGAGCTGCATTTTGCTCAGTCCTGTCATTTTCATTAGGTTGTTTTTCGCTTCATTGCTTTTTTTTTAAATAAAATTTTTAACAAATCAATTTTAATTAAACGAAAATAACTCAGGATATGGACTAGTTATATTCAATAAAAACCATCCCTGTAGAATATCAGTAGCTTCCTTTGGCAATTTAGATTTACTAAACTTCCTTTTCTTCAATTCATTGTTATTTTTCTCTTCCTCTTCTTCATTATCAATCTCGGCCTTTACCTCTTTGCCCACTTGTTCAGGGTCCTTCCCTTCAAAAAAAATCTCTAATTGTTTACCGACTGAGGATCCTGTTGTCCCATTTATGGATTTAGTTTCTGTATATTTTTCACTTTTGTCCAGAGCATTTGAATTACTGCTTGAATAGTTCCTTGAGCCAGTTTTCTTTTTATGAACTTAAAAAATATAAGAAAATAAAACTGAAAAAAATGAAAGAAAAAATAAAATGAAAAAAATTATAAAAAATGAGAAATTTTATCAAACTTTTTCCTCGTTTTGTGCTTTTGCTTGAAAAACCTGAGTTTCGGTTCTTGCTGCCAGTAGCTAAAAAAACATAAGTAAATAAAGAAGGCTTTTCTTTTTGCTTTTACGCTTTAAACCCTTTTGGTTCTTCTCTTTCTAATGAAAAAATAATGTTCAAAATGAATTTTTTTAAAATTTTAACACCTCTCTTTTATGATCCTCCTCATCAATTAGTTTCGAAAGGTTCTGTTGAGAGAGATCATTCTTCATATTTTTTGCCATTTCACATAAAGGACTCTCATATTTATCTAATTTATTCCTGATGCTCAGAAGATCTTTTTGCATCGTCAAAAGTCTTCTTCTATAGAAATCTTCATTTAAATCAGCAGTTCCTGCTGTATGGATGAAATTAGTGGAGGAATATTGTTTCATATATGAAATAATGGAGCTAAATGCCCGAATTTAAAAGAAATTTAAACAATTTTCAAACTTTATCCCATATATATGGTCACAAGAATTGTTTAGAATGATTCTATTTGGGTATTTATATTTGAAAATCTCCTCAATCAATTTGGTAAACTCTTGTGAATATACCATGTTTCTTAAGATCCTTTCAATCTTTTCATCGATCTTCAAACAAACGAAACTTGTGTTGGAGTTTTTTTCACCTGTGAGCAAATAACGGAACAAACTAAGGAAAATTGTGAAATCCTCTTCAACCATTTCAGTGCAAATAGGACAATTTGTATTACTATTGTTCATTTGTTGTTTATTCGGGATTAAATTCATGGTCATGTTGTTTCTCACTTAAAATATAGAAAATACACAGTTAAAAAGAAAAATTTATCGGAGGGAAAAAATAATATAAAAGAAAACTTGGGTAATAAGGAATCATAGCTTATAGATGAGCTTTTCGTTTAAGAGTTAATGCTTTGAAGAAAAAAAAGGTTAAATATTTTTTGCTTATTTTTGCTTATTTTCTTTGATGTTTTTATTATTATTAAAGTGTTTTTTTTTTTTAAATAAAAAGAAAGTGCTTTATAAAAATTATTTTTTTGCAGAACAGTAAAAAACAGTTTTTTTAAAGAAAAACACCAACATTTTGATCTCTTTTATAAAAAAAAAAAGTGTAAAATAATAATCAAAACAAAAAAAAATGTGAAATTTTTTTTTTTCATTTTTTAGTTTCAAAAAAAACTTTTTAATTAAATTTCAAAGTTGTTTTTTTTAATTTTTACAATTTTTAATTTGAATATGAGCAAAATCTAGTTCAAAAAAAAATTAATAATGCCGATGATATGGATTCTAAATTAAAATGCAACAATAATTTTTTTTAATAATTAATTATAAACTAAACTAAATTTTTCAAAAAAATCCCATTTTTTTAATCAAAAATGAACAACACACAACCAAATGACCTGACTGCCCAAACCTACCAAATGCCTCCAGCCAATATGAACGGTTATAATCAACCCTTCGTTCAACCCAATCAATATCAAAACCCCCATCAAAATTCGGGTTTTCCATTGACACAAGTCCAACAACAACCATACTATCAACAACAACAAAATTATCCACAACAACAAAATAATTCACAATCGCCACAATATTCTCCACAACAACAACCTTATCCACAACAACCAATGATTCTGCGCCCACCTCAACAAATGGTTCCTATGGTTCAAACAACCGTTATTTCCACAGGTGGATTCGGAGGCGGCATTATGTCCACGAGACCAGTTCATAGAGGTAATCAAAATATTTTCTGTCCTAATTGCAAAACTAATGTGATAACAAATGTTGAATTTGAACCTGGTGGTGGGACTTGGATTATGTGCTTGATATTGGCTATCTTTGTAGGGCTTTTTGGATTCATTGTGTTTTGCTGTGATGAATGCAAAGATGTTAATCATCATTGCTGCAGATGCGGAGCCTATTTAGGAAAGGTGAGGTATTTGTTGGACGATTAAATATAAAAATTTTTTTGTTTTTTTTGGAATAAAAAAAAAATCTTGAGTTGTGATTGATAATTAACAAAATATTTGTAAGTTTTCTGAGAGAACTCAACAATTTTTTTTTTAATCAAAAATAGGATTTAATTAAAAATGAGCCAAAATCGAAGAAAAATAGTTATTTAAATTTGAAATTCAAAAATATTATTAAAAGAAAAAAAAAAATATTGATGAATTTGGAGACAAAGATTTTGGAAAAACAGACTCTTAATGAAAAAAAGTTTTGTTATTTCCTCCCAAAAATCATAAATTAATAGAAAACCTTTTTATTTTCATTTTAGGGAATGGAATAAGGATGATTTCATTAATAATAAATTCATTTCTAAAGGAAAATATGGGAACGTTTACAAATGTCAAGAGGCTTCATCTAATAAAATAGTGGCTTTAAAAGTGATTAAAAAGGAAATTATTTTGAAATATAACATGTTAAAACAATTAAGAAGGGAAGCAGAAATACAAAGTCATCTCAAGTTAATATTTTTTAATTTATTTATAATTATTTATAATTTAAAAAATGTAAAAATAGACATAAAAATATTATTCAACTTTATGGTTATTTCCATGACGAATCAAACATATATTTTGTGATGGAGTTTGCTGGTAAAGGAAACCTATATGATTTTTTTGAAAAAAAGCAAAATTTTTCTGAACAAAACACTGCTAAAGTTATTAAATTATAATTTTTTCTTATAATTAAATTATTATTATTATAAAGATTGTCATACAATTGACTAATGCTCTTGAATATATGTCAAAAAGACAAGTTATTCATAGAGGTTTTTTATGAAAATTCATTTAGGTCTTTTAAAATAATTTGAAAAGATTTGAAATTGGAAAACATTCTCATTGATGAAAATAATGTTGTTAAAATAGCAGATTTCGGTTGGGCTGTGCACACAAAAATCAGAAATAAAAGAAACACTCTATGTGGAACTATACAATGTAAAATAATATTTCTAGCGATACAATCAAAAATTTTAAATTTTATTTGCAGATTTAGCTCCAGAAATACTAAAAAGTGAAGAATATGATGATAGTCTCGATCTTTGGTGTTTGGGAATAATAACATATGAATTATTATTTGTTCGATCTCCCTTTGAGACTTCTTCAACCGAGCCCCGTGAAAAAATTTTGGATCGTATAACAGCTTTAGAATTTAATTTCCACGACGATGTAATTAAAATTTCAGATGATGCAAAAGATTTCATAACAAATGTAAAATCGGAAACAATTCAATAAAAACATAATATTTTTTGAAAATAGATCTTAAACAAGGATCCTGAAAAAAGATTGAAACCCCACCAAATTTACCTTCATCCATTTATAACAGAAAATCTCAAATAATCATAATTTTTTTTTTTTTTTTTATAATTGTTTTTTCAGCAGAACTAAAAATAAAAAATTAAAGATCTTTAACTAATCTATTATTTTCCCATTGTCCCAGCTCCATATCTCCATTCTTTCTATAAAAGCATCCCTCCCCATGAATAGTACTTTTTTCAAATTTCCCAACGAATTTCTCCTCATTTGTAAGTCTCAAATCTCCCATTCCATCAAATAAATTCCCTCTAAAATCTCCTTCATAACTTAACCAAAAATTGCCTAATTCTTCAAAATTCTTGAAATCAAAGTCTTGTTCCATTTTTTCAGGGGTCAAATTCATTAATCTTCCCTTTCCATGCAATTGATCATTTTCCCATTCTCCTGCATAAATTTCCTCTCCTGCTTCATTCTTTAGAACTCCATACCCATGTCTTCTGCCATTTTGCATCTCTCCATCATAAATGAAATGCTGCTCATCGTAAAGGAATTCGAATAAAGGTTTTGGAAAATTATTGAGGTTTTGAGCTTGTTTACTCTCAAAGCCATTTCTTTCCTCTTTTTTATCAATGGTCTCACTGTATCGAACCAATGTTTCCTGGCTTCTCTTTAATGCTCTCTCATATAATTCATTGATGTCCACATTGGACAAATCAGGTTTTTCATTGATTGTATAGCCATAAGTTGCCAAAAGTTCTCTGCTTCTATTGACACAATTCATAAATCTCTGTTCTAATTCATTCTCCTGACTAGCAATATTAATAAAACCCAGTTGTGGGTGCATCTTTGATGGAGATGATAGCAATATTTGACTATTTCCTATGTTTATTGTTTGAACAGGACTTGTTATTTTGTTTGAATAGAAAGGAATTGAAGGTTTTGGAGACAAAATCCGAACATTGGGTTGTTGCATTGTTTGGCCTTGGATTGTTCGCATCGGGGAACGAATAATCCCTGATGGGGAATACATCAGATTCGGGGGATTGGATGAGGATATGATTCTTTGAGGGGATTGAAGAATTGGAAAAGAACGATAGTCCATATGGATGTCTTTTCAAAGAAATTTTATTTGAAGAGTTTTATTATATTTTTTTTTTAAACGGGAATATCTTGATGACTTATTTTTTTTAAAAGTATTTCATTTTTACTTCATAATTTTTAATTTTTTTAAAAATTAATCAAATGAAATTTGGGAAAAATTAAAATGAATTCATCTCTCTGATTTTTCAACAAAATTTGTGTCTGCTATTTTCCATTTATAAAAAAGTCATTTTTTTTCGAAGGAGTTAATAAAAAAAATTAAAATTATTAAAAAAAAAAAATTCAATTTATAATATAAAAAAAACTTTTAAATTTTAAATGGAACAGCAAAACGATTCCCATTCCCATGCAATTCATCGTCCTGCCAAAAGGAAAAAAACTAAAAAAGTCATCCAGAATCTATTAGGCAATCGTGGAATTTCTCATCGGACCATGAAGCATTTCGATGAATCAAACAGTAATCTATATCAAGAAGCTTCTTTTTCTGATGAAAACTCAACAAGTCGAATAAGAAACGAAGAGAAAACTCAGACAAAATCACAAAAGATGTAAAAATACAAAATAAGATCAACAAAAGCAGTTTAAAAATGAAAATAGGAGTTTCATGCTTCGAAAAGAAATCGAAATGAACCAATTTTTTGAAATTGAGGACGGCAGAATCACAAGAATAATCTTTGACAAAAGAAAAATTGTGGATTTAGCCTGCACAATATTTTATATTAAGGGTTTGATTCTCGCTATTATAGCTGTATAATTCGAAATTGTTTTGAAATTTCATTTATATTTTTATGTTTTAAAAAGTATGATGTGAGCTTTGTATCAGGCGGAAATCACACAAATACAAATATTACATTGAACGACGTAGAATCAAATTTTGTAAAGATGCTGTTACTTGGTTTGACCACAGCAACAACAATTTTTCTCGGTAAAACAAATAAAAGAATCCATAAAAATAATCACATAAAAAATAGTTCCTTTAATCTGCATAAGATATTATTTGATACTAAAGTATAAAAAAGTTCGAACTGAGATACGTTATGATGTGAAAATTTATGATTATCCTCATGGATTAGCCCTTTTAATTGAATTGCTTCTGGCTGTTATTCACCCTTCCCCAATTTTGGTGGGTAAAATCTGAGAATAAGCTTTGGCTTTAATACAAATTTTTTTTTTTTTAGATTATACATTTGACAATCGGAATGATGTCACAGGTAGATTTTTTATCACAAACTCTCACTATTACAGCAACAGTGCCAAAAGATTATGGTTAATATTGTTTAAAAAAGGATCATTTATATTTCATTTTATAGTAATTTGTATGGATGTGACAACAATTATGGCTATGTCTTCAAGTGTCTTATGAATAAATACCCTGTGCAAATAATCATAGGAACAATGCTCACCACAATTTTCATTTTTGGCTATGCTTTAAAGATCTGTGAACGGTTTTTTTCTTTCTAATTTATATTTCTGATTCATAATTTAATTTTTTTTTTATCTTTATTATCTGATTTTCTCGATTTTTTATCTGATTTTTTGGGATTCCTTATCATTAAAAAAAAAGCTTAGCCCATTAGTTGAGTCTATCAAGAAATATGATCCTGACAGTTTGAGTTTCAATACCGATATATCAAACTATTATAACGCAATGTGGTGCATGGTGGTTACAATGACAACCATCGGATATGGCGATTTTGCGCCGAAAACCATGCCAGGTAGAATGCTGGGTTTTTTTATTTGTATTTATGGAGTGGTAATCGTTTCTTTGATGGTTTTAACACTGCAAAACATTTTAACATTAAGTTTTAAAGAAAAACGGGTATTTTTATCCTGATATAACATAATATTTTTGTATTTGATAGGTTATGCAGAATTCAGAAAGGGTGTATTTTTTGAAACAGAAGAGAATGTATGCTGCAAGGGTGATAAATCAAGTTGCAAGGTTCAATTATATGATGAACCATCATGAGAATTTCGAAGAGGAAGCTGTAAAAAAAGTCATTAAAATGATTAAATTCAATCTTACGAAATTCAAATCAGCACAAAGGTTGTTTATTATAAGAAAAAAAAGGTTTTTATTAAAAAATTCTTTTAAAGAGATATGGATATGCATTTCAATAAATTGAGTTTTGAAGAAGAATTAAATAGACAATTTTTTTTTCTTAAAGATCAATTACAATCTACTCAAGAAAAAGTCTTTATATTAGCAGAATTACAGAATTTATTGCATGATTGCATTGAAAAATTAACCAAAGAGCCGAATTTAGAATCAAGTTTCGAGAATAACATCACAGAATTAAAGAAAATTATAGAAATAAACTCGAAATCGAGTTTCAATGAATCAATTGATTCCTTTTCGAACATAAAAAACACGCCAATTATCAATAAAAATAAGAAAAATCCCCTATTTACGAGTTTTATGAGAGAAAAACGTTTGAGCGATTACAAACAAAATACAGTAAAATTCAAATCCCCGGCTTCTTCAAACAAAAAGGATCCTGATCTAAAACAAAAGAACATCAAAGCTTTTATAAACACAAGAAAAAGCATGATAGCTATTTAAAATTCATTTTTTTTTACATAAATTTGAATTAAAAATTAAAAATAAGAAAACAAAAAAAATTAAAATACTTTCTATGTTATTTATTTTTTATAGGGAATTACAGTTGAATATTAATTATTGTGCATTTATTACAAAGGATGAAAATGCAATCAAATGATATTTTTTTCAAAATTCAAATCACTTTAATTTTTTTTGTTAAATTTGAATTAAAAATATTAAATAATAAAAATAAATTTAATTAAAAAAACAAATAATATGGACCTTTTTATTGTGGCAATGAGTCGATATAAGCGTCACAAATACGATCAAACTATTGAATTATGCAATGAAATGCTTTCAAACAACCCAGATGATCAAGTTCTTTCTCAAAAAAAACTTATTCTAATAAAGATTTCATAAAAAAGGCAGCTTGGCTTCTCAAATGCAATAGTCTAATCCACAAACAATATATAGATGATTTAGAAATCGACGAAGAAGGTGTGGGTGATCTTCTTTTAGATGAAAACTCAGTTGCAACTGTAGCTCGTCCAGGCACTTCTTTCCAGCGACCTCTTTCATCGAAAGCTGAAGGAAACATGAATCCAGTTCTTGAATTTACTTTATTTTTTTTTTAAAACTCCCCTATTTCAATATTTTTCAAATTTTCATTTAATTTCTTTTAATTTTATTAATCTTCATATATGTTCCAAATTCTCTTTTTTCTTTCATTTCTTTATATTTTCTCATCATTTCATTAATTTTCTTTATAAATCCCCTAATTTTTTTCTTCAGATGATTCGGCCAGTAAGTAAATCTGGCCGGCCTCTTACAGGGTTTGCCCGTCCAGGCTCAAACCGACCAGTAACAGGATCTCAGAAAATGGACACAGCAACAGCTTTGCAAGGCAATAGGCCTGGTACCAACAGACCAATAACCTCAGGTGGACGATATATAAGATTAGGCACAGCCTCTTTACAACAAGCTGGTGGACAATTTCTAATGGTGGATAAGTTGAATTTAAAGGCATTAGCACAGAAAAAAGTGATTTCTAAAGCGGTTTGTGATTATTTGATCTATGTGGAACATAATATAAAAAAAGCATTGGAATTAGCAGCAGAAGCGACTGTTCTTTCGAATTATGAGGACTGGTGGTGGAAAGCGAGACTTGGCAAATGCTATTATATGTTAGGATTGCATAGAGAAGCTGAAAAACAATTCAAGAGTTCTTTAAAGAATGAAGATATGATAAAAACTCATTTAGAATTAGCGAAAATCTATATAAGATTAGACCAGCCGAATACAGCTATTGAGATTTTCAATACAGCTTTGAACAAATTCCCACAAGAAATCAGCTTTATTCTAGGCATTGGGAGAATATATGATATGCTGAATGATTCTTTAAAAGCTGTTGAGTTCTATCGCAAGGTACTTAATTACGAAAGCTGCAATTTAGAAGCTGTTGCCAGCATTGCAAGCTATCACTTTTATACAGATCAACCAGAAGTGGCTTTGAGATTCTATAAGAGATTGGTTCAATTAGGGGTGAATAATGCAGAATTGTGGAATAATCTCGGGTTATGCTGCTTTTATGATGGACAATATGATATGTTTTACAGCTGTTTCGAAAAGGCGTTGAATTTAGCTGACGATGAGAACAAAGCAGATATTTGGTATAATCTTTCTCATGTATAATTTTTTATTTATTTATAATAAAGTTTACTTATAATTTTTTTATTTGTATTTTTATAGATTTTCATCAATTTGGGAGATCTTTTTCAAAGCTATCAAGCTATTAAATTAGCACTATCTTATGATGTACATCATGCCGAATCATATAATAATTTAGCGGTTTTAGAGCTGAAAAAAGGAAATATATCAGATGCCAAATATAATTTCAATATTGCTATGAAAGAAAGCCAGTATCTTTATGAACCTGCATTTAATGCAGCGCTTTTGGCGTTTAAAACCACGGAATATCAAGAAAGCTATGCTTTGATTAATAAGGCGCTTGGGGTTTATCCTGATCATTATGAATCACAGGAATTGAAGAGATCTCTTGATGATATTCTTGTTATCTTATAGATAAAAAATTAGAAATTTATTTGTTTTAATTTGATTTTCGGGTTTTTTTTTAAAAGAAATTAATGGTAATAAGCTTTTAAATAAAAAAACTGGTTTTTGCAATTTTGCTCAACAAAATTTATTTGATTTTCTCAAAAGAATTCAATGAGTTAAAATCTATAAAGATCCTTTTTAGTTTTTTGAACGTTTTTAAAAAAGCAATTTTTTCAAAAGAAATTAATATTTAAAAATGATCATTAAAATTAAAAATGATGTTTTATTTCTATCAATTTGATTTAAAAAATTTATCAAAAGAATTCTATGGGCAATGGGAATGCTTCAAAGACGAAAGCTAACTTTTCCACTTCGATTTATCTGAAAAACGTCGCTTCCAAAACTGAAGTCGGAAGAAATGCTTCTAATTTCCCCATAAAAAATACTGATGATTCAATAGAAACTAAGTTGAAGAGCCTAAAGGAATTCAAAATTTATGATGCCTTGAAAAAAGGAGAGAAAATCTCTTGTTTAATTGAAATAAAAAATTTCGAAAACAGTTTCGAAAACGTCGAAATTCTTTTGCGATTAAACAAACAAATCAAAGAATTTGCTGATAAAATCAGTTTAGCAGGACTAATTTCTTCGAATTTAGCAAAAAATTACTGTGAAATCTATTCGGAAATAGAGAAATGCTTTAAAAATAAGAAGGAAATCCTTGATTTAGAGTCAGAAACCAATAAAAAAAGGCTGTTTTCTATTTTGAAATTAATGGTTAATTTGTTGAATTCCGCCAGATTTTTCAAAGAAGAAGGAGTTTTTTCTGAAGGAAAATGGTGGAAACCTATGAAAGATGAGCATTTTCTTTTAAGTTTACAAAAGAAAATCATGAAGAAATGTGATTCTATTTTAGAAAATTACGAAAATGTTTATTTTTCCTTTAAAAATCGAAAAAATTGATGTTTTTGTTGGTTTAGAGTGATGAAGATGACAAAAGTTTAGAGAATTCAACCGGTTTTGAAGGTTTTTTTTCTTTAAAAATTCAAAAGAAAAACAATTGTTTTTATAGATAAATTGAATAAAAAAGAAAATCTCACACCCGAAATCGAAAAAACAGGGTTTCGTAGAGAAATAAAAGCTAAAAATAATTCTATTCTGAAGAATTCTAATCAAGAAGATAAGAAAAAAAACGGTTTTACTAATATCTCGATAAAAAATGATGAATTACAGGAAAATTTCATTGATAAAAACGAGGTTTTTATGTCAGAAATCAAAGAAAATGTAAATTCACAAGAAATCGAAATAAAAAGTGCAACTTTGGATCGGAATAAAGAAAAAGTGATAAAAAGATTCATCTGTGATAATAATCACTTCTTAAAGAATGAAATCCTCGAAAATAACTACATTTTGCAAATAAAAGCTTATAAAGAAAATCTCAAACAAATTTCCGATGAAAAGCCTATCATTGATAAGAATTTCTTGAAGAAACTCGCGAAAATTTTATTGAAAAAATCTTATAATAAAGCTATTTTATTCGAGGAACATGCCAAAAAAGATAAAGAAATCGGAGTTTTTGTGAAGAAATACCTTGAAAAAACCTATGAAA
>JFJP01011386.1_pt1 | contig 14932 bp, 13 predicted proteins | sample 431651 | NCBI WGS metagenome assembly JFJP01 (sample SAMN02602958, study PRJNA72255) | Microbial mat metagenome, whole genome shotgun sequencing project. | biome: fresh water; feature: sink hole; material: water; isolation source: purple microbial (photo- and chemosynthetic) mats found in...
TAACAGGAAGGTCGCCATAGATTGGCCCGCTCGACACTCTGGCCACAGGAAAATTTACAGGAGGCGTGATTGAGAAACTGATAGGTGGTGAAAATCGAGCATTGGCCGCACCCTCGGACGGGAAGTATAGTTCGGCATAAGCGGTTAGATTTTCTATCCTTAAACCTTAAACTTTATGAGAAAACAACATGGTCAAAATAGACAATGAACGTTACTTGGAATTGTACAAAACCACCTTATCCAATAAAAAAGACGACTACAAAAAATTAGATTGGCTTAGTGAGCGGCAAATGTTATGCCGCTTTGAAATGGCAGATAAAATTATTGATTTTTCTAAAGTGACTAGCTGGATTGATTTAGGTTGCGGCACGGGTGATTTTTTTAACTATATTTTAGGTAAATATAGTATAGAAACTGTTGTGGGTTTGGATGCAACTGATGAGTTTATCGCTATTTCCAAACAAAAAAATAATGCCTACCACGTTGACCATGTCGTTGATAACTTGATGACTTATAAAGGTAATCGTATTTACGATTTGGTGACTCTATCAGGTATATTGCAATTATTGGATTTTGAAAAAATTGAAACCGTCTTTTCAATTTTAACTTCTCTGGTAAAACCAGGTGGCCAGCTATGGGTAGATACACTGAGTTACGATTATGAAAATACCCGAAAAAAAAATAGCGTCTGGCGTTTTAAGTGTTCTGAACTCATTCACTGGTTGAGTCAATATCATTTCAGCAAAATCACTAGCCATGCGTTTAATGAGGAAACCAAACTGGTTAATCCTGAGGATAGTTTTTTGCTCTATTTGCATGGCATCAATGAACAGCCTGTTATCGATGTAGCTGAATCACATTCCTCTCAACCTCGCATAAAAATCCAAACTAATCTCGTTGAAAGCCCACCCAAAATAAAAATCCCCCCAATGCTCCAAGATTTGAAGCTGATTAAACTCGCTGATCAGCGGCGCTTTCTCCAAGCTGCAGAAGCAGGTGAACAAAGTTCATGGTTGTATTTTTTCCCTTTTTTGTACTGTTTTTCTAAAGGACGCACACAAACATTGTTATGGGAACAAATTGATTATTCTATTTGTCTATATTTATTACGTAAAGACGAGGAAGGTTTTAATCTGCGTCTCTATTTACCACCCTTCCCCTTTAATCAACATGCGTTAAGGGTTTCTACAGACCGGCTGAAGCAGTTTAATCTTGATCATAGCAGTTCGATTCTTTGGCTTGAAGAGCGACAAAAAAATGATATTCATCGGTCTGGCTATCGCCTTAGATTGATCGAGGAAGAATATGTGTATGACAGTCATTTATTGATCGCCGCCAGTGGTAAATCTTTTGAACGGTTACGTAGAGAAATTAATCGCATTAGAAAAATACCGAACCTGAATATTAGGCCATATCAGCCGGAAGATCAGATCGATTGCTTGAACTTACTGCAACATTGGCGTACTACGCTAGGTGAAAAAGGTTTAAAAATAGGCGGCTACAACTATGCGAAAAATATTCTTAACTATGCTACAGGATTCGATGAAGATATTTTAAAAGGACAAGTCATTGCGATTGACGGGGTTATTCGAGCGTTTACCTTTGGTGGGAAAATAACTTCTGAGTATGGTAGCTTGTTTACCGCTACCTCTGATCATGCGATTGAAGGACTAGGCTATGTGCAGCGTAAAGTATTTATAGAGGCACATCCGTATTTACCTTTTTTCAATGATTCGTCTGATGCTGGTCGCGAGGGATTAACGTATCTGAAGAATGCCTTCAGACCGGTAATAAAAAATAAACTTTACCGGACTAGTGGATTGCCGCAGAAATTCTGATAGGCAAAGGTCGCTATGCTGTAACCGTTCAGACTCCCTGAGCCATGTTTAACGCTCGGAACTTGAAAAATGGCCTGCAACACCGTTTGCTGGGTTCAAACACCGTTTGCGAGTCTTGGAAAATCGGCATTGAAATGCAGATACCCTTAGATTGGATTTCCCCCGTGGTGAGGAACTGACATGTGGTGAGATGTGTGCAGGCTGGCGTCACTCTGCTCGAATTGATCCGGATTGGGCCATGCCCGGCTGATTCAGCTACAATGCGCGGACTGCCGCGAGGATCGTCCGCGCCTGACGGCGAACGTACACCCCCAAGCACGGCAGTTGGCTCAATATCGCCGAACTGGAACTCAGTGTCCTCACCCGGCAATGCTTGGATCGGCGGATTCCGGATTTGGCGACCTTGCGTCAGGAAACCCAGGCCTGGGAAACCCGGCGCAATACAGCGCAGAAGGGGGTGGATTGGCAATTCACGACCCCCGATGCCCGGATCGAACTCAGACGGCTTTATCCACAAATTCAAACATGACAGACCACTAGGTTGCCCTATTGCGCTTTTTCCAGACGGTGCGCCACCGGTGTTTGGTCATACCGTCTTTGAGATTTTTCAACCAGTGCCTGAATTCGTGGGTTTCGATGATGGTGTACATACATTGATTGTAGTTAGTCGGCTACAGGTTGACAAGGCGCATGGACTCTCGTCGTTCTTTTTTTATTTGTCTGGATGCGCCATGGCTGGCTGACTGAGCTAAAATGAACAAACTAAGTAGCGAAGATACCTCGTCCTGGCGTAGGAAGCTGCTGACCAAGGGGTGTCAATCGTTGTAATGCCAGGCGAGTGATCCTCAATTTATGGATACTGCCAACTGCGGACTGGATAAAAAATCATGGGCGTTATTAAAAAAATTCTTTATCGCGGCAATATCCTCGGCGAGCCTCGACATCGTAATTTCTTTCTCGACATGGAAGAGAATATCCATATTCATTATCGTGATTTACGCATCGAGTTGAGTCGTGGGGAATTTGAAGACATTGTCTCCGCTTTCGTTAAGCAGTCTGCCGAACTCATGGCGATTATTGAGGAAAAGCGCTATCAGGATGGTAAGTTAGCCAATGCTAACCAGGAAGATGTACGAATCTGGACTGAATCACGTCTTAAGCATGAGGTGAAATATCATCCTGCCCGTCTGTCGCTGGAGGAATGTGGTGATGGCTATCATTTTCATTACCGTAACTATAAATTTTTGATCGATCCACCTGAATTTCGTCAATTAGTAAGCCTTTTTAAATCGCTGAATCTCGATACTGCTTATGCATCTTCTTATGATGAGGTTGTAGAATTACTCGAAGCGAATGATGTAGATTTCCTGTTGGATGCTGGAAATCAGCCAGACAAAAAGCTGGGGATTCGCGCCGCGAAATATCATCTCCCCAAGATTCGCGATATTTTTAACTATATTGGCTTTACTGAAGAGGCTGAGAGCAGCCCAAAGCGTTATGTGGGTTCACAACTAACCGTCGAGGTGCGGGCTGAAACGACGTGGAGTTCCATTGATTATCGGCGAATGCGTGGCTTTAACCGGGTTGGATTACTGGTAGATCATCTCACTCGAGTTCGGGCGGAAATGAATGCTTATCAAATAAACTATATAAAATGCCAGGTTCTTGATCTGTACTGTGTTCTGAATAGTGAAAATCCGCCTGATGTGGAAACCAATCCGTGGCTATGGCTCTATTCAGCATCCAATCAACAAGTGATCTTTCCCTATCAATCAGTTAGTTGCCATAGTGCAGATGAAGCGAATCGGCTTTACCAGTCATGGAATGCCATACTTAAAAGTTATGATATGGGCTTCATCAAGCCTAATAAGCAAAAATTTCAACCAGATATTCAAAATAATCTGAAAAGCCAAATTGAAACAGTTCTCAGACGAGATGTTGCGGCTTATATTGCGGTGAACAAGGTTTATCTGATGGGTTCTGAGGTGCGCGGTGAAATGGGGGCTTATGATGTTCCTTTTATCCACGGCAAACTGGCAAAGCTTGGTTCTGATGTTGATATTCTGATTGAAATTGATGCTGCGCGAGAAGCGGAAATTCCCCGACATTGGAAATTATATGTAAAAGAAGCTTCTAACCACTGCGCTATTTATCACATAGGTCAAATTCCTTTAGCGGGTTTGGGAGGGGATTGGCGTCATCAATTTCCGCATATCGATTTTATTGACCATTTGTTGGATGCTTATGTTTATTTCCCTTCGAGGGGGTATCGAGAGGAGGTTGATGCCTTTTTACGCAAGTTTGGTGCCCGATGCCAATACGATCGTGCGCGGGATGGTATTTATTATTGTAGTGAGGTAGAAGAACGTATCGCGGCACGGCTCTCTCAGTTATATGGCTTTACAGCACCTACTGTGGAACCGATGAAGGTGTCAACCAAGAATTCCGTTTATTTGGTAGTTGTTGGGGATACTGATTATGTATTGAAGTTGTTTAGAGATGCGGGTAATTACCATCGCAATCGAGTTGCAGAACATACCTGTTATGAAAAGGATCTTATCGGGCAACTCCGGGAAAGAGAGATTATTACCCCAAGTATTATAGAGATTTCACCTGATGTTGACAGCAGGATTGAAGAATTGCCGGCTCTGCTTTTCGAGCGCATTGACGGATCGGTTCAGCAACGTCCAGAGTATTTGATTGACAGGATCGCTCCCGCCTTGGCGAAGATTCACCGCACACAGATTGAAAAGCCGCTCAGCCTTGATTTAGGTTTCACTTTTGATGATATTTGTATGATCTGGCTGCCGCAGTTTGCGCATTATTTGGCAAAGAGGGACTTCATCCCCGAAATCGCCGCCGCTTTTGCGTTACTGGCTCCTTTGGTGGAACCCCTGCACTCGGGTCAGTATCGTGATGTTTTTTACAAACATTCGCCTTCGGTGCATTGCCATGGCGATGTCACTCCGAAAAATGTCATTATCGATAACTCCGGGCAAGTGCAATTTTTTGATTTCAACAACGCTTTTTATGGACCGCGAATGGTCGATGTCATTGATGGAGCTTTTGAGTTTTCCCTGGCTGAGAAATATATCCACCTTGCTGATTTTCGTCGCTTTGATGCTTTTATTGAACAATATCGTCAAACGGCAGACCTTAATCCGGATGAACTGGCAGATTTATCGGATTGGATTAATTTAATTGGAATTATTAAATTTACCAAAGAGGTTAGAGTCGCGACGGACCCGTCAATGACAAAACCTTATAACTTACGTACCAAGCGTGCGCTGGCGACAGCGAGTTTTTTGGAAAGTCGTTTTTAGGACAGCTTGCCGGGGAGTTTTATGACAGCTCAATTTCTTGAGATAGATGAATCGCTTTACCTTTATCCCGAGCGACGCCTGCCGGTATTTTTGCTAAATGCACAAGATATTAAATTTCTTGATCTTTTGAAAATCGGCATTTGTTAATCAAATCCTTCTTTCCTGAATATGGATGAACTGGATGAATGTTTTTTGGAAACAAATTTTCCACAACGTGTTCATTGTCTGGTTCTAGTTCTCTATGCCCTAGGGCAAAACCGGATTCTGGTAAGTCAATGGTTCGGACAGTTTCATGTCCCACATGACCGTGGCCTGTGGCCGTTGAACCCCTATTAAATCCAACTGGGGAGTTGGGCTGAGTTTGAAAAAATTAACAAGATATTGATTTATAATGCGCAACCTTATCCAAGGTGAAATGATTCTTTCTATATGATCTGCCTAGACTTTTGAAAAACAAGAACTGTCCGAACCATTGGTAAGTCGGACAGCACAAAAAGAGCGGCTGCGTTTTTCTGCAGTTTTCTCAAGCTTATTAGTTCATCGACGCCGCGTGAAATTAGCATCTCAGGCGTTTCGATTGCAGATGGATTTTGTGGTTTGGTGAAGTATCTGCACTTGATTGAACCTGATCGCCGTCTAATTTTTTGGTTCTTCGAGACTTTCTGTGGAGCTGATGCTGTAGGGCCGGTTTCAACCGGCTTAGCGGGATAAACCGTCGACCCGGAACTGGCCTGGGGCCTCTACGGTCATCGCCTGAACCTGTATCGTGGAACATCATTATCGCTCTTTGAAGGGGCAGTTTCGCGTACTGCGCTGTCAGTTCGAAAACGACCCGACGCACGATCAGGCCATGCTCGATATTGCCACCGGGGCCTGGCGTCAGCCCGAAGCGCCAATCTGAGTCAAGCCTTGAAAACCCGAGACTGGCCTATTGATTCAACGGGTGTCCGTCATTTTTAGCAGACGGCAAGCAGCGGAGAACTCGCTTTGATTTATACGGGCAATAGCCGTATGATCTAATTCGTCAATCATCGAGGAATCATCATGGAAACAACGCAGGGTCTGCGCCAGGCGCGCATGGAATTCAAGACCACAGCAGACATGAAAGTGCTGCTCAGTCAGGCGGCCGCATTGGATGGGCTGGACCTGACTTCCTTCGTGCTGGGATCCGCTATTGAAAAGGCCCGCAAGGTGCTGAGCGAACACGCCCGCATCACGCTGGCAAAAGAAGGACAAGCCGCACTGGCCCGCTTGCTGGTCAGACCGTCGCAGCCCACCACGGCGATGAAGGAATTGATGGATCTGCCTGACCTGCCGATACGCAACGCATGACGCTTGAACTGTCGCTGTATAACCCGGCATTGACTTACGCAGGGCAAAAGCAATTCGACTGTGAGCACGACCTTATCAATGCCTTCGTGCGCAACAGCTTGAAGCCACAAGTGCGCAAAAATTTGAGTGTGGCCTATGTACTGACAGATGCTGAGCAAGGCGACCGCTTCGTGGGCTTTTACACGATTGCCCAGCATACCATCGACGTGTCCGCCCTCTCGGCGTTGCAACGGGGATCGCTGCCGCGCCAGATTCCCTGCTCGCGGTTGATTATGCTCGGCGTCGACAAGCATTACCAAAAAATGCAGTTGGGCGCGAGGCTGATGAAGCATGCGCTCGTGCTGACTCAAACGGTGGCCAGGCAAATCGGCAGCTTTGGTCTGTACCTCGATGCGGATCCTCGGGCGCTGGAGTTCTACCAAAAGCTCGGCTTCACCTTGCTGTTGGGCGATCAACGCCCTGAACGGTCACCGATGTTCCTGCCACTCAGCGCGGTGGCCTGATAAACGCCGGCCTGTCGCATCAACATTCGTAATCCATCCGCAGGATGATCCTGGGGAGCAGACTACTCCGGCAACCACTCCGGATTGAGAATCTCCTGTACATCCCACAGACAGGTTTCCGGGAAATCAGACAGCCAAGTCTCCTCAGCAGCCTGGGCTATCGCATCGTCCCATACGTCGGCCCACCAGTTGGGCTGAGCGAGCTTGGCGCGCAGACTTGGAGTTTCGTGCAGACGACGGGCAATGCCACGACGCTGGTTCCGAATCGTAATTTGCCAACTCGCCCCCCGGCGTCCGGGTTGGCGCTGCCATTTCAGGAGATGCGCCAGCAGTACGGCCATACGGTTGGATAATTCTCGATATTCGCTCTTGCCCACGTCTTCAATCTCCTCGGCCAAGTGTGGGATGTCCAACAGATCCAGACGGCCTTCACGCAGGAATTGCGCCTGTTCAATCGACCAGGCAACCACATCGTCTTCATAGTGTGCAGTATTCATCATGGCATTATCTCGCGGGACGGTGAGTAGCGGCTAGACCTACACCGGATGAATGGATTCGAGTCTATTGGCTTGCGGAAACTATCAAACCACCCGACGGCTTGCTAATACACCAGGCTAACCGAATATTTTGAGTGTACAACAAACGGCCCAACAACAGATTGTCCTGAATCGACATGGCGGTAGTCCTCTGGCGTTGGGTCAAGGCTGAACCCTAGCAAACAAGATCAGTTTGGTGTACGACGCACTCCGTCATAACCTGCGGGTACCATCGCTTCCACTATGCCAATATGTGGATACGGCATAGCAAAGCGCCTGTATTTTGATGAAAAAATCGTACCCTTTAAAAATCACTGGGAGTTCTTATGCAACCTTCTCCGACTATGCTTGAACCCGACTACACCGCCGCCGCCGAACTCCTGGCGAATGCCGATGCGCTCCTGATTGGCGCGGGGGCGGGGATGGGTGTCGATTCCGGGCTGGCGACCTTTCGCGGCAATCAGGGCTTCTGGACCGCCTACCCAGCCTATCAGGGTCAGTCCTTCGTCGACATCGCCTGCCCGGAAACCTTCACCGACAACCCGGAACTGGCCTGGGGCTTCTACGGGCATCGCCTGAATCTGTACCGTCAGACCCCGCCTCATGCCGGGTTTGCGATCCTGCGGCGCTGGGCGAAAGCGATGCCCCACGGCTATTTCGTAATGACCAGCAACGTCGATGGCCACTTCCACCGTGGCGGATTCCCTCCTGAACGGATTTATGAGTGCCATGGCTCGCTGCAACACCTGCAATGTCACGAAGGTTGCCCGGACACCTGGCCCGCCGATGCCGTTCAAGTAGACGTCGATCTACAGACCTTCCGCGCCCATTCTGCCTTACCCCGCTGCCCGCACTGTGGCGCACTGGCCCGCCCCAATCTGCTGATGTTTGGTGACTGCGACTGGCTGGATAGGCGCTACACGGCACAGCGGCGGCGTTATCGAGCGTGGCTGGAAACCGTCCAGGATCGTCGACTGGTGGCCGTGGAACTGGGAGCCGGTACAGCTATCCCCACCGTGCGGCATACTTGCGAATACGCCGCCTGGCGACTGATTCGCATCAACCCCCAGGATACCCAATCACCCGATCCGGGGGTGTTATTGCCGGTCGGAGCCTTGGAGGGTCTGACCCGACTGGATACCGCGATGACCCTCCGCTCTCAATGACAGGAAAACCATGACTCCCAACTACCACCTGATTGCCTCGAGCCAGACCTGGATCGAGGGCGAGGCCATTCGCCAACTGGAGCAAACCGCTGCGTTACCGGGGATGCGCCAGGCCGTGGGACTGCCCGATCTGCATCCGGGGAAAGGCTATCCCATCGGCGCGGCCTTCCTGAGTGAGCACATTTACCCGGCACTGGTCGGCAACGACATCGGCTGCGGCATGGCGTTGTGGCCGCTGGATCTGGCGCAACGCAAATTCAAGCCCGAACGCGCTGCCGAACGCCTGCAAGGGCTTGAACAACCCTGGGACGGTGATCTCACGGACTGGCGAACGTCATTCAATCTGGAACCGACGGCTTTTGACGCTTCGCTCGGCACCATCGGCGGCGGCAACCACTTTGCCGAAGTCCAGGCGGTTGCGGAGGTGCTGGACGCGGCAGCGCTGGCGACGCTGGACATCCACCCAGACCGCTTGCTGCTCCTGGTCCACAGCGGTTCACGTGGCCTCGGCGAAGCGGTTCTGCGCACAGTCATCGACCAGCACGGCCATCAGGGACTCGATCCCGCCCGTTCGGCGGCAGCGGATTATCTCCAGCAACACGATCAGGCGCTCCGCTGGGCCGCGGCCAATCGCGCCCTCATTGCCCACCGGGTAATGGCGGCGCTGAATGCGTCCGGGGACTGTCGGCTGGATATCTGGCATAACCTGGTTCAGCCGCTGAACTGGCAGGGCGAGCGACTGTGGCTGCATCGCAAGGGTGCTGCACCAGCGGATCGTGGCTCGGTGGTCATCCCCGGCTCACGCGGGACCCTGTCCTATCTGGTGCAACCGTGCGCCAATAGCGACCACAGCCTGCGTTCGCTGGCGCATGGTGCGGGGCGTAAGTGGAAACGTGGCGAGGCGCGCAGTCGCCTGAGCGGTCGGCAACGGCCCGAATATCTGATGACCACCGCGCTCGGCGGCTGGGTGATCTGCGAAGACAAGGAACTACTCTATGACGAGGCTCCGGAGAACTACAAGGGCATCGACCAGGTGGTGGCTGATCTCCGCGAAGCCGGGCTGATTGACGTGATCGCCACCTTGCGGCCAGTCCTGACCTATAAAGTGCGCCGTCCCGCCCATCGCCAGTCGGGTGGACGCCCATCCCACAAACGGAGTCGATAATGAGCGATGCAACACTGTGGCTACAAATTTCCGCCGGGCGGGGTCCGGCAGAGTGCGAATGGGTGGTGGGTCAACTGGCACCGCGCCTGAGCCAGGACTTGAGGGCGCAAGGATTAAGCGTGGAGGAAATCGACCGCACGTCCGGTGAACATGGCGGCGATGCGCGTTCCATCCTGTTGCGGGTCAGCGGCCCGGAGGCGTCGGCGTGCGTAGCAGGCTGGCTGGGTACGATTCAGTGGATCGGTGCCAGTCCCTATCGCCCCCATCATGGTCGCAAAAACTGGTTCGTCAGCGTAGCGGCGTTTGCTGAACCGGCTGCGGATCTCTGGGATGCCGCGGACGTGCGCGTGGAGACGTTGCGGGCCAGTGGTCCTGGCGGTCAGCATGTCAACCGCACGGAAAGCGCGATCCGGGTGACGCATTTGCCCACGGGGCTGACCGCCATTGCCCAGGAAGAGCGCTCCCAGCATCTGAACCGGCGTCTGGCGCTGGCCCGTCTGGCCGATTTGTTGGCGGAGCAGGCTGAAGCTAAAACCCGTGAGGAGATGACCTCGCGCTGGCGGCAGCACACGCAACTGATTCGCGGCAATCCGGTACGGGTTTATCGCGGGAAGGACTGGACGCCCTGAGAGAAAATTCAGGCAACATTAAATGAAAAAATTACAATATTATCAAATAACTAAAAATAATTAGCCTTGAGGGCTTTTTAAGCGTCTTGCACGGCTATGGGGTACAAAAATACTGTTCGAGAACTCCTCACTATCTCGGGCTAGATGGAGTTCTGCGGGGTAATGTAGCGCAGGCACAGATCACTAGTATGCTTGTTGGTCGTAAGGCAGAACGGGGGAAGGTCTTGATGTCCTCCTCGCCCTGACGGACGAGGTCTTTCGTACAATCCCGATAGATTTTTGAAAATAGATGAATGGGCGGAAACGAGAGCCCGTTTTTAAAGGAATCCCGGATGAATGCCGAGGCGTTTGATAGTCGCTTTCCATTGATTCGATAGAAGTTTCTCGCAACCGAAGCAAAGACTATGGAGGAGATCGGTGATCTGGGCGATGTAGCTCACGGCGCTGTTCACAATATGGATACGGTAAACTGTTTTGCTTGCTTCCTGCCCCGTGCGGTTCCAGAGCGTCGCCTCGCATTAGCTCAGACAGGTCGCTGGATCGCAGCAATTTTCTACCTCGAAAAGATGGCTAAATCCATATTGTGGGGAGTGGATAGAATGACTCAAACATTGGAACAGGTTGACGCGGCGTGGCGGTATGCTGACGAACAGATGCGAAACCTGTGAAAAAAAATTACTCAGTGAGGTTGACTAGAGTTTCGCTGGGGATATACTTGGCAATCAATCTGACTGCTTCCTCGTAATATCGGGAAGCAGTCAGGTTTGCTACTAATAAAGGCTTCATAGATTAACTTGGTACTTATCAACGATAATTGGAGGCAAAAATGTTAAATATTGATCCCCTGCTATCCGAAGTTTCTTTTGATATTTCTGTCTTGCGAGAAGCCAAGAAACGTTTTGAAGATCAATTAGCACCAGATTTCTCTCTTTTTGACCATCTACGCACTGATGAGCTTTTTCTATCGTGCTGCTTAGTTGATCTCCTCAACCCAAAAGGCAAACATGGTCAAGGGCGATTTTTTTTAGATTCTTTTCTAGAGTAAATTGAAATAGCTGATTGGGCTAAAATCGATCACTGTCACAGTGTAGTTTCTGAAAAAGTTATTGATGAAGGACGCCGGATTGATATCTTTATGGAGTTTGATAAGGGTTCAATCGGCATTGAAAATAAACCATGGGCAAATGATGGAAAAAATCAATTAAATAATTACGGGTTCTTCGAGGGCTCTTGTGGAGCCGACAAGAGTGACGGCAGACATCGATGCAAGCTTTTGTTTTTTTAAATAAATTATTTCCGACCTGTAGCCATTAACCTGTTCAAATAAGCCGATTCCACAAGAACCCTCGAAGAACCCCCATTGTTTTAAAAAAGGGCAGGTGGTTAACCAAACCTATGAACGACAATTTCGAGATTTACCTATCGCCGGTAAAGAAGTTTATTTGCATTTAAGTCAGCGGCAGTTTTACTACCCTGATTGTGATCGGCATTTTACTAACGGTAATACAATATGAATGAACCACTTCAACTGTTTATCGACTTCTTCATCCGACAAACCCAGATAAGTCGGCTACAACTCGACCATTGGCTAAATGCCTGGTTGCAACAACCCGAGGCTTGTCACGGCTCTCAACACATTTGCGTGTTGTTGAGTTATGCCGAGTCTCTTTGCCAACAGTCCGGTCAGGATCCGGACGGTAAGCGTATCCGGGCAATCCTTGAGACTTATTGGCCTCATGAGCAAAGGACGCTGACCGAAAGGCGCATCGATCAACTGTTGATTCGGGGGATGCGACTGCGGCTTTCGTTGCCTGAGATTTGGCAGGGGCAACTGCCACAGGGTAATAAGGAGGTCGCTCGACAAATCCTTGAGATTGCAGCGGAGCAGACTGGTCAGCTCGAGATTCCTCATCTCTGGCAACATCAGGATCGACGCATTCCCTCAACCGGTATGTTTGACTATATTATGGTGCTGCTTGCAATCGCACAGCATTTCGATTGGCCGCAGCTATTAGATCAGGTCAAAGATCAGATTACTGCCACGATTGGCAGCCAACGTTACGCTAAAACCTGCACTCAACATCGTTGGATCGGCCCGTTCTCGGCCTTGGGTGACTCTTGGCCAAGCAAGGCGGAAGACATCGCTTATCAAACCCTTTATCGTCCCGGCTATCCGATCAGAACCCTGAAACAGGACGCTAGCCCGTTTTTCCAAACCCTGTTGCTTTTTCTTCAAAAATCTCAACATCCTGATGTTTTGCGATTTCTTGCTTATCTATCGATGCAGCAAGCTAATCAAAGCCGTCAGACCCGTAGATTCACCACCCGGTTCTCACTCGAGGAGCTTGATATCTGGCTGGCTGAATTGTTAAACCAACAGAAGCTATTAGTCTTGCTGGAACGGGCGAAAGCGAGCGATTTTCAACCACTACTTGGATCAAAATTGGATAGTCAGCATCTTGCCGAACAGTTGAATGCAGATATTCTAGGATCCCGATGGTCAGAACATAACTATACCACTTACTCTTTAAAGAGGTTGGAAACAGGAAGCCTCTTTATTGCTTTTGATAACAATTGGTCTGCCAGTTACCGGGGCCGTAAAGTTCAGGTTCAGCGTGCATTTGAATACGGTGCGAGGACGGTTATTGCCAGTCGTGAGCAATCGTCCGATATTAAACGAACTGCTGAACAATCATTTTTATTGGTAGACAATACTTTTTCAGCATTGATTAAACTGGCGACAGCGCGGCGTACTGTTTTCTCCGGTTGGATGGTCGCTATTACCGGTAGCGTTGGCAAATCGTCGGTTGCACAGATGCTTTATCACACGAGTATTGGACTGCATAAAAGTTATAAAAACATACCCCATTTCAACAATCAGGCTGGTGTTTCGATCAGCTTGGTAAACATACCAGATCACTGCGAACTAGCGGTAATTGAAATGGGCATGGGAGATGTTTTAACTATTTTGCCGATGTCTATTCTTGCTCGCCCTCATATAGCAATTGTCACCGATATTCAGGAAGACCACTTGCAATTTCATCGCTCGATGGAGTCTATCGTATACACAAAAATGGAGATTATTGAAGGTTTGGAACCTGGGGGCTGGCTCATCCTCAATCGTGATTCACCTTATTTCCCATTAATGCTAGGAATTGCTCAATCGCGTGGAATACAAAAACTCTTGACTTTTGGACAACACCCACTAGCCGATGTTTGCCTGCAACAGGTTACACTACGCGCTGATGAGTCCCAATTGCGTGTATGTGTTGACCATGATTGTTTTGACTACCACCTGGCTGTGCCGGGAATACACATGGCCATTAACAGCCTAGCGGTTATTGCTGCGCACTTGGCACTAGGCTGGCCACTGGAGAAAATACTGCCACGCTTTGCGACGGCACAGCCTGTCGAAAGTCGCAATCAACAATTGCAGGTACGATTACATGATGGCCGCGAGTTGCTGTTAATCGATGACAGTTTCAGCATCAACCCCGCGTCACTGCTCGCCTGTATTCACCGCCTGTCGCTATCAGAACCTGGAACCGGTGGGCGTCGGATCATGGTGATTTACGATATGGAAGGGATGGGGGAAAAGGTCGAGGAATACCACGAACTTATCGCCCCTGCGATCAACCAATCCAACATCGATTGTTTCTATTCCATTGGTCGCTATACGCAACTGATCCACAACAAGCTTGCAGGACGCATCACACACCGACATTGTCAATCTCAGAATGAAATGGTCGAGGTGCTGTTGGTGGAACTGCGCCACGGCGATGTGGTAGCTTTCAAAGGCTCAGCCCGCGCTGCTACCGATACCACTATGGAACAGGTTATCGCCAGGATTAAGCAAGCCTGAACTATTTATAGTCTCGCTATCTGTTTGACCGACATTATGAACTACCCCTTGTTACACCCTCTGCCAGCGACAGGGCAGCGATTTGCGGATCAGGCGAACTACATAATAAGACACGTTTTTGGTTGTAAACCCGGGCTGAGTAGCTGTCATGACTTAATCGCTCTTTCCTGACCAAGCGCCAGGCGTTGAGCGCCAAAATAAATTTTCAGGGTCAAAATCAGCGCATGCATCTGATGCTGGGTGACGTCGATACGCAGAAAAGATTCGTTTTTGGCGTTCTGTACTCCGCCCAGCGCCCGGTTCGGCGGCTGCCGCTGGGCGATGTAAGGACAAGCGCGAGGATGCCCCACCTGCCAGGAAACCAGTCGCGCCATACCCTCCTCCACCGTCTGCCGGATCAGTTGCGCACTTTCCTGGCACCCGGTCAACTCGCTCCAGTGCAGGGCATGCAACAGCCCCTCATAGGCGTAAGCAGTATTTTTGGGTCGTTGCAGCACCCGATGGGTTTCAATCATCCAATGAGCGAGAAAGATGAGATGATCGCCGTAGCTGCTGCGTTGTTGCTGATCCAGTTGCTC
>JFJP01039057.1_pt1 | contig 14932 bp, 13 predicted proteins | sample 431651 | NCBI WGS metagenome assembly JFJP01 (sample SAMN02602958, study PRJNA72255) | Microbial mat metagenome, whole genome shotgun sequencing project. | biome: fresh water; feature: sink hole; material: water; isolation source: purple microbial (photo- and chemosynthetic) mats found in...
TAGTAATCTAATAGAAGTGTTTCTAAAACTATATTTATGAAATCATTTTCTCAACATGTAAATTCTTTAAAGTTATGAGTCGTATAGTTGTTTTCGCTATTTTATTATCCACTTCATTGGTTTGTACATATATTTTTGCACAAGAAGTGGAGATGAATAAACACAGTATTGTTGCAGACACAACTGCTAATGCTTACTATTGGGACGATTTGCGAATAACACTTGATAATGGCACATCCGGAACTGCATTAGCTTATTTTTCAGGCACTACGGCTGGTCCTCAAATCTATTATTTTAGGAATAATGATGGATTGGAAGCAATGTCATTCACGGTACAAATGCCACATAGTTGGAAAGAAGGCAGCAGAATTTATCCGCACCTTCATTGGACTCCAAAAACGTCTTTGAAGGGCAATGTTGAATGGAATTTTGACTATACTTGGGCAAATTTCAATGCGGAAAAGCGAGAAGCATTTCCGCCATTTAAAACAAATACTTTATTGAGTGTAGGACCTTTTGAAGCCAATACTCACGACATTACAGAACTAACAGAAAATAATGAAGGGATAGATGGAATAGGAAAAAAGATTTCAAGCATACTTATATGTAGAATATGGCGATACTCAAGCGATGTAGATGATACTTATAATGGAGATGCTGGTGCATTATTCCTCGATTTCCATATTCAAGTAGATGGTCTTGGAAGTAGGCTGGTATATGAGAAGTGAGAAAATACAACCCCTAGCCCCTATCCTGATAGCTATCGGGATAGGGGCTAGGGGTTCTCTTTTACTTATACATTCGCTCTCTCACTGCTTTAATTTCGTCCGATGTTACATAATCATCGTAGTCCATTTGTTTGTCAATAATACCACGCGGTGTAAGTTCAATGATTCGATTACAAACAGTTTGGATAAACTCACGGTCATGCGATGCCATTAGTACATTGCCTTTAAAATTCACTAGTGTGTTGTTAAATGCCTGAATGGATTCCAAATCGAGGTGGTTGGCAGGCGAATCTAACATCATAACGTTGGCATTTTTGAGCATCATACGTGAAATCATGCAACGCATTTTCTCGCCACCCGAAAGCACACTCGATTTTTTGTAAATTTCTTCCCCCGCAAACAACATTTTACCCAAATATCCACGAATGAATGCTTCGGTGGTGTCTGTAGAAAATTGGCCTAACCAGTCCACTAAATTCAAATCTGTGTTGAAAAACTCAGTATTATCTATTGGTAAATAGGCATGTGTAATGGTAATTCCCCAATTATACGTTCCTAAATGAGATTTATCATTGCCATTTAGAATCTCAAAAAGTGCTGTCATAGCACGTGGGTCTTTTGATAAGAAAATGATTTTGTCGTTTTTTTCGACATTGAAATTCACATCTTTGAACAATACTGTACCATCGTCAGCAGTTTTGCCAAGCCCTGCAATTTCCAATACCATATTTCCGGGTTCACGTTCAGGGGTAAAGATAATGCCTGGGTATTTTCGGGTTGAAGGCTGAATTTCTTCCACATTAAGTTTCTCAAGCATTTTTTTGCGACTAGTGGCTTGTTTAGATTTTGCCACATTGGCACTAAATCGGCGAATAAATTCTTCCAATTCTTTCCGTTTCTCGTCCGATTTCTTATTTTGGTTTTGTTGCTGACGCAATGCCAATTGGCTCGATTCGTACCAGAATGAATAGTTGCCAGAAAATTGTTGCACTTTCCCAAAATCAATGTCCACTGTATGAGTACTTACAGCATCTAGGAAATGGCGGTCGTGCGATACCACTAGCACTGTGTTTTCATAATTAGCCAAGTAATTTTCCAACCACATTACGGTGTCCACATCCAAATCGTTGGTAGGCTCATCCAGCAATAAGTTATCCGGTTTTCCAAATAAAGCACGCGCCAATAGCACTCGTACTTTTTCCATACCGCTGAGGTCTTTCATTAGTTGGTAGTGCAAATCCTCTTTAATGCCTAGTCCACTCAACAAACTAGCAGCATCACTTTCGGCATTCCACCCGTTCATTTCGGCAAATTTTTCTTCCAATTCAGAGGCACGTATACCGTCGGCATCCGAAAAATCTTCTTTTAGATAAATGCTGTCTTTCTCATCTTTAATTTTCCAAAGCACACTGTGACCCATCATTACCGTATCAATGACTGTCATTTCATCAAATTCAAAGTGGTCTTGTTTCAAAACAGAGAGACGTTCACCTGGTCCAAATTGTATTGTGCCTTTTGTGGGATCAAGGTCGCCGCTGAGGATGCGGATAAGTGTAGATTTTCCAGCACCATTGGCGCCAATTATGCCGTAGCAATTACCCGCAGTAAATTTGAGATTTACATCTGAGAATAATACACGTTTGCCAAATTGAATGGCGAGATTTGAGACGGTTATCATGTTATTAATGTCTTAGGTCTAAAGTCAAAGGTCTAAAGACTTGGACTTTCGTCCTAAGGCTTTATTTATTTGACCATTATTAAATAAAGAATAGAACCCGCTTGTGGTCCAAACCCGTTCTATTCTGATATGACTAATTAAAGATTGTGAATTATAAATTGTGAATTATGAATTATTTTATTATTCCCAGTTTACGTGCATCTCTCGATATTTTTTCTATCGATTCGTCAATTTGATCGAAAGTATGAGTTGCCATCAATGAATAACGAATAAGTGAATCTTCGGAAGGAACAGCTGGTGAAACAACTGGATTAACAAATACTCCATCATCCATTAGCATTCGGGTCAATTTGAATGTATTAGCATTGTCGCGTACAAAAAGTGGAATAATAGGTGATTCTGATGGCCCTATTTCAAATCCAGCTTTTAAGAAACCTGCTTTTGCACGTTCGGTGTTAGCCCACAATGCATCTTTACGCCAAGGTTCCTCTGCCATTACATCCAATGCTGCCAACACACAGCCGGTAGAGGCTGGAGTTATAGAGGCACTGAAAATTAAAGTACGTGAGTTATGTTTTAGATAATTAATGATATTTTCGTCGGCAGCAATAAATCCACCAATTGTACCCAATGATTTGCTAAATGTTCCCATTATCAAATCCACATCGTCAGATACACCAAAATGTTCGCAAACTCCAGCTCCTGTTTTCCCAAATACACCCAATGAGTGTGCTTCGTCTACATAAACTGAGGCATTATATTTCTTTGATAGTTCTATTATTGCAGGCAGTTTTGCTACATCGCCCTCCATGCTAAAAACACCATCTGTTACAATAAGTTTTAATTTGTCAGGGTCACATTTTTTGAGCATTTTTTCTAATGAATCCATATCGTTGTGGCGGTATTTCAACAGCTTAGAATAAGAAACACGCTTGCCTTCTATAATCGAAGCATGATCATATTCGTCAAAAATAAGATAATCTTCACGCCCTGTAACACAAGGTACTACGCCAGAGTTGGCCATAAAGCCAGTAGCATATACCAATGCCGATTCTTTGTGAACCAATTTTGCTAACCGCTCTTCAAGTTCGATATGTATATCTAATGTTCCATTCAAAAAGCGTGAACCAGCGCAGCCAGTGCCATATTTTTCAATAGCTTTTATAGATGCTTCCTTTAACCGAGGATGATTCGTTAATCCCAAATAACTATTCGACCCAAACATCAACACTGGTTTGCCATCAATTTGTACAACAGTATCTTGATCCGATTCTATGGCTCGAAAATAAGGATATAGACCATTGGCCTTTGCTTGCTGGGGAGCATCATATTGTCCCAAAACATTACTTAATAGACTCATAAAACAATAAGTGTTAGTAATTAAAAAACGGCTGCAAAGGTACTCTTTTTTTGTGGAATATTGAAGGTGTTTTGATACATAAGTATTAATTGTTTACTTTTGTACTTCCCAATTCAATTTAAATTACAGATGAGCAAACAGATAGATTGTAAATTACTACCTAAATTAGTTGCTAAATCAGCACCTGAATGGAAACGTTTTTATGCTAAAAATAGGAAGAAACTTGAAGGAATGGATGTACAAGTCCAATCACTTCACGATAAAATTTCAGGGCGTACTGATTGCCTTTCATGTGGAAATTGCTGTCGTACGTTGGGTCCCAGAATTACGGATAAAGATTTAGAACGTATGGCAAAAGCATTGCGGTTGAAATCTACTGAAATCATTGCTAATTATCTGAAAATTGATGAGGATGGCGACATGGTTTTCAAGTCAATGCCCTGTCCCTTTTTGGGAGATGATAATTATTGCTCTATTTACGAATCACGCCCTAAAGCCTGTCGCGAATATCCGCATACTGACCGTAAACGCTTTTATCAACTGTTTAATTTGTCAATAAAAAATGCACAAACTTGCCCCATTGTGTATGAAGTGCTGGAAGAATTGACAAAAACAGCCCCTAAATAACTCCTAGCCCCTGAAGGGGAACTAAGTTAGTATTGATTTATAATTTTCTGTTCTGTTCTTTTCAGTCAAAATTTATGAAAAATGAACTTGCCTAATTCCCCTTTAGGGGCTAGGGGTTCTTTCTCTAGTTCCCCTTTAGGGTCCCGATAGCTATCGGTTAGGGGTTCTCTATCTTCCCTAAATCCTCCCAGAAATTTGGATACGATTTACTCACTACTTCTGGATTTTCGATGATAATAGGGCGCAGTAAAGCCACTGGTGCAAAAGCCATTGCCATGCGATGATCATCATAAGTGGCAATGCTCACAGGCTCAGATACTGCGCATCTTTCATTGTCCCAAGCTAACATCCCTTCGGCTGGTTCAAACAACAAGTATCCTAGTTTGCGAAGTTCATTTATTAATGCCTCTATTCTATTTGTCTCTTTAATTTTCAAACTTTCCAGTCCGCTAAAAGTAAATGGAATGGCTTTCATACAGCAAGTTACGGCAAAAGTTTGAGCCAAATCTGGTTGGTCGGTAAAATCATATTCCAAGAATTCAGTTTCAGTTTCTGTTGTGTTTGGAGTTAGTAATACACCTTCAGACATGAACGTAGTGCTCACACCTAGCTGCGTAAATAACTCAGCCACTTTGCTATCACCTTGGTAGCTGTTTGGGTTCAATCCGTTGAGGTATATTCCACCTTTGCCTACTAGCGATAGTATTTCGTACCAATAAGATGCTGCCGACCAGTCAGACTCTACCTTGTATGTAATGGCATGATATTCTTGTGGCTCAATAATAATTGTATCTTCCTTAAAGTCTACTTCCACACCATATTCTCCCATCATTTCTATGGTCATTCTGATATATGGTTTGGAAATTATTTTTCCTTCCAACACTATTTTTAGTCCGTTTAGCATGGTAGGTGCCACCATCATTAAAGCAGAAATATACTGACTACTTACATTCCCTTGCAAATGAATTTCACCACCAATTAACGCACTGCCAACAATGCGTAAGGGCGGATAGCCAGGTTTTTCGATATACTCGATGCGTGCCCCTAAATAATTGAGCGCTTCTACTAGCAGTTTTATTGGGCGTTGTTTCATTCGCTCACTTCCTGTAATTACCCATTCGCCCACTGTTTTCGACAAAAAAGCTGTCAGAAAACGCATCGAAGTGCCCGCTGCACCAATATCAAAAGTGGTATCGTTAGAATCCAATGCTCTAACCATCACATTTGTATCATCACAATCGGACAGGTTTTCAATTTCATAAGGGCTGTAAGCCAAGGCATCCAAAATTAAGGCACGGTTACTTATACTTTTCGAAGCAGGTAAATCAATGCGTAAAGCAAGATTATTAGTATTTATGTGGAGTTCTTTTTTTGAGGACATTTTTTTTGATTGTGTGTGTTGTAAATAGTTGTTATTGATTATTTGTCATTTTTACACTTGCTTGGCCAGCAATTACCTGGTAAGTTGCTGCACAATAATCGTTTAAAATGAAAGTGTGTTGGTGTTTGTTATTTTCTATACGTTGTTCGATGCTTTCCCTTAAAAAAAATATTGGGTAGCTTCCATTTTTATTTGTTTCTACAAACTTTCATTTTTCTATAAAACCAATAATCGTTAATTTTATCTGAATTTAACAACTCGTTTTTCAATAAGGTTTTATCATTTGTATCAAATTTGAAGTCGGGATGTACATACGTGAAGTATTCTGCGTCGCCTATCCAAAATTTTATCACTTCGCTATGCCATTGTGTTTGGCTTATTAGGCTTACATTTAACGATTTAACTTTAGTTCTTAGGTCTTCCATATAATTTAATGCAGGCGACGAAATTATTCTCACTTTCAACGTGTCGTAATTTTCAAACTGCTTTGTTAAATTGTTGTATTCCCAACTGCTAAACAGTGTGTCAGCCTTATAATAATTATACGTTTCTGTCTCGCCATTTATTACAAACTCAATGTTTAGTAAGCTATTAATGTCGGCACTTTCAATCTTTGCCACAAATTTTTCATTCTTTTTCTCTTTATCACTTTTGCACGAACCGAAGGAAATTAAAAGAATGAACGAAATAATAATATTTTTCATGATATGTAAATGTTAGATATGTGATTAAAATAATGCATTATTCTAGTTGAAAAACTACAACATTATACTTGCTCCGATTTTATTTTTGATATAGGCAGTATTTTTTTATCTATATTTTTTTCAATCAAATTTTCATTCAATTATGATACATAACTTATTTTTTAATTGCACAGGTATCCTAAAGTTAATTCAGGTTCCTAATTTTATAGCCCTTAATTAATTAGTTTTAAGATTGTCAATCAATTGATTGGCTCTTTCAATTTTTCTGTTGATGCCTTGCATAACTTCTATCACAAAAGGATTGGTATCAAAACTGCCTCTCGCCAATTCAAAATCAAGTTGTTTGTCACTGTCATTGCCATCCATCCCGAATCCAATTTTAGAAATGCTATTAAACTCTTTCTTGGCATCTCTCATCGTTAAATCATTGATTGACAAGATGGATTTTTTCCAATTTTCTATGATTAATATTATAGTATCAATACCATATAACGATGCTCCATATTTTGATAGTAGTATTTCTTTAGCCCAATTCCACGAAAAATCATTGTATTTTTGGTGTATCTCATTTAGCTCGTTTGAAATTTCATGAATATTAAGTTCATCGTTTGAAATTTTATTCAACAATTTGTCTATTTCTGATAGTGGCGCAATTAATCCTGCCATATCAATCCAATTCCCCTCGCCTTGTTTTGTATTTGTGGCTAGCAGAAGGTTGAAATCAATTTTGTTTTCTAAGGCCGTTTCATCAATTTTTTCAATAATTTTTTGACCAATGAACTGGTTAATAGCCATTTCGTAAAGTTCAATTCCTTTTTTGATAGACGAAAATTTTAATTTGCAATTCTGGTGCCAAACAAAGTTAACTCCTGTTTCATGCTTTTTGAGCAATTCATTAAGTATCTCTAAACCTTTCAGTACTTTAGATAAAGTGTAAGGTGACAGAAACTCAAAATTTATAGAATCTTTTTTACTATCAGCATGCCTATTGTCACGTTGTGGCCATTTTTCCACATCTCTCAATGTTCCAATGCTATGTAAGTTAATTCCAGGTAACAAGTGACTCTCTCCATCGCTCTCGATAAGGTAAGAAAAAGGCAAGTCGGAGATGTCTGGATTACCTTTATGCTTCCCTAATACCACTGTAAATGCACCTATTTTGGCCGGCCACATTATGTAAGAATTACTCGATGTTTTAACCCCGCGCTCTGTAATGCCTTGATGTACTGGACCAAGTTTGTACATGTGGTTGCTGAAATTGGTGCCGCTACCAGCATTCATAAATGAATACATAGCAGTGAGCATCAATGTAGATTTGTGATGTGTAATGGTATACGGCCCAGCAAAAATAGAAACAGCTTCGCCATGTAAGCCTTGACAATTGGCAAAAAATAACGAATCAATAGCCGAAAATTGTTTGCTGATTAGACAGGCCTCACCAATGAAACAGTTGGTCACTAATGACGATTCTGAAACGGTAGTTCCAGCATTGATTATGAAATTTTTACATTGTACGCCACTCCCAATATAGACTGGCGATTGTTGATTGCAATTTATAGACCCATTTTCGAGTAAGCTAGCACCTTCAATTACAGCATAATCACCAATTCGAACATTTCGTAAGCTATCGCAATTTACAATTCGGGCACTAGTTCCAATGGTGCCGTAGTTTGATTTTTGAGTGAAAGTATACTGTTCAATTTGTTTATTTATTGCTTTTGTAGCTAAAGTGTTGTACCGATAAAAAGTTTGAATATAGGCTAGTGGTGCCGTTAAATGATCAAAAATGGATACTTCTCTGCCTCCAGCTTCAATCATTACCTTTACAGCTGTACCATTTCCAAAAGTTGATTCTCCTTCTGTTAAAATTAAATTGGTATTTTCAATATACGCATTATCTTTTATGTGATAATTGGCTATGTAGTTATGAATTTTATCAATAAATACATCGTTTCCCACTACGCAGTTGTGCAGTTGGCAATTATAAATGCCACTGTGTTTTTTTATTCCCCCCGCCAATTCCAAAACTGAATTGTAGGTGCCCAATTGTATATTACCCGAAAAATGTACGTTAGAAATATATTTTGGCGAAAAATCTTCATCTACCTTTATAGAGTTCCAACTTTCTGCCGAACAGCCATATACGGTCAAGGTGGCAATTTCTTTGTCGCTAAGATTACGATAGTGGTTCATATAGTTGTTTTTTTTGCAATATCCGTCTTCAAGAGTTTGAATGATAGCTTATAATCTTATATCTCTTGTGAATTCTCAATGTCTGAATAATTTTGAAACAAAAAATCATTGTAAGGATACCTCTCAACATGAATTTCTTTTATTTTTTTGTATAACAGCTCTTTTAAACTTTCGATATTTTGCTTTTCTTTGGCCGAAATAAAAATGCAGTTGTCGTGCATTTTACCCATCCACGTTTTTTTCAATTCATCCAAACTTATATTTTCGCGTTTTTCTGGAGCCAAATCATCTTCCTCTTTTGGAGTGTACGAAAATGCATCTATTTTGTTGAAAATCAAAATCATCTGCTTCTCCTTTGGGTCAATTTCTTTCAGTGTTTGATTTACCACTTCCAATTGCTCCTCAAAGTTACTGTGCGAAACATCTACTACATGTAATAATAAATCTGCTTCGCGTACTTCGTCCAATGTTGATTTAAATGATTGAACTAAATGGTGGGGCAATTTGCGAATAAAACCCACTGTGTCAGATAATAAAAATGGTAAATTGTCAATTATTACTTTTCGTACAGTAGTGTCAAGGGTAGCAAAAAGTTTATTTTCTGCAAATATATCCGATTTGCTCACAAGGTTCATCAAGGTCGATTTTCCTACATTTGTATAGCCCACTAAAGCCACACGCACCATTTTTCCGCGATTTTTACGCTGCGTACTCATTTGTTTATCAATATCTTTCAGGTTTTCTTTTAATAAAGATATTTTAGTTAGAATAATGCGGCGGTCGGTTTCAATTTGTGTTTCACCTGGCCCACGCATTCCAATACCACCCTGTTGGCGCTCTAAGTGAGTCCAAAGGCGGGTCAAACGTGGTAACATGTACTGACATTGTGCTAATTCTACCTGAGTTTTAGCACTGGCTGTTTGAGCACGTTTCGCAAAAATATCCAGAATTAAACTCGTTCTGTCCAAAATCAATACCTTTAGCTCGGCTTCAATATTCCGAAGTTGTTTGGGCGAAAGCTCATCGTCAAAAATAACTACACCTATCTCATTTTCCTCCACAAAATTCCTTATCTCAATCAGTTTTCCAGGGCCTACAAATGTTTTTGGATTAGGAAACTCCAACCTTTGAAGGAAAATTTTTTCGGGTGAGGCGCCAGCCGTTTCTGCCAAAAATGCTAATTCATCGATATATTCTCTAGCGCTTTCTTCTTTTTGTTGTTGGCTTATAACCCCTACCAACACTGCTCTTTCTTCGTATATTTCTGTCTTCATTTTTCTTTTTCTATTAAAAAAAACCGCCTGGTAAATCCAAACGGTTTTTTTTTGATTACTTTTTTATTCAGAAAAACAATGTTTTCCGTTGGTGAAAACAGTTTGTTTGCTGAAACTTGAATGACTTACTGTAATTTAAAGTTTACAGGAAGTGTATATTTTACTCTTACCGACTTTCCGCGCTGTTTCCCGGGTGTCCATTTCGGCATAGACTTTATTACTCGTATCGCTTCCCTGTCCAAACTAGCATCTACACTACGAACTACTTCTACTTCCACAATGGAGCCATCTTTGTTTATTACAAATTGACAAATAACACGTCCTTGAATTCCATTTTCTTGTGCAATAACCGGATATTTTACATTTTGGCTTAAAAAAGCAAATAACGCATTTTCGCCACCTGGGAATGAAGGCATTGTTTCTACCACCTGAAATACCACTTGGTCATCAGGCTCTTCTATTGGAGCAGCTACGGGTGCAGAAATAACTTCTAAAACTTTATTTTTATCGTCCTCTGAGTCAATGCTTATTGAGGCCGTAACTTTATTGTTTTCAACCACATTTAACACCTCCACAACTTCAGGCATGGGGGGTGGAGGTGGGGGAGGAGGTTGATTCTGGTTAGTTTGTATTACATCCAACTCATCTTCTACCAAAAAATCATTGTCTACTACGTCGTATACAGTAATGTCAGATTTTGTCCATTCAAGCCCTATGTACATGAATGACAAAACTATAACGAAACCGATCATCAGAAAGAATACTTTTTTATCTTCAAGTGACGCCTTAGAAGTTTTTTTTACTTCCATAAGTAGCTTTTGTTATTGATTTAAATTTCAAATTGAAATAATGTTCTCTAATAATTATTGGAAGGCAAATGTAATATAATTTTTTTAAAGTTCATTTGTCTGTTTAAAAAAAAATCAAATTCTTTTTCATTCTAACTTTTTATTGAGTGTTGTCGCTGTTTTTTTATTGTTGCAAATATAATTTTTTTGTTTTTCAGCGTTAAGTCAATTGGAACAATAATTTTATATTTTCAAAACACAAAAATTATTGTACCTTTGGTTTTTTTTTGAAAATCAGACTATACCACATTTGTTTATCGTAATTAATAATAACTCATATTTCTTTTTATGAATTTGATACTCAGAAAATGCTTTTTTGTACTCATTATAAGTATATTAACTCCAGTTGCATTTTCGCAATCGGGCTATGGAGTATATCAATTTTTAGATTTGCCTATTTCTTCACGCTTAGCTGCTTTGGGGGGTACAAATGTATCTTTGAGCGATCATGATATTAATTTTTCGTTCCAAAACCCAGCTCTTTTAACGTCTGAATCACACAACATGATTGGTTTAAATATTGCCAATTATCTTGCCGATATTCAGTTTGGATCGGCAGTATATTCAAGAACTATAGGATGTGATAATTATTTGGCTGTGGGAATACAATATGTTGATTATGGTTCATTTATGGGATATAATGAGATAAACGACTCTACACAAGGATTTGGTGCAAAAGATTATGCTTTAAGCGTAATATATGCTCGAAATATTAATGAGAGATTTTCGGTAGGTGCTACACTTAAACCTATTTATTCTGCTTTTGAAAGTTATACAAGTTATGGCTTAGCTATGGACGCAGGTTTAAATTATAATGATTCTGCCAATTTTTTTTCAGCAGGGTTGGCCGTTAGAAATATAGGTAGGCAATTTAAAGGGTATTATTCTGATCAAGACGGACAGCATTTGGAACCGCTTCCATTTAACATCCAAATTGGTTTGACTAAAAAATTCTTGCATGCACCCTTGCGACTTTCACTTACTATGCACAATCTTCAACACTGGAATTTAAGCTATAATTCTACCAATCAACCCTCCGAATCGTTAATAGCAGGGGCTACTGATACCAAAATTAGTTTCGTTGATATGGCTTTCCGTCATTCAATTATTGCTATGGAATTTGTACCGTCAAAAAAGTTTTACTTAGCTGCAGCCTATAATCATCGCCGACAAAAAGAGATGAGTATGCCAGGGTTTAAAAGTATGGCTGGATTCTCATTTGGCGGGGGAATTAAAGTATCTAAGTTTCAGGTGGGCTTTGGTATGACGCAGTTTCAGGTAGGTAATTATGCATATCAGTTTTCTATTAGCACAATGCTAGACGAATTTAGAATGTAAAATATCCTCCCTTAAAAATTGAGAGATGGAATTATTTTCAAGGGCATACTATAAAGTTAAAAACGCAAAACGCAAAACCCGATCCCGCCCGCGATAGCTATCTGGGGCTATAGGGAACAAAACACGAAACAATGAACCGAATAATAGTAGCTATCGATGGCTTTTCGTCTTGTGGCAAAAGTACCATGGCAAAACAACTGGCCAAAGAAATAGGATATATTTATGTGGATACTGGGGCAATGTACCGCGCTGTTTCTTTATTTTGTATCCAAAAAGGTTGGATTACAGATAATGGAATGAATGTACCAGAAATTGAAAAATACATTCAAGATATTTGTATTGAGTTTAGAACAAATGAAAATGGTAATTCTCAAACTTTTTTGAACGGTCGGAATGTAGAAGATGAAATAAGAACGTTAGAAGTAGCCAATGGTGCAAGTAAGGTAAGCACTCTGGGTGCTGTGCGCAAGGAATTGGTTCGTCAGCAGCAACTTATGGGCCAGCAGAAAGGAATAGTAATGGATGGTCGTGATATTGGAACAGTCGTTTTCCCTGATGCAGAATTAAAAATTTTTCTTACTGCCTCTCCCGAAATTCGCGCCAAACGAAGATTGGATGAAATGGCTGCTAAAGGCGAGCTTGTAAACTATGAAGAGGTATTGGCCAATGTAAAGGAGCGTGATGAGCGCGACCAAAACAGAACCGAAAGTCCACTACGAAAAGCAGATGATGCAGTTATTATTGATAATTCTATGCTCTCGCTCGAAGAGCAACGTCAAATTCTTCGAACTTTGTTTCTAGACAAAACGTTATAGCACTTAATTGTTCTAACTAATTCATTTTCCAGTTATTTATAATTCTAATTCATTAATAATTGTACAATGTGTGTTGGATCGTATTTATGTAAATGTTTAATTTGTAAATAAATAAGATGGCAAATATTCAAATAGACGAAAAATCGGGTTTTTGTTTTGGTGTAACAAAAACCATTTCAAAAGCTGAAGAGGAATTGGCAAAAGGAGAAACCCTTTATTGTTTGGGTGATATCGTACACAACGGTAAAGAAGTGGAGCGACTGACTAAAATGGGCTTAATAACCATTGATTATGAGCAGCTTGCTCAACTTCACAATGTAAAAGTAATGCTACGTGCCCATGGCGAGCCACCTAGTACCTACGAACTTGCAAAGAAAAATAATATCACAATTGTTGACGCATCCTGTCCTGTGGTTTTAAAATTACAATCGCGCGTTAAAAATGCATATCAAACATTACCTTCTACTGATACACAGGTAGTTATTTTTGGGCATGTAGGGCATGCAGAAGTAAATGGGCTAGTAGGTCAAACCGATGATACTGCTATTGTAATTGAGAGCGAAGAAGATTTACACAAAGTGGATATGAGTAAAAATATACGCTTGTTTTCTCAGACCACAAAGTCACTCGAAGGTTACAAAAGTCTTATTGAGACGGTGTCCAAAAAGATAGATAAAACAATAAATTTTGAATATACTGACACAATTTGTCGTCAAGTGTCGAATAGAATCCCAAATATTACTATCTTTGCACAGCAAAATGATATTGTGGTTTTTGTGGCAGGAAAGAAAAGTTCTAACGGTATAGTCCTTTTCGAACATTGCAAATCAGTAAATCCTAATACCTATTTTGTTTCCGATACTAATGATGTAGATTCCCTTACTATTGATTACAGTAAAAAGATAGGAATTTGTGGAGCAACATCTACTCCTCGTTGGTTGATGGAAGAAGTAGCCGAAAAACTTCGACAATTGGAAGTGATAGTTAAGTAACAAACGTTGAATACTTCTTTTTCTAAAGTATTTCAACAATAAATATTTATATTTTACAAAAATGAAGTACGAAATTAAATGTATTGGCTTGCTTACCTCGGGTGGCGATGCCCCTGGTATGAACGCAGCCATCAGGTCCGTAACACGCGCTGCAATTTTTAATGGTATAAGCGTTAAGGCAATTTATAGAGGATATAAAGGGTTAATAACTGGAGAAATTGTAGAGTTTCAAACTCAAAATGTAAGTAATATTATACAGCAAGGAGGCACTATTTTAAAAACTGCTCGTTGTATGGAGTTTCATACTGTAGAAGGCCGTAAGCTGGCTTTTGAAACTATGAAAAAAGAAGGTATAGACGCATTAGTAGTAATTGGAGGTGATGGAACTTTTACCGGAGCACGTATTTTTGCACAAGAATTTAATGTGCCTATTGTAGGACTTCCAGGAACTATCGACAACGATTTGTACGGAACTGATTCTACTATTGGTTACGATACTGCTTTAAACACGATTATAGAAGCTGTGGATAAAATTCGGGATACTGCAAAATCGCACGAAAGACTCTTCTTTATTGAAGTAATGGGGCGTGATGCTGGATTTTTAGCCCTAAATAGCGCATTGGCATCTGGAGCCGAAGCAGCTATTATTCCTGAGCGCGAAACCCAAGAAGATCAATTGGAAGAACTGATAAAGAACGGTTTCCGTAAATCGAAAAACAGTAGTATTGTGGCGCTCAAGGTTTGGCGGAACGAATGCACAAAGAGCACCCTGAATACGATGTGAGGGTTACTATTCTTGGGCATATTCAGCGTGGAGGGTCACCCACAGCTTACGATAGGATTTTGGCAAGCCGCATGGGTGTAGCAGCCATTGATGCTTTGATGGACGAGCAAAGAAGCATAATGATTGGTATAGTAAACGATGTGATTGTACATGTGCCATTTACAAAAGCTATTAAGGATGATAAACCTGTAAATGAAAAGTTGTTGGGCG
>JFJP01014143.1_pt1 | contig 14930 bp, 13 predicted proteins | sample 431651 | NCBI WGS metagenome assembly JFJP01 (sample SAMN02602958, study PRJNA72255) | Microbial mat metagenome, whole genome shotgun sequencing project. | biome: fresh water; feature: sink hole; material: water; isolation source: purple microbial (photo- and chemosynthetic) mats found in...
TTCTTTCCGCCTTCCACGACGGCCAAAACAAAGGAGATAGTTTAGAAGCGGAAACAGGAACTCAAGTATTTTCTATTAATTCTTGACAGTTGACCGATGATTAGAGGGGGAACAGGATTTTGTAGTTCCCCCCATTCTATTATTTTGTGATCAATCTGTTAACTTTTCAAACACTATTCAGAATTTATATAAGTTGTTGATTTATAATGTGTAAGTATAAAAATACCAAAGTCTGCATATACTATGCCAACATATAGTAATAGAAATGCAAACCATTTGTGCCTTATCCCTTCAAGGAGTTCAGGTTATGAGACATATTTTAGTCGTCGATGATTCAGCAACGATGCGAAAAATGGTAATGGCGTCCTTGCGAGATTTGACCGATGTTAGTTTTAGCGAAGCCGGGTAATGGTATTAGATTTGAATATGCCCGATATGCACGGGTTAGAAGTTCTAAGATTCGTTTTAGGACATCCTAGTTATCATGATACCCCGATTGTGATTCTCACCACAAAAGGCGATGAAAATAGTCGCAGTGAAGCGATCGCCGCCGGTGCAGCTTGCTATTTAACCAAACCATTTCAGCCGAAATTCCTCGCTGGTCATATTCAAGAGCTACTAACTTCAGTAAACTGAATATTGTGTCTAACTTATCTAATAACAACTTTTTCGATGATTTTTTAGAAGATTATTTTGCCGAATGTGAAGAACATTTAGCCGTCGTCAGACGGGAACTTCTCACCTTTGAATCTTCGATCAATCAATCTCCTCTTGAACGCTCTAGCCTAAATGAATTATTCCGTTGTTTCCATTCCCTAAAAGGATTATCGGGGATGGTAGGAGTGGGTTTGGCGGAAGAATTAGCTCATGAAATGGAAAGCTATTTACGAGTATTGCGAGATCAACAAATTGTTCTATCTTCCCCAGGATTTGATGCCTTAATTGCCGGAACAAAAATACTCGAACAAGTGATCAATTGTCAACAAACCCAAACCCCGCCACCGGATATTACCGACATCATCAACCAACTGAAGGCGGTAATTCCTCAAGAACTCGAAAACCCACCCTCTGGCCTGGTTACGCCCGTAGAGTTAAAACTCAAACCCGAAGAACAAAACGAAGTCAACACGGCTATTGGCAACGGGGAAAACCTCTGGTACTTTGTTTTCTCCCCAAGTACCCAACTATCTGAACAGGGAATTAGAGTCAATACCGTTAGGGAACATTTACAAACCTTGGGTCGATTAATTTATGTTGCACCGCGGATGAGCGAGGGAAACAAAATTCTATTTGATTTAATCCTAGCAACATCCTCCGATGAAATTCCCTTTCCACAAAACGACCAACCCGGCTTAACTTGCCAACCCTATTTCAAAACCACAAAACCAGATTCAATCATCTCCCCCACCTCCCCTACCCCTGCTCCCCCCGCTCCCCCTACCCCCCCTGCTCCCCCTGCTCCCCCCGCTCCCCCTACCCCCCCTGCCCTCTTTTCCCCCTCCTCCAACGTAGTCCGCGTCGAGTTACCTAAACTGGATGATTTGATGCGAATGGTAGGAGATTTAGTCATTAGTCGCGGTCGTTTAGAAGATTATCTTCAATCAATAGCTACTTATCTAAAGGCACCTCAAACCCGAGCCTTACAGGAAATCAACCTCATGCTAGAACGACAATTGCGAGATTTGCGTCAAGGGGTGATGCAAGTGCGTTTAGTTCCCATTGGTGAGATTTTTGCCCGAATGCAATTTGTAGTTCGGGATTTAGTTCGGGCTAGTGGTAAACAAGTTACCCTAGAGATTAGTGGACAGGAAACCGAAATTGATAAATTCGTTGTTGAACGAATGCTTGATCCCCTGTTACATTTAGTCAGAAATGCCGTTAGTCATGGCATTGAATCTCCCGCCGAACGTCAGAAAGCCGGAAAAAACCCTCAAGGAAAGATTACACTTAAAGCAACAACGACCGGGGAAACTGTAATTATTGAAATTGAAGATGATGGTTGTGGCGTTGATATTGAAACAGTGATGGAGCGAGGAGGTATTGAGACCGACATCAATGATGAAATCTGGGAAACAGGAAAACCTGAGCCGTACAATATGATGACATTATTAGATATTCTTTGTTCACCGGGATTTTCTACTAAAACTCAAGCGGATTTAATTTCTGGACGGGGCGTGGGAATGGCAATTGTTAAAAATACAGTTCATGAGTTAGGGGGTTCGTTGAGTTTGGAGACTCACAAGGGTCAAGGAACTCGATTTACGATTCAACTTCCCCTAACTTTATCTATTACAGATGCTCTAATTATTACCGTTGGGGAACAAACCTTGGCTATTCCTCAATCGGCCGTTAAGGAGGTGTTAGAAGTTTCGAGATCCCAAATTATTGCTTTTGAGCATAACGAAATTGTCAGCTATCGCAACACCGTCCTGCCCCTAATTCGACTAGCCAAAATTTTCTCCATCTTTCCCCCTACCCCCCCTGCTTCCCCAACTCCCCCTGCCCCCCCAACTCCCCCTGCCCCCCCTGCCCCCCCTGCTCCCCCTGCTCCCCCTGCCTCCCCTACCTCCCCTACCTGCCAAGTTGTTGTAGTAGGAAGTACCAGAAACTCCGTCGCCTTGGTAGTGGATAAGGTAACGGGACTGCGGGAAATTGTGGTTAACCCTTTAACCGATCCCCTGGTACAAGTAATGGGAATAGCTGGAGCAACGGAATTAGGTGATCGGCGTGTGGTTTTAATTTTAGATGTGACTGCGGTAGTCCGATGTTCAAGATCGGGTACAACACGATCGCGATCGCTACTTTTAACTAATAATAACCATTAAAATTCCCACCCTTGAACTGTCAAATGTCAGACCTTACTAATTCCACTCAAACCTATATTTTATTTGAACTGGCTGAGACAACCTACGGAATTTCCTCTCAAGTTGTGCAGCAAATGGAAATGATCGAACAAATCACCCCTGTTCCTAATACTTTACCCTTTGTGGAGGGGGTGGTATTTTCCAGAGGACAAGTGATTCCGGCGATTAATTTACGAGTTAGACTTGGACTGGAGAAAACCTCTTATAATCTGCGAACTCGTTTAATCGTGATTAATACCAATCATCGTACCGTTGGATTAATTGTTGATACAGCTAGGGAATTTTTAGCCCTATCAAAAGATGTGATTCAACCTACGAATGATGGAATATCCAGTTTAAGCAGTCGGTATTTAGCTGGTATTGCTACCTTGGGAAAACGAGTTATTCTGATCCTGAATGTTGAAGAATTACTCACCTAATCAGCAATCTGAGAAATCGGGTTTCTATATAAATCTGTGTTTATTACCGATCATCTTGATAGAAACCCGATTTCTATATAATAAATCTGTGTTTATTACCGATCATCTTGATAGAAGAAACCCGATTTCTATATAATAAATCTGTGTTTATTACCGATCACCTTGATAGAAACCCGATTTCTACCTCAAAAAAATATAAATCAGGAGAAAAAATCATGGCTAAAGTTAACAAGAAACAACAAAAAGATGATAAGAATTATTCTAAAAATGACAGTTCTATTACATCTGATCATATAGTCAAACAGATCAGAGAAGAAAATCAGCAAATCTTTCTTAAAACCAAAGATATGCTGCAAAAGGTGGAACATCTATGTTTGGGAATGGAATCTCAAAGCCTTCAGGTGGGGGAGAGTTGCACCGGAGTTCAAACCCTAGCCACCCGATTAAAAGAAACCGCCTCCCAAGCCCAATCTGTAGAGACTTCAGGGGAAGAATTAGTATCTTCTATCAATGAAATTGCCGCGTCTATCGAACAAGTAACAGCCAGTAGTAACGAACTGGCAACAGTGGTTAAACAAACGGCAACTTCAGTGCAACAAAGCAGTATTTCCACCCATAATGTTGCCAATAACGCTCAAGAAATGGCAACTTCAGCATCTCAAGTAACGGCATCAATGGTAGAAATAGCCGCGTCAATTAAAAGTGTTAGTATGGACACGGAAAATTTAGCCACCGCCGTCAACCAAACCGCAGCTTCCATTGAAGAAATGACCAGTTCCATTGGAGGCGTGGCCCAAAATGCCGATGACTTAACTGCCGCCTCCGAACAAACCACTGCTTCAATTAACGAAATGGCCGCTTCCATCGAAGAAGTCACCGCCACCACTGAGAATTTAGCCTCTACCATTGAAGAAGTCTCGACTTCAATGGAAGAAATGGCGCAGTCGGTGGTTGGGGTAGCTCAAAATGGAGAACGAATTACCGAAGCTGCTACGAATGCGGCCACATCCGCCGAACAGTTGGATCGATCAATTCGCTCCATTAGCACCCTCACCCAACAAGCGGATGAAATTACCCGCAAAGTCATGGACGATGCTGAGGTTGGGGGCAAAACCGTTGAAAAAGCTATTCAAGGTTTAGGTCGGGTGCGGGAGTCGATGGTCAAATCCGCCGATGTGATTCGGGATATGGGTAAACGCACTAACGAAATTAGTAGTATTGTCGATACAATTAACTTAATCTCAGAGCGCACCAACTTACTGTCTTTAAATGCTTCGATTGAGGCGGCACGGGCTGGAGATGCGGGTCGGGGGTTTGCGGTAGTTGCTGAAGAAATTAGAAATTTGGCCGATCGCGCAGCCCAGGCTACATCTGATATTGCCACGATTATCAAAGGCTTACAACAGGTTGCCCAAGATGCTGTTAGTACCTCGAATGAAGGGTTACGAGTGGCCGAAGATAGTGGCAGTCTAGCGGAAGAAGGATTAGGAGGATTAAAAAAAATCCTCTCGGGGATTGCAAAAACCACTCAATTGGTGAGTCAAATTGCCGTCGCCTCCTCTGAACAAATGATTGCGGGTCAAACGGTTGTCAATTCGATTAATACCACTGCTAACCAAGCCCGAGAAGTGGCAAAAGCCACCATTGAACAAGCCAAAACTACCCAAGGGATTGTGGTTTCAACTCGACAAATGCAGCAAATTGCCCAACAAGTCACAAAAGCGATGAATGAACAAGCCTTTGCAGCCCGGGAGGTAATTAAATCGGCTCAAAATACCACTAATTTAGCCGGACAGGTGCGTAAAGCCACCTTTGAACAAAATAAGGGTGCATCTCAAATCATGCAAGCGGTGGAGTCGATGCGACGGGGGGTAATGACGACTTCACGGGCGATTAGAGAACAGTCGGTGGCCGGGGAGCAAATTTCTAAAGAAGCAGAACGACTGGCTAGTTTGATTAATAATGTTACTAAAGATATGACGGAACAGGCGACCATTGCCTCTCAAGTTACCGCTTCGGTTGATAATATGCGAATCCAGTCGGAACAAATGGCAACAGCGATGAGAGAACAGTCAAAAGCCATGCAACAGATGACTGGGGCGGTTCGAAGTATTACTCAGAAAATTAATTTAATTCGGAGTTCAAATCTTGAACATTCCAATCTTTCCAATCAGGTATTACAAGGAATGGAGAGTATTGGGCAAATTAGTGAACGTCATCTACAAAGTGCAAAAACTATTATGGCTGCTGTACAAACTCTCCTAGACCGCTCCCAAACCCTAACTCTAACGTAGTAAGCCCTTCAGGGCTTTCTTTAATATATTAGGTGAGGAGAGATGGAGGCGTGAACGCCTCACTACAAGATGGAGGCGTGAACGCCTCACTACAAGATGGAGGCGTGAACGCCTCACTACAAGATGGAGGCGTGAACGCCTCACTACTAGGTAAGATACCCAGGTAACAAATATGACTATTGGTATTTTTACAACCGATATAAATTTAACCATCCGTTCCTGGGATTCCCGATTACTGGAACTCACGGGAATTAGTCCAGAGGTCAGTTGTGGACAACGAATTAGCGATCTAATTCCTGATTTAGAACCACGCGGTTTATTAGAACGATTTCAAAGGGTGATCAGCCAAGGAGTGGTGGAAACTATGGCCCCCGCCTTCCATCAATACCTAATTCCCTGTCCCCCATTGATCTCGTCTAAGCATTTTCAATATATGCAGCAACGGGTGACAATTACCCCATTACGAGAAAAAAATATGATTGTCGGAACTATTGTCACTATTGAAGATGTGACCGTTCGACGAGAACGAGAGGCTGATCTATCCCAAAATTATCGTAGAGAGGCGAGTCCGCCAGAATTGGGTTCTGATTCTTCCCTAACTAACCAACGGGATCACAATTCACTATTCCTGGTGTCCAGCCATAGCACCGACTTGATAAATAGCTTACAAGACAGTAATTTGCAAGCTAGACAGGAAGTGGTACAGCAATTAACCGCTAGTTATAACCCAGAAGTGACAACGGAATTGTTACGGCTTTTGCGTCAACAACATCGTGATGCCACAATTGTCAATAGTGTAATTCAAGTTTTGGCACTGAGTCGGGTTGACTTCATCCCAGCTTTGATCGAATGTTTGCAGGACTCTGACCCCAAACTTAGAATTTATGCCGCCCAAGCCCTCGGACAACGGGACGACCAAAGAGCCGTTCCCTCCCTGATTTTAGCCTTAGCTGATCCGGATACCAATGTCCGCTATCATGCCGTTGAAGCATTAGGACGCTTGAAAGCTAGAGACGCAATTGATCCTTTACTGGAAATTGCTCAATCTCAAGACTTTTTCCTAGCGTTTCCGGCTTTAGATGCCCTGATGCACATTGGAGATCTTTCTATAGCAGGACGTTTAATGCCATTAATCCAAAAAACTCTGAATTGGCGGGTGCGTCGGGAAGCGGTCGATAGCTTGGCTATGCAAGACGATCCTAACTTAACCCAGGATTTGTTACGCTTGCTCCGAGAACAACACCGCAATCCTGATATTCTCAATAGCGTGCTTCAGGTTTTGGTTCTCAGTCATATTGACCCGATTCCTTCTTTGGTGGGATGTTTAAATGATCCTGATCCCGATTTACGAATTTATACCGCTTTAGCTTTGGGAGAACGCCATGATCCTCGGGCTATTCCGGCTTTAATTCAGGTACTTGATGATCCTAATATTAATGTTCGCTATCACACAATTGAATCCTTGGGACATCTGCGAGCTACGGAAGCGGTGGATAAGTTAGTTGAAATTACTCAGTCTGGGGATTTCTTTCTGGCCTTTCCCGCCTTGGAAGCATTAATGAAAATTGGAGATGCAACTATTGGTTCTCATATTATTTCTTTGTTAAAAGATGATTTATTGGGGAGTCAAGTAGCTGAGGTATTAGGAGTATTGGGAGATGCTGAAGTTGTTACACCTATGGCTAATTTTCTGAATCAACCTGGTAATAACCAATTCCCTGGTTCGATTGGCTGTTTGGCGATCGCCTTAGCTAAAATTTATCACCGCTATCAAAAGGAATTTGGGGAAGGGGAGTTTATTGCAGACCTCACTCGACGTACTTTTACTGAGTTAGGAACTGATAACTTGCTAAGTGCCATGAAAACGGCAAATCCTGAAGAACTACAAGCCATTGCTTTAATTTTGGGATGGTTAGAAGGGAAAAATGTGGCGGTGGCGTTGACAGAACTTTTGAGCAATGACCAATTGCGAGAACCGATTATTGAGGCTTTAGTTAAATTTGGTAGTGACCTCACCCCATTATTAATTACTCAATTAGACGCTCCCGATTTAGAAACCCGCAAAGCTGTGATTACTGTACTGGGTCGGATTGGCAATAATCAGGCTGTTCCGGCTTTAACCAATTTACTGAGTGCTGATTCGGAATTGGTGATGGTGACGACGGCTGCTTTAGCTCAAATTGGCGACAGACGAGCCTTTGAAGCTTTATTAGGCTTATTAGGACATCCAGATTCGGCTGTGCGTTTAGGGGCAATTGCTGCCTTGAATTCCCTCGGTCATCCCGCCTTACCGGAACGGATTCTACATTTACTCGCTGATCAAGATCCGATTATTCGAGAGTCGGCTGTCAAAATTGCGGGTTATTTTGCCTTTAGTGAATGTATTGAAGCCCTATTCGACTGTATCCATGATCCAGAAGAAAAAGTCCGACGGGCGGCAATTGAACATTTACCTTACATTGAAGATGAACGGGTTTTACTCCTTTTAGTTACGTCTTTAAAAGAGGAAGTTCCCGGAGTGCGGGCTGCGGTTGCCCATGCTTTAGGGGATTTAGATGCCAGTGTGGTTTTACCCCATCTATTAGATGCCTTACAAGATGACAATTCTTGGGTACGCTATCAAGCCGCCCGTTCTATTGGTCGCCTCGATTTGTCTGGGTTTCAGGTGTCTGAGGACGAAACCTTAATCGCCGTGTTTGAGGTCTTACAACGGCTTGTGGTAGAGGACTTTGCCTATCCGGTCAGAGCCGCAGCAACTTCAGCTTTAGGTTACATTGGAGGCGATCGGGCTATTCCTCTATTAACTTCTTTGGTGGAGGTTGATCGCGGATGGGAACCTCTGAGACGATCTCGGCTTTATTGGAGCTATCGGTTGATCCGAGCAGTCGGGAGGCTTGCATTTTGGCTTTGGCTTCTCGGAATTTGGATAATTCTACTCTCAAAGAGAACTATATTGAAGGGATTAGTCAGGGGTTAAACCATGTCCATCCTGCTGTTCGCTGTGCTGTGGTGGAAGTGCTAAAACGCCTCAAACATCATGAGGCTTCGGAAATTTTATCAGTGCCTTGAATGACCAGGATCAAAGTGTCCGTTTAGCTGCGGTTAATGCTTTGGTCTATCTGGGAAATCGCTCCTGTGCTGAACATTTGGGGATATTAGCGCGTAATGATGCTTCTGCTGCTGTTCGTCGAGCGGCTCAAAAAGGTATACATCAATAATCAGTTATCAGTCGTAGATCAGGCAATGGGGAATGGGGAATAGGCAATGGGTAATGGGTAATGGGTAATGGGTAATGGGTAATGGGTAATAGAAAGAGTTTACCTCCCCTGCTCCCCTACTCCCCTACTCCCCTACTCCCCTGCTCCCCTACTCCCCTACTCCCCTACTCCCCTGCCTCCCCTGCTTTCCCTGCTCCCCCTGCTCCCCCTGCCCCCCCTGCCCCCCTGCCCTCCTACCCCCCCTGCCCCCCTGCCCTCCTACCCCCCCTGCTCCCAATAACTGATAACTGGTAATGCGGATACTTGATAACTGATAAGACTGAAATGAAATTTTCTTCAGAGCCTCTAAATTTAAGTGATAATACCTTTGTTATTTTGCGCGATCTAATCCATCAACGGACTGGATTGTTTTATGGTAATTCCAAGCAAAATATGTTAGCTGATAAGCTATCTATTAGGGTTAAAGAACTTATGCTTGATTCGTTTCTGGACTATTATTATCTGCTTAAATATGATCAATCAGCAGATCAAGAATGGCGGGAAGTTATTAATGTATTAACCGTGCAGGAAACCTATTTCTGGCGGGAGTATGACCAAATCAAGGTTTTAGTTGAAGTGTTATTACCTAAATATTTAGAAAGGTTTTATAATCTTTCCTATCCCTGTCAACCTCTGCGAATTTGGAGCGCTGCTTGTTCAACGGGAGAAGAACCTTTAACTATTGCGATCGCCTTGAATGAAGCGGGTTGGTTTGAACGAGTTCCGATTGAAATTTGGGCTAGTGATGCTTCTAGTAAGGCAATTAATAAAGCCTTATCCGGAGTTTATAGGCAATACTCATTTCGCAGTTTTCCTGAATCCTTAAAAGCTAAATATTTTTCTGCCCATAATGATGGATGGAAGGTGTCTTCCCTAATTCATAATCGAGTTCATTGGTCAGTAAATAATTTATTAGTAGAGTCAGATATTCAATATTTAGCTCAAGCTCATTTTATTTTCTGTCGAAATGTTTTTATCTACTTTTCTGAAACCTCTATTTTAAAAACGGTTGATTTTTTCTATCAACGAATGTTCAACCCTAGTTATTTGTTTTTGAGTGCTTCAGAATCCTTGCTAAAAATCAAAACAGATTTTGAGTTACAGGAAATTGATGGAGCATTTGTTTATATTAAACATAAACCTAACCCTTATTATTTTATAGAGGATATCGGCAAAAAATAACGGCAAAGTTAGAGTAAAAATGCTAAATTTAAGTTGGGGCTAAATTCCAAATTTTATAACAAAGGAGGATAAAAATGAATAATAAAGTGATTCGAGTTTTAGTGGTTGATGATTCGGCTTATGTTAGGAAAGTGATTAAACAAATACTATCTCGTAGTCCCTTTATAGAAGTAGTAGGAACTGCCCACCACGGGGAAGAAGCATTAGAAAAACTAGAACTTATGGCGGATCAAGTTGATGTGATTACTTTAGATTTATTGATGCCTAAAGTAGATGGAGTAGAGTTTCTGCATCGACAAATGGAACGACATCCTATCCCGGTGATTATTGTCAGTATTGCCAAGGTCGGCGGGGAAATGCTCTTAGCGGCTTTAGATGCGGGGGCTGTTGATTTTGTCCATAAACCCACTGCTTTAGCCACAGAAAAAATGTATGAACTGGCTGATGAATTAATTGATAAAGTTAAAGCGGCTGCTAATGTTCCCCTCAAGCGTCTTCCCCTTCCTTTTTTACTCAAGCCCCCCTATCCATTGCCAACAGTTAAACCTCTAAATCATGGGAGTTTTACTGATTTAATTGTGATGGGAATTTCAACAGGTGGCCCGCAAGCTTTAACGTTTTTGATTCCTCAATTACCTAGTAATTTTCCTATACCCATCGCCATTGTTTTACATATGCCAATTGGTTATACCAAAATGTATGCGGAACGATTAGATCAATTATCGGAGTTGAAAGTTGTAGAAGCAACCGATGGAGAAATTATCTGTCCGGGTATGGTATTTATTGCCCCGGCGGGACGTCATTTAACCTTCAAACGTCAAGGAAATAATGTAGTAACTCATTTAGCCGCCCAACCCTTTGATATGCCCCATCGTCCCTCGGTGGATGTGATGTTTCAGTCCGCCGCCGAGGTTTATGGGAATCGGGTTTTGGGAATTGTAATGACCGGAATGGGCTCCGATGGTAAGCAGGGTGCAGCCTGGATTAAATCTTCTGGAGGTTCGATCTTTACTGAATCAGAGGAAACTTGTATTGTCTATGGAATGCCTCGGTCTGTAGTGGAATCGGGATTAAGCGATCGCCAAATTCCCCTATATGATATAGCAAAGACAATTTTAGAAGTTTTATAATCAATGTTGATAATTGATAATTGATAACTGATAATTGATTTTAACCCTCGAAAGGTGTAGAAATGTTACTAACTGAAAAACAAAAAATGGCATTGTCTGAATTTATGAGAATGGTTCTCTCTATGAAGACAGCAACGGCATTATCAGAATTAATTGGTTCTGATGTTAAGATGAAGGTTTCGGGAGTTTCTTTATCGCCTTTGAGTAAATTAACCCTGGAATTTTCTCAACATTTGAATGAAGATATTGTCAGTGTTCATCAAGTATTTAAAGGCTCGATTAATGGGGATGCTTTATTACTTTTAAATTATTCTTTTGCTGTAATGTTAACGAATTTACTTCAAAAAAATACTGATGATCAGATTGTATACTTAAATGTTTCTTCCTGTGAAGTCTTAACCGAAGCGGGCAATATTTTATTAAATTCCTATATCAGTATGTTAGGCAGTTTAATGGGATGTCAATTTACCTTTTCTATGCCGATTTTCCAAATTGAACCTTTACCGGATTTAGTTAATTCCTTAATGTTAGGTAAAAATGAAATCCGTTATGTATTAATGGTTGATACCACCTTTGAATTCTGTCATAATTCAGTTAGAGGTTATTTAGTCTTTGTTTCTGGTGTGATTCCTTTGTCTTGTTTAATTAAAGGGATTGAAGCCTCCATTGACTTAGCAATTCCTAATTCTTGAGATTCTTTGCAAAGACAATTTTAGAAGTTTTACTATTACCTATTACCTATTACCTATTACCTATTACCTATTCCCTATTACCTATTACCTATTCCCTATTCCCTATTCCCTATTCCCTATTCCCTATTGCTATAATTGTTAGCGAGGGAGGACGCTCGCACTGCTTCCCCCTGCTTGTTTAATTCTTAACTTCCGTCATTTCAATCACACGGTCGTCTAAATCTTTAACTAAAAAATTTAACGGTCTTTCGCTGCGAATTTTATGTTTTACCCCGCGCAATTGTACCCGCATTAAAATTTGTTCTAAACAGTCTTTATCAAAACAAACATGACGTTCTTGATCTTTAGAGCCATAACTGGCCCCGCCAATAATATGTAACTGAGTATTTTTCATCAGTTGATACCATAATCCCTCAGTACCCTGCATTTTAGAAGTTACAGTATTTCCTAGAGGGGCAGAAAGATACAGGGGATCAATTCCGGTCGCTCCTAAAGTTTGTTCATAGTTATAGTAATAATGTAAAGGCACATCTGCCACAGACAGTCCTAATAAACCTTCATAAAAATCCCTGGCTATGGTCAAATCAGAAACCATAATTGTGTGAACTTTCGGCGCGCTGGTCAGAAACATCCACATAGCCACAGCATAAGCCGCCAGTAGCATCACCATGACTCCCTGAGTCGAAAAAATCCCGTCAAAGATGGGAAATTCAGGGAAAAACGCACTTAACGGTAAAAAAGGCAATGAAACATCCATTAAATTAACGGCTATTAGCATAAATAAATTCAGAAGTAGGAAACCAATAATCGCTGCCATCCCAAAGACTGAGACGATCTGCTAGTGATCATGTTAACAAAAAGTTTTGACAACTCCTGTACAATCAGGTCTTTTTAGTCCAGACATTGCAACTTAACGATGACCAATCAGATTGATGTGTTTGTATACGGTACTCTCAAGCCAGGGGAATGTAACTATCAACGCTATTGTCAGGGGCGAGTCATAGCCCAGCGTCCGGCTTTAGCCTTGGGAAAACTCTATGCTCTATCTTTAGGTTATCCAGGGATGGTAGCAGGGAATGGTATCGTGGAGGGGGTGGTTTTATCCTTTACAGACCCTAATATTTTTTTAGACTTAGATCAATTAGAGGATTACCAACCCCATCGCCCTCCTGAACAAAATGAATATCAGCGACAACAAATTTCTGTATTTGATCTCAACCATCAACCTTTAGGCTTAGTTTGGGTTTATTTGATGGAGATTAAAACCGTTGAGTTTTATTCCGGGGTTTTGATTCCTGATGGTTGTTGGAAAAACCAAGATTAGACCTAAAATATAACCCCAAAAAACCTTATATTTTAAAGTCTCTGGGGTTATATTCTTTTAATTTATTGGTCTTGAAACTGCGGCTTTAGGAATCGGAATAATCGGTTGATCCACGCTAATACTAACTGCATTAGGAGTAATAATCGGGATCAGAGGTTCATTCAAGGCAATTTGTAAAGGTTCCGAATTGTTCAGAGTTTCAGACTGGGCAAACATCGGAAAACGCCCGGAATTGCCTGAAATTGTGCCGGAAAAGGTCATTACTAATAAAGCCGCGATCGCAGTTCCTCCCCAAGTCGCCATCCTACGGGTTCTCTGATTTAACCTTTGAAATACTAGAGTAGTCAGTTGTTTTACTGAGGTACTAGAAGCAGGAACAGGAGCGTTTTGTAGGCGAGAACGCAGTTGTAGTAATTGTAGATAAGTTGCCTTAATCTTGGGATCAGTATCTAGCCAACCCTGAACTTGACGGCGTTCGGAAACCGTCGCCTCATTGTCCAGGTAGGCACTGAGTAATTGGAATTGTTGAGGGTCAAGAAGATCCGAGTGTTCCTCAGATAGATGTCCCCGGATAGTCGAGTTGGTTTGTGGTTCAGGATCAAAATTGTGCTTCATCGGAACACCCCCGTTGAGCAAAAATGAAATCAGACATTAAAAATTAAAGTTTCCCCTTATATGACTATTGTATCGGTATTACCCACAATTGCATCCGCTCACCCGCCAATTTGTTAGTATCTTCCGCGAGCAGCCCCACTTCTGATCTTCTGAGCTTGTGAAGGAACAGCAGTAGTCGTTGAATTGCGGTTGGGAACTAGACTGATTGGAATAAGTTTACAATCAAGAGAAAAAATTGCTATTATCGAGTTATTCATCTTAACTTCCATGCCGTAAGCGAAAACCAAGCTAATAGGTAAAAGTTCAAGAGAAAAAGTTTCGGTCTTGGGAACCAGGACTCCTGCCCTTGGAGGGAATGTAAGACCAATAGAACTACAGAGTTCTTGAGGCAGTTGCCGATGAACGGGGAAGCCCACACTGACCCTCTGACAAGTGTGGGTAGTTCACGGATTCAGATAAACTTGTAGGTCAGCTTGTAAGCGTTGACGCGCTCTGGCGATTCTCGATTTCACTGTTCCCAGGGAAACCCCGGTAATTTCGGCAATTTCTTCATAAGCTAATCCTTCAATTTCCCGCAGAACAATAGTAGTGCGGAACATTTCAGGTAAATCGGCGATCGCTTCATGAAGATGACTATAAAATTCACGGGTTGCCATATCCTCATCGGGGCTAGGACTATCGGCGGCGATTTCCCAGTCCATTTCCCCGTCTTGAACATTGCGAGGTGCATCTAAAGATAGAGGCGGTTTTACCCGTTTGCGCTTGCGGAGTTCATCGTAAAACAAATTTGTGGCAATTCGACTTAACCATCCCCGAAATTTGACGGGCTCTTGTAGACGTTTAATATTGCGATACACCCGAATCCAGATTTCTTGAGCTAGGTCAGCCCGATCTTGCCAGTCTGGGGCCAGGTGATAGAGAATCTTATCAACGTGGGACTGATAGCGACGGAGTAATTCTGTGAAGGCGGCTTGATCTGGACAGACTCCCTCTTGACACCGCAGGACTAAATCAGTATTGGGGAGTTGTTCAAGGGGTAGTTGCTCTAGGGGGATAGAGACGCCTGCCTTAGACCAAGAGATAGGTATGGATTGGCTCATGGGTGGAACTTGGTTGATGAAAGATTCCGTTAGTTGATGACGCGACCCGGATT
>JFJP01003064.1_pt1 | contig 14929 bp, 12 predicted proteins | sample 431651 | NCBI WGS metagenome assembly JFJP01 (sample SAMN02602958, study PRJNA72255) | Microbial mat metagenome, whole genome shotgun sequencing project. | biome: fresh water; feature: sink hole; material: water; isolation source: purple microbial (photo- and chemosynthetic) mats found in...
GATCTTTACCTTTCCGGCGGCAACTTTGCCAGCCGCTTGCCCAACGAGATCAAGGACTCGATCCGTGCGCACGGTATGCGCAATTCGCATCTGTTGTCGATCGCGCCAACCGGCACCATTTCGCTGGCCTTCGCCGACAACGCCAGCAATGGCATCGAGCCGCCGTTCTCCTGGGCCTACACGCGCAAGAAGCGCGAGGCCGATGGCGGCTGGAAGGAATATCAGGTGGAAGATCACGCCTGGCGGCTGTTTCGCGAGCAGGGCGGCGATGTCGCCAACATGCCGGCTTCGTTTGTCACCGCGCTGGAAATCTCCGCCACCGCGCACATGAACGTGGTGGCCGCCGTCGCGCCGTATGTCGATTCGGCGATTTCGAAAACGGTCAACGTGCCGGTCGACTACCCCTACACCGAGTTCGAGGGCCTCTATTTCGCCGCCTGGAAAGCCGGCCTGAAAGGTCTCGCCACCTACCGGCCGAATGCGGTGCTGGGCAGCGTGCTGTCCACCACGCCGGTGACGCCAGATGCTTCCAGCGCTGCGAGTAATGCCAAAGCACCGCAGGATTTCGAACTCTCCGACGTCAACCGCCGCATCGAAATCAAGGCGCTTCCGGCGCCGGTGCTGGAAAGCCTGAAATGGCCGGGTCGCCCAAAACTTGCCGGCGGCAACCCCGCCTGGTGCTACATGATCGAAAGCGCCTGCGGCAGCTTTGCGTTGTTCGTCGGGCATACCGAAGCGAGCGAAAGCGATGGCCACGCCTGGCCGTTCGAAGTCTGGGTCAACGGCGCCGAACAACCGCGTGGCCTGGGCGCCATCGCCAAGACCTTGTCGATGGACATGCGCGCCAACGATCGCGGCTGGCTGAAACTGAAGCTCGACACGCTGGCGAAAACGCGCGGTGACGACAGTTGCGCCATCGCCTTTCCGCCGAGTGGCGAATCCCGCCTGATGCCCAGCATGGTCGCGGCGGTCGCGCAATTGCTGCGCTGGCGGCTGGATGACCTGAACGCGCTCGACGGCAGCGATGAGACGCCTGTGCTCGACGCCCTGTTCTCGCACAAGGAACCGAAAACCGGCACCGATGGCACGCTGTCCTGGACCGTCGATGTGCTCAACCCGCACACCGGCGATGACTTCGTCCTCGGCCTGAAGGAAATCACTCTGCCGGACGGCGTTACCCGGCCGTATTCGGTCTGGCTCTCCGGCGAATACCCGCGTTCGCTCGACGGCCTGTGCAAATTGCTGTCGCTCGACATGCGCGTGATGGACCCGGCCTGGATCGGCATGAAACTGCGCAAGCTGCTGAACTACCCGGAACCGTTGGGTGACTTCATGGCCTTCGTGCCGGGGAGCGCCAAACAAAGCAACTGGCCCTCCACCATCGCTTACCTCGCTCGCCTGATCATCCACCGTTACGCCATGCTCGGCATCCTCACCGAAGACGGCCTGCCGGTGAAAGAAATGGGCATCCTGCAAACCCCCGCCCTGCCGCCCTCCGCCAGCGGCGAACCCGCCAAAGTCATCATGACCGGCGCGGTTTGCAAGGAGTGCGGCAATGCCACAGTGATCAAGAAGGATGGCTGTGATTTCTGTACGGCGTGCGGGGCGGTGGGGGCGTGCGGCTAGATGATCAGCGTGTGCCCGCGTAGGGCGGAAAAGCCGACAGGCGCTTTCCGCCGAATGAAACACCGGTGATTCCACGCACCGGACTCGTGTGGGCTGGCGGACTCGTGGTGCGCACGGGTAGCGTGCCTACAGCGGAAGGCGCCGGCAAAAGACGCCGGTTTTTCCGCCCCACGCGTGATGCTTGGAATGAGTGAGGTAGCGGTTCATGTAGCACGTGAGTGCTACACTTCTTCGCATCGCAGGAGCCCCCCATGTCCACTACCACTATCAGATTGCCCGACGACTTGAAGGCGCGCATCACCAGCGCCGCTCAACGTGCCGGGGTTTCGTCGCACAGCTTCATTCTGCAAGCCATTGCCGAGAAAACCGAGCAGGAGGAGCGTCGGGCTGAGCTTGATGCATTGGCAGATAGTCGCTATGCCCAAATTCTGACAACCGGGCAGACCATCCAGTGGGAAGACATGCGTCGTTACCTGTTGCAGCGCGCATCCGGTGAGCAAGCCACGCGACCCGAAGCAGGGCAAGTTGAGCGCTGAGCGTGACGCGCATCGAACTGGCGCCGGAGGTCGGGGAGGATATCGATCGCATCATTGACCATTTGATTCGCTATGAAGTGGCCGACGTTGCGGCGCGCATCAGCGAGATCATTCAGGCCATCGACGTTCTGCAAGATAGTCCGTTGATCGGACGGCCGGTGGCGGCAGGTAAACGGGAGTTGATCATTGGACGTAAATCGCATGGCTACGTGGCGCTGTACCGTCATATTCCAGAGATCGACACGATTTTCGTGCTGGCTCTGAAAAGCCAAAGAGAAGCGGGTTATCTTTGAGTCGTGGTGTTGGATATAAGCAGAGCAGACGTGGTGCTGACGGTTTGATTTTTACAATAGGGCTTACGTTGCCAGTTCCACCCGGTTCCGACCCTTCTGCTTCGCTGCATAGAGGGCGGCATCGGCGTCGGTGATCAGCTTCATCTGATCGATCGTTTTGCCTGGGTTGGCGGCCACACCGATGCTGACTGTGACTGGTGGATTGTGGCTGGCCAGGGCTTGCAGGACGGCGAGGCGCATCTTTTCAGCAACGCGGGCCATTTGCTCCAGATTGGCATTCGGCGCAATCACGATGAATTCTTCGCCACCCCAGCGACACACCAGATCAGAAGCGCGGATGGCATTTTTCAACACCTGAGCGACTTGCTGGATGACCTGGTCGCCGGCCAGATGCCCATGAATATCGTTGACTGCCTTGAAGTGGTCGATATCGATGAATGCCAGGCCAAGAGGCATGTTCAGGCGGTGGCAAAGTTCCGCTTGGGCGGTCAGATATGTGGCGCCTTCACGACGGTTTGCCAATCCGGTCAGCGGGTCGTTTGAGGCGTGTTCCTGCAATAGGAGTTCGAGTTTCTTGCGGTCGCTGATGTCTTGCACCATGCCAACCACGCGAGCCGGTTTTCCATCCGGGCTGAATTCACACACGCGGCCGCGGTCATGCACCCAGATGAAATGGCCGTTGCGATTCCGGATGCGGTATTCGGCTTCATAACGCGAACGCTTGCCCTGCATGTGCTCTTCCAGCGCAGCCATGACCAGAGGAGAGTCAAGGGGATGTACGTTATTGGCCCAGGTGGCCAATTCCGGTGCCATCTCGTCCGGGCCATAGCCCAGCATGCGTTTCAATTGCGGACTGAAGAACAGGCTGCCCCTTGCCACGTCCCAATCCCACAAGCCATCGCTGGCTTCGTTCAGGGCGAACCAGAGTTGCTTCTCGCGGTTATGGACGTCGGCTTCCTGGGCAACACGATTGGTGGTGTCACGCGCGATCGAAAGAAAATAGGCACAACCGTCCAGCTCGAAATGTGTGGTGTGCACCTCGACATCCACTTCGTGCCCTTGTTGATGCCGGTGCCGGCCATTGAAGCGAAAGCATTGGCTATTTCGAATCGCTGTCGCGATTTCGGACCACTGCGGTAAGCCATGTACGTCTTTTTGCAGGCTCAACACGCTATGGTTGAGCACGTCCTCCCTGGTTAATCCCAGGCATTCCCATGCTCTGCGGTTTCCCCAGACAATGTTCGAGGTGTTGGGGTCGATCAGATAGACCGCGTCAGTCAACTGATCGAACAACATCTCGGCGCTGGGTAGGGCGCCCGGGGCAAAAATTGGTGGATCGGCTTCTGTCATGGGGTTGAATAGACCGATGAATCACTTCTTCTTGGTGTTGTTGATGGTGTTTGCAAGCGTGTTGCCGGCCTTGAAACGGGCGACTTTCTTCGCGGAAATCTTCATTTCCTTGCCGGTCTGCGGATTGCGCCCGGTGCGGGCGGCGCGTTCGCTGACGCTGAAGGTGCCGAAGCCGATGAGTTGTACGCTTTCACCCTTGACCAGGGCTTCGCCAATGGCTTCCATCGTGGCGTTGAGTAACACGGCAGTGGCGGCCTTGCTGGCGTTGGCTTTACTGGCAATGGCTTCGATCAGGTCCGATTTGTTCATGATGATCTCCGGTAAGCGGTAAAAATGGCCTGCCAAGATACTGCGATCTAGTTTAGAGGTCACCCCGTGGTTGCCCCGTGGTTGCCCCGCGGTCACCTCAGTGTTACCTCACCCTGTTCTCTTCTTCGTTACCGAAAGCATACCCTGCAAGATATTCGGGGAAAAGCCCGTAATGGTTGCCGTCCATGCCGATTCGCCTCCTGCCTGGCAGAAAAAATGGCTATGCTGCTAGCCGCCAATTTCGCCCTGTCTGACCATTTATTATTTTCAAATTCATGTCGTCGCGTCTGATTCGCCTGCTTCGCCGTCTTTATCACTACCTCGTTTATGTCGCCGGCGGGGTGGTGATCGCGGTTTGTATTGTGGCGCTGGCATTCAAATTCTGGTTGATGCCGAATGTGCAGAGTTACCAGGGAGTGCTGGAAGATGCCGCCAGCAAGGCGCTGGGGCAGGCGGTCGACATCGGCGTGATGGAAGCCGATTGGAGCGGCCTGAATCCGCGTCTGATCCTGCGCGATATTCGTGTCCGGGCCGATGACGCCGCAGCGGCGTCGCCACTTTATCTGCCGCGCGTCGAAGCCGCCTTTTCCTGGTTGTCGCTGGCGTTATTCGATCTGCGTCTCGCGCATCTGACGCTTGATCAACCGCAGCTTCAAATGCGGCGCGACATGGCCGGACTGATCACGGTGGCGGGCATGCCGATGAATCAACCGGGTGGGACGAGCGAGTTTCCGGATTGGCTGCTCAGGCAGCCGCGCATCATCATCAAGGATGCCGACATTCTCTGGCTGGATGAAAAGCTGAAAGCGCCTGAGTTGCGTGTGTCCGGGGTGCGTTTACTGCTGGAAAACCGTTTTGGTCGGCACCGTTTTGGAGGCATCGCCCAGCCCACCGCTGCCGCCGCGCGGCGCCTCGAAATGCGCGGTGACCTGACAGGCCGCAGCCTGCGCGACTGGTCCGCCTGGAACGGCGAGGTTTATGTCCGGGTCGATGGCGCGCGTTTCGAGTCCTGGGGACGCTGGGTGCCCTGGGCGCAGGAATCAGTCCGCAGCGGTACCGGCGACATGCGCTTCTGGCTGGCCTTGAGCCAGGGTGCGGTGCAGGGGGTGAGCGGCGATGTCCGACTTGGCCAGGTCGCCATCAATATTGACAAGGCGTTGCCCGATCTGGTGTTTGACTCGCTTTCCGGACACGCTGGCTGGACACGCAAGCAGGCCACGCAATCGTTTTATGTCGATCGGCTGCGCTTCAAAACACCCGGCGAGGCGGTCAGCGAACCGGCCGCCGTGCGCGTCAACCTGACGCCGGATGCAAAGGGCGGTGCGCAACGGGTGGGCGTCAGCGCGCGCAATTTGCGTCTGGAGGCGCTGACCGCGTTGACCGGTGCGTTGCCCATTCCGAAACGTGGCCATGATCTGATCCAGTTGTTGAATCCGCGCGGCATGCTGGCGGAAGGTGAGGGCTACTGGGCCGGGCCGAAGGATTACGCGATCAAGCTCGGCATCCAGGCGGCCGGCCTCAACGCCTATCAGTGGCAAGGCGACATTCGATGGTCGCGGCATGACTTTGTCCTTGCCCAATATCTTTCGGCATGACCTCAGCTTCAGCCAACTCGATGCCGTAGCGGACTGGCAATTTGATGCCGAGGGCCTGAAGCTGAATTTTGCCGCTCAACGCCTGCTCAATCCGGACCTGGATGGCAGCGCAAAAGGACATCTGGTGTTTCCCGGGGTGGGGCCAAATGCCAGCCAGGGGAGTGAGCCTGTCGGAAACCCCGGGAATGCCCCGATCGTGGCCGACATTACGGCGCATCTGCGGCGGGGTGAGGCGAAGGCGGTTTATCGCTATCTGCCGCGAGTGGTGGGTGACGAAACCTATCACTGGTTGCAGCACAGCCTGCTCGCCGGTCAATCGGATGATGTCAATCTGGTGTTGAAAGGGCCGCTGGATCGTTTCCCGTTTGATCAGGGCGGCGGTGAATTCAAGGTGGCGATCAGGATGCTGAATGGCGTGCTCGATTACGCACCAGGCTGGCCGCGCATTGAAGGTATCAATGGCATGCTGGTGTTTCATGACAAGGCGATGACGCTGACCGCCGATACCGGCAAGATCCTCGATGCTCGCCTTGGCCCGGTGAAGGTATCGCTGGCGGATCTGCATGTCTCGCATGGTTTCCCCCTGCTGATTGACGGTGAGGCGAATGGCGAGACCCGCGCGTTTCTCGATTTCATCAAGCGCTCACCGGTGCATGACCACACCGATCGCTTTACCGAGCCTTTCAGGACGCAGGGTGAAGGCCGCCTCAACCTTCAGTTGCAGATTCCCTTGCATCGGATTGAAACAACCACATTGCAGGGTACATACCGGTTCGACAACAACCGTCTCGATCCGGGCGGCGACCTGCCTGAACTGAGCGGAGTCAGCGGCAGCGTTGAATTCACCCAGGATACTTTGCAAGCGAAAAACATTCGCGCCCAGGTGCTCGATCTGCCGGTATCGCTGAACATTGAAAGCGCGGAGGCCGGGGCTAACGGCGACCGCAAACGTCCGTTGCGCGTGCAATTGATCGGCGATGCCAATCCGACCATCCTGAAACCCCATCTGCCGCCGGCCCTGCATGGCCGGATCAGCGGCAGCACGCGTTGGCAGGCGGATATCGGGATGCATCCCAGCGGCAAGTCCGGCTTGACGCTGACCTCCGATCTGGTGGGCCTGGCGATCAATCTGCCGGCGCCATTCGGGAAAGCGGCGGACAAGGCAATGTCCTTGCAGGTGATAAAAGAATCGATGCCGCCGCAAGCGCAGCGCGAGGGCGGGGTGACAGCTGATGCGGTCAATCCGGTGTTTGTACGATATGGCGAATTGCTGACAATGCGCGCCATGTTTCCTGAGCGGACGCGTGCTCAGGTGCCAACTCAGGTGCCAACTCAGTTGCCAACCAATGCGCCGGCTTCGGTGCATCTGCGTTTCGGCTCCGGCGAGGCGACTGCGCCGACCGATTCCGGTTTGAAGGTCAGCGGCTCACTGCGACAACTCGACCTGGATGCGTGGCGCAAGCTCGATCTGGGGATGGCAACGGCTTCAGGCGCATCCAACCCACTGCCGCTCCGCGAAGTCAGTCTGGCATTCAATGAATTGCTGATTTTTGATCGGCGCCTCAACGATACCCATGTCAAATTGCGGCCGGTCGGCGGCGGCTGGCGGCTGGCGCTGGCGGGACGCGAGATCAGCGGTGAAATTGTGACGGTGCCAGCAGGGGAAAAAATCAGCCTGCTGGCCAACTTGAAGCGCCTGAGTTTGCCGGAACTGGTATCGGCAAAGGTTCCGGCGAAGGCGGCGGCGAGTGGCGTCGGGTCGAGCACGGCAGAGCCATTGCCAAAATCCATCACCGATGTGCTGGCGAGTCTCGAGTTGAGCGCCGAGAGCACGCTGATCGATGGTCTTGATCTGGGCGAATTGCATTTGCGCCTGTCGCCGGACACCTCTTCGATCGGGCGCGGCTTCGGGTTACGCATGGATAATCTGACCCTCAGCAACCCGGATGGGCAGCTGCGCGGCAAGGGCGTGATCGCCAACCATCCTCGTCGACAGAGCCAGTTTCAATTCGAACTGGAATCGAACAATTTCGGCAAGTTGCTCGACCGGCTTGGCATGCCGGGACGGATCAAGCGGGGCGCCGGACGTATCTCCGGCCCCTTGAACTGGACCGGCGGTGTTGAGTCATTCAGTTTGAACAGGCTGGCTGGCGATCTCCAACTCGATCTGAAACAAGGTCAGTTCACCCGCATCGAGCCTGGCGCCGGAAAGTTGCTTGGCATTCTTAGTCTGCAAAGCCTGCCGCGCCGCATCACGCTCGATTTTCGTGATGTTTTCTCCGAAGGCTTCGCGTTCGACGAAATCGTCGGTGGCATTTATCTGGAACGGGGAACTGCCTATTTCAAAGACCTGCGCATGAGTGGCCCGGCGGCGAAGGTGCGGATGAGCGGCATGGCCGACCTGACGCGCGAAACCCAGAATCTGCGCGTCACCATCCAACCCAGGCTGGAAGATACGGTGGCCATGGCGGGTGCCTTGCTGGGCGGTCCGGTGGTTGGCGTCGGCACTTTCATCGCGAACAAGATTCTGCAAAACCCGATCGGCCAGGCCGCCACTTTCGAATACGCCATTTCTGGCGCCTGGGCGGATCCGGTGGTGACCAAGCTGGCAAAGCCGAATATCAAGAGTGAGGAGTGAAAGGTGAAAGGTGAAAGGTGAAAGGTGAAAGGTGAAATGAGGAAGCCCACAGCGCCAACGGTGCATCACCTTCATTTTTCACCCGAGCCGCAGAGTAGCGGGGCACGTTTCACACGCCAATACCATATTGGCTATTGCGGTTGCGCAAACTCCTTGTGTACCCTCGAACCTCTCCAAAGCCTCCACGGGAGCATGCAGTGATCCGGCCGAAACCTTCCAGCTTTGCCAAGACCAAGACCCGCAGTGTGCCGAAGCCGGTGCAGGACACCACGGGCATTGTCCGCGTCGCGGCGGTACAGATGGCCTCGGGACCCAATGTGGCGGCGAATCTGGCCGAGGCTGAAAACCTGATCAATATGGCGGTTGGCGGGGGCGCCAAGTTGGTGGCGCTGCCCGAGTTTTTCGCCATCATGGGGTTGAAAGAAACCGACAAAGTGGCGGCGGCCGAAGCCGATGGCAAAGGCCCGATCCAGAAATTTCTTGCCGCGCAGGCGAAAAAGCATGCCATTTGGCTGGTCGGTGGATCGGTGCCGCTGACCTGCGACAACCCGAAGAAAGTACGCAATGCCTGCCTGGTTTATGACGACAAGGGCAAGCGGGTGGCGCGCTACGACAAGATCCATCTGTTCGGTCTTGACCTGGGCAACGAGCATTACAAGGAACAGACCACCATCGAAGCCGGCAACCGTGTGGTTGTCGTCGAGTCGCCGTTCGGTCGCATTGGCTTGTCGGTCTGTTATGACCTGCGCTTCCCCGAGTTGTACCGGGCGATGGGCGATGTCGAGATCATCCTGGTACCGGCGGCGTTCACCGCAACCACCGGCCGGGCGCATTTTGAGACCCTGATCCGTGCCCGCGCCATCGAAAACCTGGCCTATGTGATTGCGCCGGCGCAAGGCGGTTATCACGTCTCCGGTCGTGAAACGCATGGCGACAGCATGATCGTCGACCCCTGGGGCAATGTGCTCGACCGCCTGCCGCGTGGTTCCGGCGTGGTCATTGCCGGCATCAACCGCGCCTATCAGGACAGCTTGCGCAAGAGCTTGCCGGCGTTGAAACACCGCACGCTGGATTGTTCCAGTGGTATTGAAATCGAAGTCATCAAAGCCTGATTTACAAGCCTGACTCACCGGCTGCGCTCGCCGGAGCCTATTCATAAAGTATTGATTCTAAAGTGTTAACTCCCATGTCTTTCGCCTCCCCTTTCGCCACTGCTGAAGCCACCTTGCTGGCGCCGAATGAAATCGACGCCGCGCAACTCGATGGCGTCTTCGGTCAGCTCGCGACGCATCAGATCGACGATGCCGATCTGTACTTCCAGTACACCCGTTCCGAGGCCTGGAGCCTGGAAGAAGGCCAGGTCAAATCGGGCAGCTTCAATATCGATCAGGGCGTTGGCGTGCGGGCTGTGGTCGGCGACAAAACTGCGTTCGCCTATTCCGACGACATCCGCCTGCCCGCGATCCTCGAAGCCGCCGCCACCGTGCGCGCCATCGCTGCCAGCGGTCAATCGGCAACAACGCGGGTTGCCGCTCGCAGCCAGGGCCGCGCGCTGTATGCACCGATTGACCCGCTCGCCTCGTTGGGCGAGTCCGACAAGGTCGCCCTGTTGCATCGGCTGGAAGACTACGCGCGCAAGCTGGATGCGCGCGTCACCCAGGTGGTCGCCAGTCTGGCCGGCGAATACGAAGTGATCTTTGTGACCCGCCTCGATGGCCGCAGCGCCGCCGACGTGCGGCCGCTGGTGCGCGTCTCGCTTCAGGTCATCGTCGAACAGGATGGTCGCCGCGAACAAGGCAGCGCCGGCGGCGGCGGACGTTTCGATTACGCCTATTTCAGCGATGCGATGCTGCGCGAATACGCCGAGCTCGCGGTGCAGCAGGCGCTGACCAACCTTAATGCCAAACCCGCGCCAGCCGGCAGCATGACCGTGGTGCTCGGCTCAGGTTGGCCCGGTATTCTGTTGCACGAGGCCATCGGTCATGGTCTGGAAGGTGATTTCAATCGCAAAGGATCGTCGGCGTTCTCCGGCCGCATCGGCCAGCGCGTCGCTGCTGACGGTGTCACCGTGGTTGATGACGGCACCATTGCCGATCGACGCGGCTCGCTCAACATCGACGATGAAGGCACGCCGACCCAACGCACGGTGCTGATCGAAAACGGCATCCTGCGCGGTTACATGCAGGACAGCATGAATGCCCGCCTGATGGGCATGGCGCCGACCGGCAACGCACGCCGCGAATCCTTTGCCCACCTGCCGATGCCGCGCATGACCAACACCATGATGCTGGCCGGCGAGGGGGATCAGGGAAAAGACCCGGCCGAAATCATCGCTTCAGTAAAAAACGGCTTGTACGCGGTCAACTTCGGTGGCGGCCAGGTCGACATCACCAGCGGCAAATTCGTCTTCTCCGCCGCCGAGGCCTACATGATCGAAGACGGCAAGGTGACTTACCCGGTCAAGGGCGCGACGCTGATCGGCAACGGCCCGGACGTGCTGACCCGCGTCTCGATGATCGGCAACGACATGCGCCTCGACCCCGGTGTCGGCACCTGCGGCAAGGAAGGCCAGAGCGTGCCGGTCGGCGTCGGCCAGCCAACCATGCGTATCGATGGTCTCACTGTCGGCGGCACGCAGTAGGTTATGTAGGGCGGAAAAGCCGACAGGCGCCTTCCGCCAGAAGGTGGAGCGCTCATTTGGCGGAAGGCGCTACCGCTTTTCCGCCCTACGTGAATTTTGTTGAACTCAAACTGATGGCCGATTCCGAACTCCACAAAGGCGCGGCCAAAACCGCCCGCATCCCGATCAAGATCGTTGCCAAGCCGCGCATGAAACTGCCGGCCTGGATCAAGGCGCAGGCGCCAAGCGCGCCGGAAGTGCAACAACTCAAGGCGATCCTGCGCGACGCCAAGCTGCATACCGTGTGCGAAGAAGCTTCCTGTCCGAACCTGGGCGAGTGCTTCAAGCACGGCACCGCCACCTTCATGATCCTGGGCGACCTGTGTACCCGGCGTTGCCCGTTCTGCGACGTCGGCCATGGCAAACCGCTGCCGCCCGACCCGGAAGAGCCGAGTCATCTGGCGGCAACGCTGGCCGCCATGCGACTCAAATACGTGGTGATCACCAGTGTCGATCGCGATGATCTGAAAGATGGCGGCGCCCAACACTTCGTCGATTGCATGCAAGCCGCGCGCGCCGCATCACCCGCTACGCGGATCGAAATCCTGGTACCGGATTTTCGTGGCCGACTCGAACTCGCTCTCGACATCCTGGCGCAAGTACCGCCGGCCGTGCTGAATCACAATCTGGAAACCGTGCCGCGTCTTTACAAAGCCTGCCGTCCCGGCGCGGATTACGCGCATTCGCTGCTGTTATTGAAGACCTTCAAGGCGCGTTGCCCGAATGTGCCGACCAAATCCGGCATCATGCTCGGCCTGGGCGAAACCGATGCCGAAGTGGTTGATGTGCTGCGCGATCTGCGCGCGCACGACGTCGATATGCTGACCATCGGCCAATACCTGCAACCCTCGCCACATCATCTGCCAGTCGAACGTTTCGTGCCGCCGGATCAGTTCGCCGAGTTCGAGCGCATCGCGCTGGAAATGGGCTTCAAGAACGTCGCCAGCGGCCCGATGGTGCGATCCAGCTATCACGCCGATCAGCAGGCGATCGGCATCTGAACCAGCCCGGCCATTTTGGCCATGGAAGTCAGTCGAGTTTGTCGCCGACTTGCATGGGATTGCCGGCGAGAAACGCAGTCACCGGCAGGCGTTTGCCACCCGCTTTCTGAACTTCGGATACCGCCAGCGCACCGTGGCCGCAGGCCAGGCGGAGTTCGCCGTCGCTGATGGCAAGCAGGCTGCCGGGCACGCCTTCGCCGGCAACCGGTCTGGCCTGCCAGATCTTCAGCGGACTGCCTGCCAGCAACCCATAAGCGCCAGGGAACGGGTTGAAGGCGCGAATCTTTCGATCCAGTTGTTCGGCGTTCAGGGTCCAGTCCAGGCGCGCTTCTTCCTTGCTGATCTTGGTGGCGTAATTTGCCAGCGCGTCATCCTGTGGCGTGGCCTTGACCTGTCCGGCGGCGAGGTCGGGCAGCAAGCGCACGATCTCGCGCGCACCGAGTTCTGCCAGGCGGTCATGCAAACTGCCCGTGGTGTCGTCAGGCCGGATCGGCAAGGCGCTGCGGGTCAGCATCGCGCCGGTATCCAGACCCTTGTCCATCTGCATCAGCGTGATACCGGTTTCAATGTCGCCGGCTTCGATGGCGCGGTGGATCGGCGCCGCACCGCGCCAACGCGGCAGCAAAGAGGCGTGAATGTTGATGCAGCCGAGACGCGGCATGTCTAGCACGACTTCTGCGGCGTCGAGAATCGGCTGGCGCGCTGCTTCGGTCTTCAGGTTTTCCGGTTGCGCGACATCAATGCCATGCGCCAGCGCGATTTCCTTGACCGGGCTCATTTTCAGCTTCATACCGCGCCCGGCCGGGCGATCCGGTTGCGTCAGCACAAGCGGAATGTCATGCCCGGCGTCGATCAGCGCTTTCAACGCCAGCGCGGCGAATTCCGGCGTGCCGGCAAAGATCAGGCGCATCAGGCTTGCCTCACATGGCTTCCCGCGCCTGCTTGGTCAGCTTGTGCTTGATGCGGGTCTGTTTCAGGCGGGACAGGTATTCAACAAATACCTTGCCGTCGAGATGATCGATTTCGTGCTGGATGCAGATGGCAAGCAGGCCATGGGCATCGAGTTCAGCGACTTCTCCGGCCAGATTCATCGCGCTTACGCGGATATGTTCGGCGCGGGTGACATTGTCATAGATGCCGGGAACCGATAAACACCCTTCTTCATGCACGATCTCGCCTTCTTTCTGCACAATGCGCGGGTTGATCAGCGTCAGCAGCTGGTTTTTTTCTTCGCTGATGTCGACCACCAGCAGGCGGATATGGCGATCGATCTGCGTCGCAGCGAGGCCGATGCCGGGCGCGGCATACATGGTTTCCGCCATGTCGGCGGCCAGTTGGCGAATCTCGTTGGTGATTTCTGCGACCGGTTCGGCTACGGTATGCAGGCGTGGATCAGGGTAATGCAGAATTTTTAGCAGGGCCATAAACGTATGTCATCGATTGTCAGCGCTAAATTGAAGGCTAAATAGGGATAAAGTGGTTTAAGCTTTTCAACGGCTGAATTATAACGGCGTGAATCTGATACTTACCGCCGCCACTCATGAAGGGCAGGAACATGCGCACACTGATTTTGATTGCAGCTTTGGGTTTGGGTTCCGGTTTTGGCGTAACGCTCCGGGCTGACGAAATACGTCTCCAGGAGCAAGCGCCGGACCGCCATGTCGTGGTCAAGGGCGACACGCTTTGGGATATCTCCGAGAAATTCCTGAAAGACCCCTGGAAATGGCCTGAGGTCTGGGGATTCAACAAAGAGCAGATCAAGAACCCGCATCTGATTTATCCCGGCGATGTCGTGCTGCTGACGATGGAAGGCGGCAAACCGCGCTTGTCACTGGAGAGGCGGTTTGGCGAAACCGTCAAGTTGTCGCCCTCGATTCGTGGTGAACCGATCATCACCAAGGAAGCCGGCATTCCGGCAATTCCAGTCGCCGCCATCGCGCCTTTGCTGAGCAAAGGTGGCGTTGGCGATCCCGCCGATCTGGCGCAGGCGCCGATGATTCTCGGCTCCAGTGATGAGCGTGTGATGTTCGGCCCCGGCGACCGCGTCTATGCCAGCAAAGGCCCGGCGGATATCGTCGATTGGCGTGTGGTGCGTCTTGGTCAGGCGTTGAAGAATCCGGACGACCCGAAAGATATCCTCGCCTACGAGATGATCTATCTCGCCGAGGCACGCACCGAAGTGCCGGGTGATCCGCAGACGATTCGTATCCTGCGCACCGAACAGGAAGTGCTGGAGCGCGACCGTCTGGTGGCGGCCTGGAAAATGGAAGCGCCGCAATACATGCCGCATGCCCCCGAGAAACCGGTAAAGGCGAAGGTGGTTTCCGCGTTGGGTGGGCCGTTGTACGCCGGTACCTGGATGACGCTGGTGCTCGATAAGGGCAGCCGCGACGGGCTTGAAGAAGGGCATGTGCTGGCCTTGTTCCGTCCGGGACGTACGGTTGCCGATCCGAAATGCATCCGCGCCAATAAAATCGCTTTCCTGGCGGGTGGCGGTCGTGGTCATGCCGAAGACTGCGTAAAAGATGAAAACAACATGACTGCCTTGCCGGAAACGCGCAACGGCTTGGTCTTCGTTTACCGCGTCTTCAACAAGGTGGCCTACGCCCTGGTGATGAAGACGACGGAACCGGTGGCGGTGGGCGATCTGGCGCGCAATCCCTGAGATTGTGCTGATTTGCCGATTCTTGCCGACGCCAATGCCTGGCTGACCCTCGAAGCCATTCCTGGCCTCGGGCCGGATGCGGCGCAACGACTTTTGCGCGCGTTTGATCTTCCGGCCGACATCCTCGCTGCCCATCCGGCGCAATTGGAACCGTTGGTCGGCCAGACACTGGCGCGCGCGATCGCCCAAGGTGTTGATGCTGCCGCGTTGCAACCGGGGCTGGATTGGCTGGCGCA
>JFJP01020464.1_pt1 | contig 14929 bp, 10 predicted proteins | sample 431651 | NCBI WGS metagenome assembly JFJP01 (sample SAMN02602958, study PRJNA72255) | Microbial mat metagenome, whole genome shotgun sequencing project. | biome: fresh water; feature: sink hole; material: water; isolation source: purple microbial (photo- and chemosynthetic) mats found in...
CACGGGATCCTGCTTGCGTCCCAGCTTCACCAGGGCCTCGCGGGCAAGTTCCCGAGCCAAGTCGACGCTCACCTTGGGGAATCGGCCCAGCGATATCCACCGTTGCCGCCCCGACCAAGTGACCACGTACCACGTCTTGGCCCCGGCAGCGGTGACGCGCACGGCCAGTTCCTGCACCTCGGAGTCGTAGTGGGTCGCCCTGCCCGCCTCAGGCACCGGCAACTTCTTTACGCGATCCTTGGTCATCTGGATGCGATCTGGCATCTGATCTCCGCGCCGTTGGGAAACCCTAGCCCGTTGGCATCGGGCTAGGGCCGGGCTAGGGTTTTCGCCCGTAGCCCACCGTGTCTAATGTCCGTGTATAGTGGAATAGTAACGGCATTTCAAGGCGATTATGCCCCTAGCCCGTGTTAGACCGTACCTCCACCGTATTTGGCTATTCGGATTGCAAATCCGTGTACTCCAGTTCGAATCTGGACAGCGCCTCCAAGAGATAACCCCCGGTAACCGCCGGGGGTTATCTATTTCTCGGTCATCATCGTTCCAGAGCCGTCCCGCGACGGGCTAGGGATTTCGCCTCCCGTCGCACCCGGTGGCCCGTCACTATCGCAGATCGTGTCGCCGGGGTTATGCTGCAGGCATGGCTGACCATGGATCAGGCAGGTGGAAGGAGGGTCGGTACGGGGCAGCCAGCCTGTGCTACGATGGGGTCGACGGAGCAGCCCTGGCCTGGGTCACGGCGCACCACGCCCGCGTCGGCATCCGCGCCACGCTCGCCGGCTGCGGCGACGAGCAGATGCTTGCGACCCTGGCCGCCCGCAACTGGGAACTGATGGCCACCGCTCCCGCTGGGCGGACCACACCGGCCAGGGCGGACGAGGCGCAGGCAGCGATCGCTTCCCTCGCCGAAGCCGAAGACTGGGGCGTCTGGCGTATCGACGACGCCACGCTCGCCGGCTGGGGAGTCGATGGGCACAGCCGCCTGCTCGGCTGGCTCGGAAGCCAGCATGCGCGCATCTGGTGCGCGCCATGCCGCGACATCGCAGCCTGGCTGCAAGCAAGCGGCGCCATCGCCCGGCCGCCACCCCCATGACATGGTCGCCCGAACCCTGGCAGGCCTGTCTGGACGAATCCACCGGCAGCCGGCTGCCCTTCAGCCGGAGGCGAAGGCCTGGGGCTCCACCACCGGTTCCGGCGCCCGCTCCATGCCGTCGCCGACCGCGACCAGCAGTTCGCAGCCGGGAGTCAGCACCATATCAGCGACGGGGGTGATGTGCGCGCCATCCTCGGCGAGGATCGCAAGCACCTGCCAGCCCCGCGCCTTGATCCCCCTGGCCTGGTCGAGACGCCGCCCGGCATCGCCCTCCGGCAGCGGCACACGGGCGAGGTGCAGGCCCTGGCTGACCACCAGTTCATGGTCGCCGCGCAGGCGGTCGAGCACGCAGGCGGCGCCCATGGCGGCATAGGAGAGGACCACGTCGGCCCCGGCGCGCATGGCGGTCTGCACGTTCTTCTCGGCGCTGATGCGGACCAGGATCTGCGCTTCCGGCCGCAGCCGGCGGCACAGCACGGTGAGGAAGATGTTGAGGTCGTCGTCGTGGGTGGTCAGGACGACGGCTGCGGCGCGATCGAGCCCGGCCGCCAGCAGCGCGGCGCGGTCGCGTGCATCGCCGATGGCGATGGCGGTGTCGCCGGAACCGGCCTCGGGCCGGCAGTCGATCCCGGACGCGTCGAGTCCACGTCGGCGCAGCGCGGCGAGGCAGCTGCGGCCGACCCGGCCGACCCCGATCACGATCGCCTTCGGCACGGCGCCACCGACCGTGAACGCGGCATTGAAGGCCGCGATCGCGGCCGGAATGCCAGCCAGGACGAGGATGCCCCGGCGATCAAGAGGCTGGTCCGCCGACGGCGCGAGGACGCGTCCGTTCCCCCACAGGCAGAGCGCGGTCACCCCCGTCTTGCGGCGCAGCTCCAGCTCGCGCAGGGTGCGGCCGGCGAGGGCGGTGCCGGCAACCGGCGCCTCGGCGACCTCCAGGCCGGCGATCGAGGCGAGATGGTGCGCCGCGGCGTCGGGTCCGGTGATGCGCCGCGCCAGGGCCTCGCCAAGCATCAACCCCAGGCGCATGACCTGATTCGCCCCGGCCAGCCGCAGGACCTCGTCGCCAGCATCGCTGCGCGATAGGGCGAGGATGGGTACCTGGGCGGACAGCTCGCGCACGGTGACGATGACGTTGGCGTTCTCGGTCTCGCTCAGCGTGGTGGCGACCAGGGCGGCGCGTTCCACCGCAGCCGCCCGCCACGCCACCGGATCATCGGGATGGCCCTGGAGCACGCGTTGGCCGCGGTCGTGGAGGCGCAGCGCCAGCACGGGATCGCCGATCATGAGGAGGTACGGCACCCGCTGCCGGTCGAGCACGCCGATCAGGTGTTCGGCGATGGTGTCCCAGGCGGTGATGACGACATGGCCGCTGAGGTCGGCTGCCACCTCGCGCGGCACGGTAAGTCCGGCCTGGGCCCTGGCCCACGGCATGAAGATGTACTGGATGGCGAACCACACCAGGATGATCTGGAACCAGACCACGCCGACGAACATGACCAACATCGAGAAGAGGCGGCCGAGGTCCGAGCGGAAGGTGATGTCGCCGTACCCGAGGGTGCTCATCGTGGTGAGGGTCCAATAGATCCCGGTCACCCAGGAGTTCTCGGCATCGCGCCCCTCGCGCCACATCAGCAGATGGAACATGGCCGAGAACAGGGCCGTCAGCACGACCAGCGATAGCAGCATCGGCCGGAAGGCCTTGAGCCGCTGCAGCGACGAGCGGGCCCCGAAGGCGACAGCGGCGATACGGATGAGTCCGGCCATGGCGGCAGGCTACGACGCCTGTTGCCCGTTCCACCGGCCGCTGCCGCCTCGACACGCGGCACGCGCGCCGTTGCCAAGCAGCGCGCCAGCTCCAGGCTGGTTGGATGGCCCGTCCGCATCCCTTCGCCCGTTTGCGCTACCGCTTCGACCGCCTGATCGCCGACGGCGCGCGCGGCAAGCTGGTGGTCCTCGGCCTGCTCTGCCTCGGGCTGCTGCTGCTCGGCGCGGCGGCCGGCTTCATCGGCCTGTTCAGCGAACGCAACCAGGCCGTCGCCGGGGTGACGCGCGACCTCGACGCCGGCGTGCTCGACGCCCTGTGGTGGTCGTTCCACCACCTCCTCGACCCCAGCTTCTTCGCCGAGAACTACGGTGCCACCTGGCCGATCATCGGCATCTCGCTGCTGCTCGCCATCGGCGGCATGACCGTGTTCGGCCTGCTCGTCGGCTTCGTCTCGGCCGAGGTCGAGGACCGCCTGGAGGCCCTGCGCCATGGCGACGGCCCGGTGGTCGAGCGCGGCCACGCCCTGGTCCTCGGCTGGAGCGACCGCGCCCCGGCGGTCATCGCCATGCTCGCCCGGCGCGGCACGGTGGCGGTGCTCGCCCCGCGCGAGGCCCAGGCCATGCGCGAGGATCTGATCGCGGCCGGTCTCGGCGACGACCTGCGCCGCGTCGTCCTGCGCAGCGGGCGCACTGACCGCCGCGCCGACCTGCAGCGCGTCGCCCTCGCCGCCGCCCGCTGCGTCATCGTCCTGCCGGACGGCGGGCAGGACGCCTCGGCCGCCCTCTCGCTGCTGATGTGCGGCCGCCGGCCGCGGGTCGCCGCCGAGGCGGTCGAGGCGCGGCACGCCGGACTGCTCGCCCTCGCCGGTGGCGGCCAGGCCACGGTGGTGGCGCCGGCCCAGGTGGTCAGCAGCCTGCTGCTGCAGGCCTCGCGGCAGCGCGGGCTGGCGGCGGTGCACATGCGCCTGCTCGACCCTGACGGCATCGGCTTCCGCTTCATCCATGTCCCGGCCCTCGACGGCATGGCCTTCGGCGACGCAGCCTTCGCCTTCCCCGAGGCTGTGCTGTGCGGGATCAGCGCAGCGGAACGCCTCCCGTCCGGCGGTGAACGCTACCTCGTGCAACTCAACCCCGCGCCGCGCCGGCCGATCAACACCGGCGACTGGCTGGTCGTGCTGGCCGGACCTGGCGCGGTTGCCGATCGCACGGACGACCCGGGCTGGCGCAAGACCGCGCCGCCCGTCCTCACCGGCAGCGAGCAGACCGTGATCTGGCGGAACAACGTGTTCCTCTCGCCGGTGGCGCAGCCGAACCGCACGTCCTCAGCCGCCCGCCACCAGGTCCTGGTCCTGGGCTGGAACGACGCGGTCGTCGATCTGCTGGCCGGCTACGACGGATGCCGCGGTCCGATCGCCGTCGTGGTGGTCGTCTCGCGGCTCGATGCGGAGGCGGCGCGGGCGGAACTCGACCGCCGCGGCGTCACCCTGCGCCGGGTGCAACCGCGCTTCATCGCCGACACGCTGGAAGGGCCGGACGCCATCGCCGCGCTGGCGCCCGAACGCTACGACTGCGTGCTGGCGCTGTGCGACCATGACGGGGGCGGGGACGACGCCACGGTGCTGAACCTGATCCGCCTGCGCAGCCATCTGCGCCGGCTCGGGCCGGCCACGCGCGTCGTCGCCGAACTCGCGGACGGCGGCAAGTCCGAGGCGGTCCGCGCCCTCGGGGTCGAGATCGTGGTCGGGGCCGAGGCGGTCGGCCGCCAGCTGGTGCTGGTCGCCGAGCAGGCCGCTCTGGCCGGGGTGTTCGATGAACTGCAGGGCGGCGCCGGCTGCGAGATCTACCTCAAGCCGACGTCCCGCTACATCCCCGGCGGGACGGCCTGCCGCTTCCAGGATGTGGTCGATGCAGCGCAGCGACTCGACGAGACCGCCCTCGGCCTGATGCGCGGCGATGGCCGCATCGAACTGGCTCCGGCTAAGACGGCCGAGTGCGACCTCGCCGACGGCGACCGCATCATCGTCCTGGCCGAGGACCTGCTGGATCCGGAGGACTAGACGACGCTGCGTGAGAATCGCTACGATGCACCAAGCCCTGTCCGGTCTGCGGCGCTGTCCGGCACTCGGGCCTGATGGAGGTGCCGGTAGGCCGCCGGTGGCGTCCCCAAACGCGCGGTGAAGACCCGGGTGAAGTAGAACCGGTCGGGAAAGCCGCACGCCTCGGCGACATCCTCGATCCGCCGGTCCCCGTCTGCCAGCAATCGGGCGGCCCCGAGCAACCGCCGCTCCAGCCCGTAGCGGGCGGGCGGCAGGCCGACCTCGGCGCGGAATCGGCGGGCGAAATGCGTGACACTCAGGCCGCAGCTGGCCGCCAGCTCGGCATTGCTCGGCGGATCGGCCAGCCGTCGCTCGATGCACTGGATGGCCGGGCGCATGCCGCCGGCCGCCGCCAGCCAGCGCAGGCAGTCGAGCCGCTCGGCGGCCGGCATCCGCTCCAGCAGGGTTGCGACCACCGCATCCATCAGCGCCCGCGCCCAGACATGGTGGAGCAGGGGCGGATCCTCGCTGCCGCCCAGCGCCTCCTGCCAGCGCTGGCGCAGCGGTTCCAGCGCCGGATGGCCACCGAGATCCACCGGCCGGTCGAAGTAGCGGCGCGTCAGGCCCGGCAGCAGGTCGGGCAGGTCGAAGTGCAGGAAGTCATGCACCACCGGCCGCGCCAGCCTGGTGCGGAAGGCCACCGCGGCCGGGACCACCTGGATGGCATGCGGTCGCAGGACGAAGCGTCCGCCGGCCCAGACGATGCTGCCTCCCTCCTGATGGTTGACATACACCCGCCAGAACGGGCTGCACAGGCTGTAGCGCCATTGCGCCGGGGACATGGCGAGTCGGCGGCTGATCAGCAGATGCGGCCGCAGGCCGAGCAGCATCTCCTCGATCGCGGTGAGCGGCGGGGATCCGATCTCCATGGTCGGAAAGGATACAGACACCGCACGTTTGCCCATACCCGATCAAAGGCCCGGTGGGTAGGCTTCCGGACCTCTGGAGGCGCACGCCATGTCCGTCCATCCGCTCCTCTCCCACCAGCGCCAGGTGCACCTCGACTTCCACACCTCGCCGCTCATCACCGACCTGGGCGTCGAGTTCGATGCGCGGGAGTTCGCACGCACGCTCAAGCAGGCGCACGTCAACAGCGTGACGGTCTTCGCCAAGTGCCACCACGGCCAATGCTACTACCCGACCAGGACCGGCGTCCGGCATCCCGCCCTCGGCGGGCGCGACCTGCTCGGCGAGCAGATCGAGGCGCTGCACCGCGAGGGCATCCGCGCCCCGATCTACACCACCGTGGCGTGGGAGGAGGAGGTGGCCCGGGCGCATCCGGCCTGGCGCCAGATCCGCCGCGATGGCGTCTTCGCCCAGGTCGGTCGCCCCGATCCGAGCAGCCCCCCGGGCCAGACCGCCTGGTGGTTCAACAACTTCCTGCACCCCGAGTACCAGGACTACATCGAGGAGCACGTGCGCGAGCTGTTCGCCGCCTACGATGTCGATGGGGTCTTCTTCGACATCGTGTTCTTCGAGGGGCGGTCGTGCTGGAGCGACGCCAGTCGCGCCTTCCGCGCACGCCATGGGCTGGGCGGGGACGACGCCGCCACCCAGGCGCGCTTCGAGAGCCTGGCCCAGGCGTCCTTCGCCAGCCGCTTCACCCGGCTGGTCGGCGGGCTCGACCCGACAGCGACGGTGTTCTACAACTCGGTCAACCCGATCTGCGGCGACAGCACCTGCGGCGTGCGCTCGCGCCACGCGGAACAGAGCCACTGGGAGCTGGAATCGCTGCCCTCCGGCTTCTGGGGCTACCACCACTTCCCGCGCCTGGCGCGAGCCTTCGGCTCGTGGGGCAAGCCGTGGCTGGGCATGACCGGGCGCTTCCAGAAGATGTGGGGCGACTTCGGCGGGCTCAAGCCGCAGGCGGCCCTCGAATACGAGTGCTTCCGCTCGCAGGCCCTGGGCGGAGCCAATTCGGTGGGCGACCAACTGCCACCGCGTGGCCGCCTCGACGCCGGGGCCTACGACCTGATCGGCGCGGTCTACGCCCAGACAGCGGCGGCGGAACCGTTCTACGCGGGGTCGCAGGCGCTGCCCGAGGTCGGCATCATCGCCCCCGGCGCGCCCGGGCTCGACAGCGCGGCCACCGACCGCGCCCTCGAGGGCGCGGTGCAGATCTGCGATGAGGCCCACTACGACAGCGTCGTGCTCGATGATGCCGGCGATTTCACGGGCCTCCGACTGCTCATCCTGCCCGACCTGGTCGCGGTCTCCCCGGCCCTCGAGCGCAAGCTGGCCGAACACCGCCGCGCAGGCGGCGCCATCCTGTTCAGCCAGCAGAGCGCCTTCCGGCCCGACGGATCCTGCCTCCTGCCCGAGGTCCCGCTGACCCGGCGCGGGCTGGTCGACGCCTTCCCGACCTACTGGCGGACCAGCCCCGCCTTCCATCCGGCGCTGTCGCGCAGCGACCGCGTCATCTACCTGCCCGGCGCCGAGATCTTGCCCGGGCCCGGCGTCGAGATCCTGACCCAGCGCGTGCTGCCCTACTTCCGCCGTACCGAACTGACCGCCTCCTCGCATTTCCAGATCCCGCCGCGGGCCGAAGCCGACACCCATCCCGCGGTGATGGCGGGTGGCAACTGGGTGTGCTTCGCCGATCCGGTCTTCTCCGAGTACCGCCAATCGGGCAACATCGCGGCGCGCGACGGCGTCCTCGCCGCGATGCGCCGCCTCATCGGCCCCGCCCGCTTCGGCGACGGCCTGCCCACCACGGTGCTCAGCGTGCCGCGAAGGCGCGGCGCCGACCTCCTGGTGACCCTGCTGCACTACATCCCGGTACGCAAGGCGCTGGAGATCGACATGATCGAGGAGCGCTCGTCCTTCGCCGGCGAGACCCTGCGCCTGCCCGGCGATCCGGCGGTGGTGCGCCTGCATGGCGGTGGTGATCCCCTGCCGCGCCTATCACCCGGCGTCTTCGCACTGCCTGCGGTCAAGGGCAGGCTGCTGCTGGAGGTCCCGGACTTCTTTGCGGCGTCAGCCTGATCGCCGTGGCGAGGCTGTCATCCTTGCTGCTCATGCCACCCGCTTCAGGTTCGTCACGTTGACTTTACCAGTTTTTCGTTATGCTTAACTATATCTCCAGGAGACAGTCATGGGACGTAAGGGATTCTCATTGATCGAACTGCTCGTGGTGGTTTCCATCATCGGCATCCTTGCCGCCCTTCTGCTGCCGGCGATCGGGATCGTCCGGGACATGGCAAAGGCGACGCGTTGCGCCTCGACGATGCGGCAGATCGGAATGGCCTGCGTCGGCTACGCAGGCGACAACGATCAGGTGCTGCCGCCGGTGAAATGGCTCTACGGCACAAGCCAACCGGGCGCGGACACGAACGGCTACCTCTACTGGCATGTACTCATCACCGACTATGTCGACATGCGAGAGGTCTCGGTCTATGATGCGACCTCGAAGGACCCGGTGCGCTGGGGCTGCCCCTCCTGGCAGGGGCGCAGCGATCTGACCGGCTACGGCTACTGGACCAAGACCGGTTACGGGATGAACCCCTATCTCGCCATGAGCGTGAATTACGGCGACCTGAACCGCAAGTATCACAGCATCGGTGGGCAGAATCCCGGCGGCCTGCGGACCTGGCCGCTCAGCCGGATCACGCGCTCATCCTCGCGCATCCTCCTCGGCGATGCGGTGGACTACAACCTCAACCCGGAGACCGTCGTCTCGGAACTGACCAATCCATGGAAGCGGGATCCACCGCTGACCTGGGAGACGAGTTCAGTGATCGCCTCCGGCTACAAGAGCGGCGACCCCAGGCGCCATCGCGGCCGCGCCAACTACGCCTTCGCCGATGGCCACGTCGACCGTCTCGAACCCGACCGCGCCCTGCTCGGCCTCGCCGACCCGGCCAGCTACTGAACCCAGAGGAATCCATGCGTACCTACGTGCTCCTCCTCCTCACCACCATGCTCTGCGCCGCCGAGCCGGCCTGGACACCGATCCTCGACAGCCGCTTCGACGGCAGCATCGCCCTGATCCCCATCCCGGCCGACAGCAAGAACGCCAGCGGCAGCCTGCCCAACGGCGCCAAGGAGGACAGCAACTGGGCCGAGCTGAAGATCGCCTACGAGGCCGGCAAGGATGCCGCCGGAGCCGCCTTCCTGCGCGCGACCATGAGCGAGTGGAAGAAGGGCGAGGCGCAGCTGAAGTACCGGCTGCCCAAGCTGGATCCCGGCACCTGGCGCCTCGTCGTCAACGCCGCCAGCCCGAGCAAGAACAAGCTGACGTTCGGCATCTCCGACAATGGCCCGCCCTACAAGCAGCACATCAAGCAGGTCCTCGCGCTGAAGGCCGAGGCGGGCGAGCAGACGGTCGAGTTCGAGGTCGGTGCACTCGAAGGCGCCAAAGCCCTGCTGGTGCGGCTGGGCAATGCCGGCACGGTGGAACTGCGTTCCATCCGCCTCGAACGCCGCAACTGAGCCCATCATGTCCCGCCTCCTCCTCTGCCTCCTGGCCTGCGCCGCCCTCACCGCCGAGGGTGTCGAGACGCTGGTCGATGCCGTCTTCGACGGCTCGCGGCCGCTGCTGCCGCTGCCGTCGGACCTGGCGCACGCGCGCGGCGTCCTGCCGGAGGGCGTGAAGGAGGACAGCGGCTGGGCCGAGGTGACGGTGGCCTATGCGCCGATGCAGGATCCGCTCGGCGCCGGCGGCTGGCTGCGCGCGACCATCGAGCGCTGCGCGCGCGGCCGCGTCCAGCTCAAGATCCCGCTGCCGCCGGTCGCCGAGGCGGCCTACGTCCGCGTGGTGCTGAACGCCGCCAGCCAGGAGCAGAATCGCGTCGTGGTCCAGGTGATGGACAACGGCAAGCCCTACGCCAAGCACGCGGCGACCGAGTTCGCCCTGCAGCCGACCATGGGCGAGTACAGCTTCGACGCGCCGCTGGGGCCCATCGCCACGCCGGTGGCGCTGATCCTCCAGCTGGGCACCTCCGGCAGCGTCGATCTGAAGCGTCTGCGCCTGGAGCGGCGTTCGCGCGCGGCGGTGCAGGCCGAGATCGCGGCCCGTCATCCCGACGGCGGTCCGCGCAATCTGCTGACCACTACGCATTTCCCCCTCGGCCTGCCGCCCGGCTGGTCGCTGGGCACGCGCTGGCTGGAGGGCGTTGATCTGACGATGCGCGCCCAGGTCGAGGCGCCCTCGCCCGTCGGCACCATCGCCCTGCGCCTCGACAACGCCGATCCGGCGCGGCCGCCCTTCAAGCTGTGGTCGGCGCCCTTCGCGGTGGCGCTGGCGCACGAGCCGCACGTCCTGCGCTTCCAGCTGCGCGGCACCCTGCGCCAGGGCGCGGTCAGCGTACGCTGCGACGGGGTCGAGCTGGCGCGCCAGGCCCTGGATCTCAGCCCCGGGCCGGCCGGCACCGTCGTCGCCCTGCCCTTCCAGCCCAGCCTGATGGGTGTCTGGCACCAGGTGGTGTGGGAGGGTCGTGGCAACTGCGGGCTCGACCAGCTGAGCGTCGCGCGCGCCAGCCAGGACGCGGCCTGGCAGCGCCAGGCCCCGGCCGAAGTCGCGGTGCAGGGCCGGCCGGAGACCAACCAGGTCTTCACCGCCGATCAGCCGGTCGAACTGGTGCACCACGCCAGCGGCGACCTCGCCGGCTGCCGCCTGCGCCTGCGCGTGCTCGACCTCGACGGCCGGGTGGTGTGGCAGGACGAGGTCGATCCCGCGCCGGGCCGCGTGCGCCCGCTCGCACCGGCGGCGCATCCGCTGGGCAGCTTCCGCCTCGAGGCCGAGGTGGTGCGCGGCGCGGCCGCGGTCAGCCCGCTGGCGGAGCTGGTCTATCATGTCGTGCCGCCGCCCCGCTCCGGTGCCGCCGCGGCCCCGGGCTCGGCCTTCGGCATGCATGCCAGCCCGTACCTGCCGCACCTGCGCGGAGCCAAGGCCCTGGGCGCCAACTGGGCGCGCCTGCATGGCCCGTCCGGCCAGCTGACCTCGTGGAGCGCGCTGGAGCCGCAGCCCGGCGCCTTCCGCTTCGCCGACCGCAAGGTCGCCGCCTACCGCGAGGCGGGGCTGAGCATCCTCGGCATGCTCGCCGAGTGCCCGCCGTGGGCCCGGGTCCAGCGCCAGCAGGGCAACGCCTGGCTCGACCACTGGTGGCAGCCCGCCGACCTCGATGCCTGGACGGCCTACGTCACTGCCGCCATCACGCATTTCGCCGGCACCATCGACCACTGGCAGATCTGGAACGAGCCGTGGGGCGGCTTCTGGTTCCGGGAGTGGGATGGCGCCACCACCGGCTCGGCGCGCTGGAAACCGGGGCCGGATCCGCTGGGCGACTATCTCAAGCTGAGCCAGCGCGCCGTAGCCGCGATTCGCGCAGCCAATCCCCAGGCCCGCATCATCGGCATCGACGGCACCCGCTTCGCGCACGGCGCCACCTGGCTGGACCGCGCCCTGGCCGCCGGTGGCGCGGCGACCTGCGATGTCATCTCCTTCCACAGCTACCACAGCGACTGGTTCGGCAGCCTTGCTGATCCCGCCAGCCCGTGGAACCGCGAGACCGCCGAGCGCATCTACCAGCCGATCGTCCGCCACCTGGGCGCACAGCGCCTGGCCGAGCCCGACGGGGTGTGGATGACCGAGGGCAACGCCACCGCCGACGCCGCCGACCTGGGCCTCTACCGCGCCACCAGCCTGGGACGGCAGAGCGATCCGGCCCTGCTGCGCCGCAACGCCCGGCGCGTGCCGCTCTACCACCTGGTGCTGCTGTCCGGCGGGGTGGACAAGGTCTTCCTCTACGCCTTCGACGCGGTGTCCGGCGATTGGAATCCGCCGGCCGGCAAGGACTGGAGCGTGCTGGTGACGCGCGACGGCGCCTTCAACGCCGGCGCCCCGGCCTACGCCGCGCTGACCTGGCATCTCGAGGGTCTGCGTTTCGCCGGGCGCCGCCGCCTGGCCTCGGGGGCCGAGGCCTTCTGCTTCGCCGACGAGGGCCGTGCCGTGGCCGCGGTGCTGGCCGGGACCGCGCCGTGGCCGCTGCCGGTGGACGGCGCGCTGACCTGGCGCAACCTGTTCGGCAACCCCATGGCGGGGTCGCTCGCGTCCGAGGACCTCGCCTACGCCACTGCCGCCGACCTGGCCGCCCTGCAGCGGGGTCTCGGTGACTGAGGAGAGCATGAGCACGCTCCAGGACATCGCCGCCGAGACCGGCCTGACCGCGATGACCGTGTCGCGCATCCTCAACGGCCGCAACAAGGAGAACCGTCCATCGATGGTGGCGCGCGCCGCCGCGGTGCGCGCCGTGGCCGAGCGCCTCGGCTACCGGCCCTACGCCGCCGCCCGCCACATGCGCCAGGGCCGCACCGGGCTGGTGGCGCTGGTGCGCAACCCCGCCGCCGGCGGCGCCTACCTCACCGGCCTGCTGCTGCACCACCTCGGCCTCGCCCTGGGGCGGATCGAGCGCGACCTGCTGCTGACCGAACTGGACGAAGGCGGCGAGCTGCCGGCCCTGGTGCGCGAGCGCCGGGTCGATGGCCTGCTGATCGACGATATCAGCAGCGTGCCGGCGGCGATGAGCGAGGCGATCGCACGCTGGCGCATCCCGGCGGTGTGGCTCAACGCCAAGCTGGCGCAGGCCGCCGTGCATCCCGACGATCTGGGCGGTGGACGGATGGCCGCCGCCTGCCTCGCCGAGCGTGGCTGCCGCCGCATCGCCTTCCTCTCGCTGTCCGGCGACAGCCACTACAGCGTCGCCGACCGCCTCGCCGGGGCCCGGGCCGAACTGGGCGAGGGCCTCGTGGCCACCTGCCTCGCCCACCCGCCCGCCGGCCGCGCCGCGGTGCAGGTGGCGCGCGAACTGCTGACGGCGCGGCCACGCCCCGACGCCGTCATCGCCTACGGCGAGCGCGAGGCCGCCGCGGTGCTGGCCGCCGCCGCCGAACTGGGCCTGGCGGTGCCGCAGGCGCTGCAGCTGGTCGCCTTCGCGCCGGTGGCGATCGACCGTCTCGGCCACCGCGTCACCACCGTGCGCATCCCCATGGGCCGGGTCGGCCTCGAGGCGGTCGAGGTGCTGGCCGCAGCAATGGCGGCGAAACGCCGGTCGATCGCCACCCGGGCGGTGCCCTACCGCGATCTCGACCTGGGCGAAACCACGGGGTGACCCGGATCGCCGACGAGTACCAGAATCAGTGGCGCTGTGGGAGGCCGGGAAGGATCGGCGCATGAGTCGTGCGAGAGCCCGTTGAATCAGCGACCAGTGCGGCCAGCTGGACGGCTGCGCGCGCCTCAGCCGCAGCGCAGGACCTTGCGGCCTCCCGCCCAGCGCAATTCCACCTCCACCGGCACATCGCCGTCGACGGTGACGCGCGGCTCGTCGGTGGTGCTGGCGCGGGCGGCGCAGGACAGGCGCAGGGTGCCCTTGGTGCCGAAGGGATAGCGCTCGACGCCGAAGGCTTCGCTCAGGCGGACATCCCACACCAGGCGGCCGGCGGGAACATCGGGGCGCAGGCCGAAGACGTACTCGAACAGCACGGCGGTGGGCACCAGGCCGGTCCAGCCGACGAAGTCCTTGGTCGAGTGGAAGTCGCTCTGCGCGCCGACCGATTCAGGGGCGTAGTTCTCCCAGAGCGTGCCGGTGCTGACGAATCCCGCGACCACCGCATCGAGGTGGTTGCGGCCGATGTCCGCCGCCAGGTCATCGGCTCCGCTCTGGGTCAGGCCGCGCAGCACCATGTAGTTGGTCGGAGCCCACACGCCGCCCCGCCAATAGCCGCCCCCCGGCTCATAGCCGGCGCTGTCGGCCGAGATGCTGGGTACGCGATGCGGGCGCTTGAACGCCTTGGGGTCATCGAGGTGGGCGAGGAAGCGCGGGAGGCGCTCAGGTGGGACGACGCCGGCCAGCAGGGCCCAGTAGGCGCCGACCCCCTTCATCGCCGAGCGTTTCCCCTGGCGGTCGAGGTCGTGGTAGAACCCAGCGTCTTCGTCCCACATGCGTTCGTTGAGCAGGCGGGTGAGCTGGGCGATCTCCGCCCGGCAGCGGCCGACCTCGGTCTCGCGGCCCAGCACCGTCGCCATGCGCAACAGGAGCTGGTCGGCGAACACCGCCTGGAGGGTGGTGTCGAGCCAGGTGGCGTGGGCGTGCTCGTAGGTCTCGTGGAAGCCCTCGGGATCATGCGGCCCCTTGTCTGGATAGAAGCCGGGAAAACGCGGCTGGTTGTCCATGCCGCTCGCCCAGCCGCTGGCCCAGTAGCTGCCGTCGGGCCAGGTGCGGTTCGTGCGCATCCAATCGGTGAAGGCCATCAGCGGCGGGAAGACCCGCGCCAGCCGGGCGCGGTCGCCGCTGAACAGCCAATATTCCCATTCCGACCATGGCAGGGCGTTGGGTCCGGTGGCGCTGGGATCGAAGCGCTGGAAGCGGTCCTCGCCGTCGGTCTCGCCGATCTCACGGCAGATGAAGCCGTCGGGGTGCTGCTTGGCGTAGAAATTGTCGCAGGTGCCCTGGAAGGCCCAGGCGCGCACGCCGTAGCGGCCGAACAGGGCGATGAACGCCGAGTCCCACATGAAGGTGTTGCCGTTGAAGGCTGTTGAGCAGTAGTCGGAGCAGAAGCGGTTGTCGAGGGTGGCGCGCCGGCGGTTGCGGGCGGCGATCTCCCAGACCTTGTCGTAGCAGGCGATGACCTCGTCATGGCCCTGCCAGTACGGTCGGGGCAGGCGCCCGCGCATCGCCTCCAGGTCGGGCCATGCTCGACCGCGCGTGCCGACCGGCAACTCCAGCTGGCCGGGCGGATGCTTCTGGTTCACGTAGGCCCACGGCCACGGCTGGCACAGCCGGGCGCCGAAGGCGTTCTCCAGCGCGAAGCGGTTCTCGACGTAGGTGTGGTAGAAGGGCTGGGCGTTGGCCATGGCTCAACGCGGACCAGGGAACACCGGCGCTGCCGCAGGAGCCGTGGCGGCGAAGACCTGCACCTCGGCAAGCTGCATGAGGAACTCCTGCTTCTTGTCCTTGTCATACGGATACGGGAT
>JFJP01039075.1_pt1 | contig 14929 bp, 8 predicted proteins | sample 431651 | NCBI WGS metagenome assembly JFJP01 (sample SAMN02602958, study PRJNA72255) | Microbial mat metagenome, whole genome shotgun sequencing project. | biome: fresh water; feature: sink hole; material: water; isolation source: purple microbial (photo- and chemosynthetic) mats found in...
GCAAAATGCTTGATGGTAGCCATCACACCTTCCGACTGTACGCCGTTGATGTAATTTACAGCAGTACGAGAAGTTAAGTAAGGGTCTTCACCGAAATACTCAAAATTTCGTCCACATAAGGGTGAGCGATAGATATTTACGCCCGGACCTAATAGAATATGAACGCCCCGAGCCCTGGCATCTTCGCCTAGCGCTTTGCCGTAATTTACAGCCAAATTTTTGTTCCAAGTAGCTGCCAGCATAATGCCACAAGGCATGGCGTTGGTTTTTCCATCGTTGCGCAGGCCTTGTGGCCCGTCCGACATTTTAATTTCGGGAATTCCCAGCCGCTTTATTTCACGGATATAAAAATCCTTGTCGCCACCAATGTACGCCAACTTTTCGTCCAAGGTCATTTGCGACAAAAGCAATTTGGCTCGTTTTTCAACGGTGGCAGTTGCCCATGGTTGCGAAAATGCTGATTGACATACCAATAGCATTAAAGCGGACAATATTAAATTCATTGTTTTGAGTTTCATATTTTATTTCTGCAAAATAATAACCGATGAAAATGGAGCTACTTCAACTTTATCTTTCAATATATTTCCATTCAAATCGGTATAAACCAAATCGGTAGGTACGTCAAATGATTTCATCTCTTTTGTTTCGTTGATAAAAATGTGCGATTGTTGTCCGCCGGCATCGTGGTTGGCTGTGGCAATGGTTTTGGAAGCTCCATCTTGTCCGTAATGCTTTTGCCACGAATTCAAGGTATATTCCTTAAAACTACGTACATTATCCTTGTAAGTGAGTGCTACGATCGGGAACGGATAATAGGGATTGGCATACAAGTTTCTGTCCAACAAGCCCGGCTCAAATTTCTCGCGGCAACGACATTCTACAAACAAAGCCCGCTGATTTCGTTTTTTGGCAAACAGTATATTATCGTAAGCCTCACATTCTACCAAGGTGTCGGGCATAAAGTATTCGGAGAAAACCAAGCCCATTTGATTGTCGTAGAGCGTATTACCTGTAATTATTTGGTGATGCGCTTCGTCGTTTATCAAAATACCGCCCACAGTACCTACAACTGTATTATTCTCGATAGTGATATGATGGCATTTATTGTCGGTATAAATGCCGTAACCATAGGCCAAATCGTTGGCAGTGGCCACACAACTACCTATTGCATTGATAATGATATTATTTCGTAAAATATTGTGATGGGTGTAGTCCTCATTCTGCGCCCAACAATAAAGTGCGCCGCCATCGTTCATGTGTAGCAGTGAGTTTTTAATAACATTAAATTCTGCAATGCTATGGGTTCCGTCCACACGAATGCCCGCATAACCGCTTTGGTCCACGTAGTTGTAGGCAACACGGTTGTTGATTGACTCTAATTTTTGAGCTTTGGCTTCTGCATTTACCCAAGCCATAATTTGCAAGAGGTAATTTTCAGCATCTGCCTTTTCAGGTTTAAATGCAGCTGCATTGTCCACGCTAACTAAATGGCCATCGGTGCGTAGTCCGAAAGCTAATTCGAGCACTTCCACTACGAATTTTTCGTCGGGATAAGGCAATTCCACAAATGGTTTGACAAGAGCAGTCACCTCAGCCGGAATATTAGACGTAAGTACTTTATCAAAAGTTGCAGTACTGATTTTATACACCACTTCCGTTTTCAACACAGCTATTCCCAGTCCGTTATTAACACCATCGAACCCATAGCCTGGCTCTAATCCGCAACGCAAAACGGTGTTGTGTGTTATTTGATTATTTGAACTCTCGAGGGTAGAAATTCCACGTCCGCGAATGTCGGAAATGGTATTATTTTTTATAGAATAATTGCCCGAATTAATTTCCAGACAAATGCCATACACATTGATATCGTTGATGTTACAGTCGGAAATGGAAATGTGAGAACTGTTGCCAAGTCCGAGAATAGCAGCATTCTCGTATTTTTCAATTTGTAAATTTGAGATGGAAATATGTTCCACATTTTCGGCAATGGTAATGCCATTTTTGAATATAACAGCTTCTATTTTAAAAAATTCGGGTGGAATCGTATTTTCAGTTTTTACGAAAAGTTTGTTGGTTTTTTCGTCCCAAAACCACTGTCCCTCTTCGGTCAGGAATTCGAGTTTATTATCCAACAAATAGCCGTAGCGTGGATTGCACTGATACATCATGTTTTCGGCAAAAGTAATTTTACCACCTTCGTGAGCTGATACCAAAGCCGTTTCGTATTGCCAGTTTACAGCGCGTATACGAACAGTGGCACCTGTCAGATTGTAGGCCAAGTTTAAGTGTTGATTATCCACCAGATTCCGTTTATCACCGGCTTCGATGCTGTAAAAACCTTTTGCAGGAATGCGTGCTAAGTCTTTCAGTTGGTCGTTGGCAAAAAGCTGATACACTTTTTGAGGCATGTCGGCCACATAAATTCCGTTATTCAGCGAAATAAAATTAGAAGAACAACTCGCGCCTGTAATAACTGGTTTTGCACCTTCGCCATACGAACTAATCACTATGGGCTGTGCTTTTGTTCCCGAGTTTTTAATTTTCAACTCGCCTTCGAATCGCTGTCCACATTCGAATAAAAGCCGGTCGCCCGGTTCAAATTTTGCCTGATTCACCCGTTCGATGGATTTCCAAGCAGTTTCTATGCTTTTGCCATTGGCGGTATCGTTGCCTGCAGCCGAAATATAATATTGTTGCATGGTACTTTATTTTCTAATTTCTACTTTCTTTCTAATTCCTTGTGCTACAAAAATGGCAACAATTGTAAATAGCTCAAGAATGCTAACAATGTAAAACACCGGCACAGCATTGCTATTGAAAAAATCGAAGGTGTAACCTGAGAAATATGTACCAATGAGGTTAGATAATGCCATGATATAATAATACACTTGCTGGTAGGTGACCAACAATTTACCTTCTGCAGTTGACTCAATCAGGTTGGCGGCAGCGGCAAGGAAAATACCCGAAGTAGCTGCATGAAGTACCTGAATAAGTATTAACACGGCAGGTGAAGTAGTGTTAGCCAGCACCACCCAACGAATAATGCTAATGCTGGCAGCCAAGGCAATCAGCACTTCGAGCGAAAGCACTTTTTTCATTTTGCCAAAGAAATAAAATGCGCCCATCTCGGCAAGTGTTCCTACTGCAAAAGCAATACTCAATACCGTAGGACTCATGTTGAGCGCTTGAACATGCATTCCGAAAAGGAAATAAAAAGTACGTAACCCGATAATATGAAACACTACCGCAATAAGAAATACCAAGAAGTATTTGTTTTTAATAATGAGTTTAAAGTCGGCAAGCGTGAGTTTATTGCTATCCTTTTTCTCGTATTTCTGTTCTTTGAAGCCAAGTGCAGTGAGAAAGGTAAGTCCAAATCCGCCAATAATAATATAAATCACCACGGAGTCGCCCCAGTTAATGTTTTTGCCTTCGAAAACGCTATTCAGCACTAACAAAATATCGTTGAACGAATTAATATTCACTTCCATGACTTTGAGTGCCAATACGAATCCGATTATGATAGTAGCACTTAACCAACCGGCAGAAGCCCACACGCGAATTTTCCCGAAATCGATGCCTTTTTCTTTTGCTTTTTTCAAAGCTAACGCATCGGAAAGTCCGCCTATAGGATTACACGAGAGTCCGAAAATAATGTAACCCACAAAAATGAGCCAATACTGACCGCTTAAAATCGGAATAAACGAAATAGCCGTTCCCAAAGCCAAAAATTTAAGTAAGGTGGCGGGGCGTTGTGTTCGGTCGGCAACCCAACCCCAAAAAATACTCACCCCGAGAATACCGATAATCGGATCGATAGCCATAATATTGGCAACGGCGCCGCCATCGTAACCAAGTGATTTGAGATAAACCGGTAAAAAAGAATAAATAATGCCTAACGAGGCATTGAGAAAGAAATAAAATGCTTGCAACATGAATATTTGATTTTTGATTAATTAGAAAACAAAGTTAAGACTATGCAGTGTCTTAAAAAGCTACATTTCGGACAAGAAATGGTAAAATACGGACAAAGGGTGTCGCTCTTATCTGATAACAACCGCCTTCGAAACCATCCCACCATTCACCCATACTTTTGCAATATAAAATCCCTTTAATAGATTCGTTGCGTTGACTGATACTTCTGAATTTTGAAATTCAAAGGTTTCAGATGCAACTAAGCGTCCATCGGTTGTGAAAAGCTGAACAGATTTTATTGTACTTTCGGATTTAATACGCAACTGACCATTAATTGATGTTATCAGTAACCTGTTCGAAAACTTATTAGCCCGAAGTGCCGTGAATTTAGAAAAGGGTGCCACAGCTTCCCGCGAAATGCCAAATCGGAACTCATCAAAAATCGTTTTCTGCGGGTCGGTATCGTACAAATCGGTACGGCTTTGAAACTGCATCAACGAAGCATTAATGTTTGTCAGTGTGGAAGTTGCTGATGGCAAAGCTCCGTCTAAGTTTGGGTTTACCCAAAGCTCCACTTTATCGTCGGCGCTACTTATACCGGTATTTCCATACGTAATTTTGCCTAAGAAAAAAGCTGTTTTATCATTTTCGGCAGCTAAACCACCAACAGGAGTAGAGCTATTGAATTCGGTTAAGCACCATTTTTGACCTGATAAACCGGCATAAAACAGTATAACATCAGTGCTGTTTTTAAACATCATGCGGGCATAATTGCTTACGTCGCTGTTTTTCATTAAAAAGCTGAACCAGAGCTCTGTATTGTTAGCTCCAAAATTGCCATCGGATATTACACGCTTATTACCAAAGGGATCGTTTGCAACCTTAATATACAAAGCCGGCAAGGTAGTGCCGTAATCATTTTCCATATAAAGTGCTTTGCCATACGTATATAATGTATCACCCTGTTGGTCGGTATATTTTAGACCTTCGTTAGCAACTAAAGCCTTATTACCCCATGAAAAACGGAATCCCGTACCTGTTGTTGTGTAATTACTTGCCGGATATCCATTTCCCCCGTTCGTAGTGTTATCTGGGTCGGGGTTTAAGGTGCCACTTTCGTAGTTAAACGATTCGTAGGCAATGGCGCCAGCTTCAGCTTTGGGAGCCAAGATAGTTTGAACAGTTTGTTCGGGCGAAAAATCGGATGCATTCCCCGCTCTATCGATGGCACGAACTTTAACTTTGTATTCAGTTGCCGGCAACAATTCTTCCACAATGAGCATGGTATCGTTAAGCTGCTTTTTTAGAGCATTGTTTACATACACCTGATAATAAGTAATTTTATCATTGTCGGTTGATTCGTTCCAGAATAAATGAAAACTATTTGTCGAACGGTTTTTAATCTGAATTGGTTGAGGAATTGTAGGTTTTTGTTCATCTTTTACAAAATTAGCTACGATATTTTTATTGCCATTCATAAGCACCAAAGCCGGATTGGAAGTGCTGCTTATATCGCCACTCCACGACTGAAAAGCATAACCTGTAGCCGGTGTAGCATACACCAAAGCATGGAGTCCGGTGGCATAGGTTTCGGTTGTGGGTGCTACGGCTCCATTAGTAGCCGAACAGTTAATGGTATATGCCGTTTTTCCGGCAGCATTTTCATTTCCTTTAATATTAAATGTTACTACACCAGCCACACCCATACTTTCATTGCGTGAATAATACCTTAGTTTGCCTGTTTTTTGAAGATAATACTTATCAATCATAACGTACCAAGCAGTTTGAGTCATAGAGCCATATTCAATCCAACCATGCAAATTATCGTTGGAAACATTCAGGACACCACTACCTCCAAAATTGTAAATTTCGCCACGATAAACTCCTGTAAAACATTTTTCGTTGGGCAATGAAAGCATCGAAGTTACATCATTCCATTTTGTTCCATCCCACTTGAAAGCCATTAAACCACCATTTGAGCCAATTACAGTTTGGGTTATTATAGGTTTATCATTGGCATCCAGAAACATATCGTTGGCATTTGTCATAGTAGACACATCTGTAACATTAGGGTATGTATACCCATCCGGATATTTTTTGAAAACCAAATCGCCATTTTGTTTAGTAATAGGTAAACTCGTAATTTGCTGCCCATTTGCTTTGTACCATGTATCTCCTTCATTGGGCGAATAGGCATAAAACACATGGGTCATAAATTTTGACACATCCGATTTTGAATAATCTATATTAATACTATCGGCCATATTGTAGGTAATGTGCATCCCGTTGTTTTTGTCGAACAAAATACGAAGCTGATATCCCTGATAATGGGCGCTTGATGCACAGGTATTTGCTTTTGGGCGCATGTCGCCAACACCGGATGGATTCCAAATCAATGCCTTCATGCCATTGGTAGTACCCAAAATAGGTAGACAATCGGGTGTTTTGCCGGAAGGTATCGCATAATTAGTACCTCCAAGCATTTCCCATTTCTTAGTAGCAGTATTATACCTGCCCACTACTATAGAACGTGCACCGGTAGTAAACGAGCTGATAAGGTTGGAGCGCATTGCCACAAACAAAGTGCCGTTGTTACTCCGATAAAACCCCTGGTAAGTTATTCCAATACCCTCAATGCCACCATTAGCCAAGTCGTTTCCTTTGAAAGTCCAACTACGGATATCTTCCGGTTTATCAGTTTTATAATACTGAGGCGACGAATTGTGGTGTCCGCCCATAAAATGCACGTAACCGTCGTTGTCAACTCCAATCGAAAGTTCAGCATGATTATCGTTGTTTTGGATATTGGTTTTTACAATTTTGGTTGTAATAACACCATCCATCGTTTTTTGCGCTACAACAGCATTTAATTGTTCGTCGATGTATGCAAAATAAATATTGCCTGTTTTGAGTGATGTAGCAATGGGAGTTGCCCAACCAACTCCATCGATGCCATGCACTTTGGTCATTTCAAAATCGGTGGTTTTTGTAATGGTTTGAGCTATTGAGCTATACGCAAAAAAAACAACCGAGAATACAGCAAAATATCTTTTGAAAATTGGACGGTTCATACTGAATGATAATTGAATAGTTTATGGAAAAAAACCGGTTTCATACTTTTATGAACCGGTTTTTAATGATTTTAAATTACAAATTCTATTATTTTACAACAATAGTTTTCTGAAGAATTTTATCTTTTACTTCACGTTCGTTTACATTCACTGCAATCCAGGTTACTTTCAGATTCCCTTTCGATTTAAAAGTATATTTCATTTCCATACTTCCGGTAGCTAATGCCACTCCCTGATAGAGAGGAAATCCTTGTGTCATAGCAGTATCTTTCTTCGCCGACCAAGTCATAATAAGTGAATCCTTTTTCGAATCATAGTCATGCGAAATGTAATAGGTAACTGTAGCTGGGCGTTTCTCGCCTTCCTTACGTACACTTGCAGTGGCTTTTTCTCTATCGCCTGTCCATACCGTATTGTGCATCGAAGCCCCTTTATATACAAAATAAACCGGGTTTATAGTATCTGCAACCGTAATTTCTACACGGGCTTTTTTATTGTCGATAATGGTATCTTTTTCGATAACGAAACTGGCATCGGCTTCGGGAAGGTTGGTGTCGACACAACTGAATGCAGCCATCGTAACCAACGCTATCAATAATTTATTTACAATATTTTTCATTTTAATTGAAAATTTAAAAAATTAATAATTTGGATTTTGCGTAATATAAGGCGCTCTTGTTAGCTCTGTCGAAGGAATTGGTAGCAATTCATGTTTACCATCCTGATAAAGAATCTCTGGTTTTTTAGTTTTCAGAATACTCAATCGGTTGGTGCGTTTCAAGTCGTAAAAACGATCACCTTCACCGGCAAGTTCCAATCTTCTTTCTTTCCAGATATCCTGCAACAATTGATTGCCCGACGATGTAATTTTTATCCCATCAAGTGTTACTCTGTTTGCGGCAATTGCATCGCGGAAAGCACGTTCGCGCACTAAGTTTACCAATCGGCGGGCTTCGGGCTCATCACTCTTATAATAAGCCGCTTCGGCTGCAATTAAAAGCACTTCGGCATAACGAATTACATGATAGTTTGTACCAACAATATCAGCATAACCGGCTGTTGCAGGTGCGGGGCGGTTATATTTACGGGTCATATATGCGCCATCGTCGGTATTTACCGTATTTTTAGTTTGTGTGCGGGTATTTAGTTCATCTACTACACGAACTCCACCAAAAGTATCCCAACGAGTCCAGAATGTATAACGTCCACGACCGTCATTCATATCTACATAAGCCACGCTATCGGCTTTTTGCAGCGTTGTTGAAGATGCAAATCCATTGGGTGTATAACCAAATTCGGAAGCAAGCTCCTGAGTTACACATGTCACTCCAAATCCGTATTTCATTTTTTCGCTATCATCAATAGCAGTTCCTTTAAAAACAAAACGAGGACTCATGTAATGATTGTACGAATCGTTTTCCGATTTAATATCCGGATTGTAAACAATATCGAACACCGACTCAGAAGTAAACTGACCGTTTAATCCCCATATATCTTTGAAAGCAGTATTCAAATTGTACTTAGCAGAAGTTTCAACTTCTTTGCATAAATTATACGCTTCTGTCCAGTTAGGACTTGAAGCATTAACGCCAGCTTCGGTAATCAGAACTTTTGCAAACAAAGCCTGAGCAGCAGCCTTACTGATGCGGTGCGTTTGAGCAGCCGTATAAGTCGATTTTAAAGGCAATGCCGGAATTGCTTCGCGTAAATCCTTGTAAATTTGGGCATATACCTCCGCTTCAGTTGCCCGGCGCTGTTGATACCATTCAGATGGAGCTAAACTTTTTGTAATTACCGGCACACCACCATACGCCCGCACCAATTTAAAAAACATAAAGGCGCGAATAAACTTAGCTTCGGCTTTGTATTGATCAACCAATACTTGTTGACTCGGAGTTAATGTTAAATTCTGAATTCCTTCGAGATACTTGGTAGTTGTATTTACTCCCCAAAAACACGAAGTCCAGAGTTGTGATACCAACGAATTATCCGAAAAAATAATAAAATTACTAAACATCTGATTATTGGTTTGGTCGGCCTGTTTTGGGTCGCCACCGTAATCGATATCATCTGATCGGGTATCAATCTGAAAATTAACTAAATTTGGAGCCTCAGCCCTGTCGTATTGTTGCAAACTATTATAACATCCTATCAAGCCTTTATAAGCAGTAGCTGTATCGGTATAATATGTTTCTAATGTAGGATCGATGGGTTGTTTCAAGTCCAGAAACGAATCGGAGCACGAAACTGCCATAACTGCCAAAAGCAGTAACTGAAATGATATTTTTAACTTTTTCATATTTTTTATGACGAAATAAGTGATTCAAATTTAAATTATAAGCTAACATTTATACCGAACAAGATAGTAGTAGGTTGTGGGTATTTACCATTATCCACACCAATATCCAAACCTGTTTTTTTCCAACCGGTATCCTCCGATACTTCGGGGTCGAACCCTTTGTATTTTGTGAAAGTTAGGAGGTTTTGTACTGTACTATAAACCCGTAAATTCTGGATTTTAAGTTTCGACACAATATCTTTTGGCAAAGTATAACCTAAACTTATTGTTTTCAGACGTAGGTACGAACCATCTTCAATCCAACGGTCGGACATAGTACGAATATTATTACTCAACGAAGTATCTTCTAAACGGGGTATATTGGTATTCGGATTTTCGGGAGTCCACGAATTTAAAATATCGGTATGGTGATTTACACCCCATTTACCCATCATTACACGATAGAGATTGTTGTAAATTTCGTTACCACCAACACCTTGCACAAAGATATTTAAATCGAAGTTTTTGTAATAGAAATTGGTTGTCAAACCATACGTAAAATCGGGCATTGGGTTACCAATTACTGTGTAATCACTTTCGTTGATAATACCATCTTTATTAATATCCACAAAGCGGATATCACCGGGTTTTGTACCATTAGCTATAAACGGACCCTGTTGTACCTCTTCAGCCGATTTGAAAATACCATCAGTTTTCAGACCATAAAAATCGGATAAACCACCACCTTGTACAGTTCTTGATAATCCACCATTTGATTCAACCGGTGTTGGAAAATCAACAACTTTGGTATTGATATATGTAAAGTTCCCGGAAATATCAAAATTAAACTCCCCTTTATTCTTACGATAAGCGACTTCCAACTCAAAACCTTCGTTGGCAATCTTACCTGCGTTGACATCCGGTCCGATAATGCCCAGATAGGCAGGAACCGTACTTTGCATCAACATATCAATATTATCCTTCATAAAATAATCGGCAGTCAGTGACACTGCATTATTCAGAAATGCAAGGTCGACACCCGCATTACGGGTTTGAGTCGTTTCCCATTTTATTTCAGGATTTCCGGGTTTACCACCTGAATAACCCTGATAACCATCGCGGGTAACACCTGCCGATACACCCTGTGTAGTTGTTGCAGGATTTCCAATTGCATAATTGGCATTTGCATATAAAACAGTGTTATATGGATAATTACCAATATTATTCTGATTACCAACCTGTCCCCAGCCCAAACGCAATTTAGCATCGTGCAACCATGTAATATCCTGCAAAAACGATTCGTTTTTCATACGCCATGCTAACGAAAATGCAGGGAATACACCAGCACGATTATTAGTACCAAAACGCGATGAAGCATCACGACGAACAGATGCAGTTAATAAGTATTTGTTATCGTAATTATAATTCAAACGACCTAAGTAAGAGTACATACGCCACTCCCAAGCTTCACCACCCAATGTTCGCGAAGGATCGGAAGGATTACCTGCGTCCAAATACTGTAAATAATCCTCTTTTCCTGAGATAGTTGTATTCACCCCCCATAAATTGGTGAATTTATTACTCTCAGCAGTTTGTCCAAGCATTAACCCAACCGAATGTTTGTCGAAAGATTTGTTATACGAAATTGTGTTTTCGATAATCTGATACATCATTTGGTCGTTGATATGTTTGAGCGAAGAATTTACCTGACCTTCGTTTTTTCTTGATCCAACGATGTTAAAGGATGGAAGAAATTCTTTGGTTTCGCCTAAGGTAAAGTCGATACCTACACTCGATTTAATAACCAATCCTTTTAAAGGCTCCAATTGGAAATAGAAGTTACCGTTTACTTTTTTGTTGTTATACTTGTAATTAGCACGGTCGATCATTGCAATTGCATTAAACGTATCAGTACGTTTCATGTAGTTAAATTCACCAGCATCGTTTAGTGGAGTAGTAGTAGGGTCTGAAAGTAAAGCAGTCGAAATAGGATTTGCTGAAATATAGTCGTAACCTACACCACTTTCGTAAACACGGCTTCGGTCTGACATGCTGATATTCAGACTTTCGCCAATTTTGAGCCATTTACTGATAGTGTGGTCAGAATTGATACGGAAATTACTGCGGGCATATTCCGAACCTTTTACGATCCCTTTGGTATTGCTGTTACCAAAACTAATCATGAATTTTGAGTTTTCGTTTCCACCCGAAACCGAGAGTTGAAGGTTAGAGGTAGGAGCCGAAGTAAAAATTAAATCCTGCCAGTTTACATCCGGCAATGCAGCAAATTGCGTATCATCAATTAATGCATCCAATGGTTTAATACCATCTACAGGGTTTGCGATATTGGCAGGCTGGTAAGCGCCCAACATTTTATAATACTGACGATACTGATCTTTGTTAAGCACAGAAATACGACTATTTAGGGTTTGATTTCCATAAAAACTTTCTAACGTAATGGTTGGTTTGCCCGATTTGCCGCGTTTGGTAGTAATAAGCACTACACCATTCGAACCGCGCGAACCATAAATAGCAGCCGAGGAAGCATCCTTCAGTATTTGAATGGATTCAATATCGCTTGGATTGAGTGAGTTAATACCAAATTTATTATCGCCTCCACCCGAAGCCATCGGCATGCCATCCACCACATATAGCGGTTCGCTATCGCCGGTAGTTACCACACCACGTATTTTTACCGAAACCGTAGAGCCCGGAGCTCCTGAGTTATTAGCCACTTGTACACCTGCGGCGCGACCTTGTAAAAGAGATTCGGATGAAGTTACGGATAAGCCTTTTAAATCTTTGGTTGAAATAGTAGATATTGATGCGGAAATGTCCATTTTCTTTTGCACACCATACCCTACAACTACAACTTCGTCAATTTGCTGTACATTTTCGCTTAGTGTAACTGCAAGTTCTGTAGAAGTATTGGCCGTAAGTTCTACGTTATTATATCCAACATATTTAATTACCAAAACCGAATTTTTCGCAGGTACATTAATAGTAAATTTACCATCAATATCAGTGATGGTTCCTGTAGTAGTTCCTTTTACAATAATATTGGCTCCAATAATGGGTTCACCTGTTTTTTTATCGGTAACAACACCTTTTTGAATGCCCTGTGCATTGGTAAATGCTGCTAAAGGTAGCAGTAATAGCATAACCAACAAAAACCGAAACTGAAAGCCAATCCTTTTCGGGGATTGATTCTCTGTGTTTTTTCTTTTCATTTGAAACATTTTTTAGATTTAATTCTATATAATGGATTGATAATTAATTTCTGATTTGTGATTAAGAAAGTAAGAAATTGAGAAAATATGAAATTAAGAAAATAAGAAATAAAGATTTTATTTCATAGTTTGTGAATTATATTCAAAAAAACTACTTCGCCAATGCTAAGAAGCATTATTGAAGTAGTTTTCTGTTAACTAAAACCTTATTTTATAAAGCGGAAAGTCGCTTTTTTACCTGAAGCTGTTGTTATGTTCGAAATATAAACACCTTTTTTAAGATTTTCAACCGATACAAATTCAACATTCGATTCGTTCAACATCAATTTACCTGCAACATCTATAATCTGTACATTGATAGCTTCGTTTACATCAGCCATCAATTTACCATTGTTGATACGTACCCCAAAATCACTTTTTACGGTAGTTAAACCTGAAGGTCCATTAAGACGCATTTTACCTGCACCGCTCAAATTAGACCACAATTCATTGATAGCGCCATCGTTGTACCAGCTTTTGCGATAGCGTTTGCCGGCAACACCAATTTCATCATTATCATTAATGCCAATATCAAAACCAAAATCGGTATTATTAGGTACACTTTCCAACGCAATGGCACGGTCGATAGCAAATTCCATTACATAACCATCGGCAGTTTCGTCGTAAGCATATTCCACACCATCGGTATCCAATGCGTCAGATGCAGGTGCATAATTTAGGCTACCACATTGTCCAAGCGGTGTTGGGTCGAACTGCGCTTTGATAGCAAACTGACGGGCATGAGGTTTGTTAGCTCCCTGAATTGGATCGTGCCCTGGTAATCCGAAATAAATCTCCACTTTGTCGCCAATCCAGTGTTCACCGGGTTGAACAGGAGATTGAGTTACTACATCATCGGTAATTTTAAAGAAGAAATAGATTTTTGATGCATCAAATGTAACTTTGAATTTTCCAACTAAATCGGTAGGAGAAGTAAATCCAGCAGCTTCATCTTTAAATAAAACTGCGATATCGTTCCAGGTAGTTACACTTGCCCAATCGTTTTCATCTGCATCTACAGTGATAGCAGTTGCTATTGGCGTTACTACTAACGGTGAAGTGGGTTGAGCTGCAAAAGCGGTACTTAATAAAGCACTTGCTCCTAAAATAGTAAATAATTTTTTCATGATAAATAAAATTTTAATTGTTTTATGAATAGATTTGTTTAATCTCGATACAAATTTAATAGCAAAATGGATTAGATATAAAGTAGTTTTAAGTCAAAAAAAAGGAAAAAACGGACAAATTGACTTTTAAATGTCAAATATACGGTTTTTACAATCTTACAAGTCAAGTAGCATTCGAAAATTGTTTGAAAAATACCCTTTTTGCAGTAAATTGATTTTATGTACATCGTTCTTAGCAATATTTTGTTTAATTTCAAAATAAAGAAAGAGTTTTATCCAATATGCATTTCTGTATTTTTGACTGATTGTTTTTGATTGGATAAGTTTATTGTACACACTTACATCAATTCCCAGCTTGGTAGCAACTTTTAAAAGTTTACGCGTGTCGCTCCATGCTTTAAGGGTTGTTTTTGTAAATAATTGTCGGTAGTTTTTATAACTATATTTTTTCAAATCAATTTTTTCACATTCATCGCGTAGTTCCAAATCGATAAGTGAAATGCGCTCTTCGAACACTTTGTCGGCATTCAAATCAAACTCTATCAGGTCGAAAAAGCCATTATTATCCGTGTCGGTATATTTTATTACGGGCTGAATAGCAGGTTCGACACACACATCGTTGTGCGGAATGGTATCGGCACCACCGCGCCAGCCCTGCCAACCTTGATAATATCGTGCAAACTGATCGATGCGCCATGCTCCCCATTCAGCTCCGTATAAATGAATTTTTCCATCTAACGGACTAATGTAAAGTTGACCTTTGCCCGAAAAATCAGCATCCCATTCGCCACGGTCGCCACTTACATCTGCCTGTGGATTAGTATCCAAACCACCATTCCGAGCACCATTTTTATACAAATCTTTTGGTTCGTAAAATTCAACGCGCTCCCAACGCTGACAGTCGTCATCTTCATCAAACACCATCTACAAAAATGAGTTCATCATTGTTACGCCATCGCGCATCTACAAAAAACGAATCGGTACCCTGCAAGCCTTTCATATTTTGAAAACGATGAACATACTTGCTGTAATCAAAACCTTTTCCACGGAATAATAGGCTCATATCGAAATCGAACTCGTTGCCGGGGGCATTGTCGTCGTCTAAATCCCAACTCATGCGCACATCGCTGATTTTGCCCGAAAGTGAAAAAGGATATTTTTGGGTTGGGTCGATGCTGAATTTATCCATAAAACGAATGGCATACTCCGTACGTCCATCTTTATCGGGGTCGTAAAACAGGAAAGGATTTTCCCAGTTGTAACGCACTT
>JFJP01012296.1_pt1 | contig 14927 bp, 19 predicted proteins | sample 431651 | NCBI WGS metagenome assembly JFJP01 (sample SAMN02602958, study PRJNA72255) | Microbial mat metagenome, whole genome shotgun sequencing project. | biome: fresh water; feature: sink hole; material: water; isolation source: purple microbial (photo- and chemosynthetic) mats found in...
ACAGCAATTCCCTGTATGAGAAAGGGATAAAACGGGAGGAGTAAAAATAGGGTATCGTAGGGGAAAATTTTGAATATTGGACAAATTGCCATGCATGAATCCTTGTCACTTAACCGTCTTATGAAAGAACTTCAGGAAATATTTGAATCGTTTCCAGACCTGCGCACGGGACAGAATACTCAGTATGAAGTTTCAGATGCAGGCAAGGGAGCCTTTTCGGTATTCTTCACCCAATGCGCATCATTTTTGGAACATCAAGAAGAGATGCAAAGGCTAAAGGGACGGAGCAATGCGCAGAACTTGTTTGGGATGAAAAATATTCCAAGCGACAGTCATATTCGTTCGCTCTTGGATCCGGTGTCGCCTAGCTATCTGGGACCGATGTATCGGTTGGTTTTTGAAAGGTTGGAAGCGGGAAAGATGTTGGATATATTTCGCTCACATGCCCGAAGTTTGTTATTTGCGCTGGATGGGACAGAATATTTTTCATCACAAAAGATAAACTGTGCCAATTGCAGTCACCGCCAGCTGGCGAACGGGAAAACCAATTACTATCATAGCGCTTTGACACCCGTGATCGTGCAAGCGAACAATGAACACGTGATTTCATTGGAGCCAGAGTTTATCCTGCCACAAGATGGGCACGAGAAACAAGACTGTGAAATCGAAGCGGGCAAGCGTTGGTTGCTGACGCACGGCAAATACTACGCTAAATACAACGTCACAATCTTGGGGGATGACCTGTATAGTCGCCAACCCTTCTGCCAAGCCGTCAAAGACGCAAAAATGCACTTTATTTTGGTGTGCAAAGAGGATTCGCACCCGCAGTTATACGAAACGGTGGCGTTTTTAGCGGCACAAGGGGTGCTGGGCAAATACCAGAAACGACATTGGAACGGCAAATTTGGGGAAATCTACACCTATCGTTATGCCGATCAGTTGCCTTTACGCGGCGGTAGCGACGCCTTGCTCGTCAACTGGGTGGAATTGACCATTACCCACGAAGAGACGAGCGAAGTCATTTACAAAAATGCTTTCGTCACAGATTTCGAAGTTCTGAAAACAACGGTCGAAGCCATTGCGCGCGACGGACGCGCACGTTGGAAAATCGAAAACGAAAACAACAATGTTTTGAAGACCAAGGGCTATCATCTCGAACACAACTTCGGACATGGTGAACAATGCCTGTCTTCTCTCTTGCTCAGTTTGAACCTGCTAGCTTTCCTTTTTCATACGGTCATGGGGCTGGTGGATGAAAAATATCGACTGTTGCGACACGCATTACGAAAACGCCGTAAGTTTTTTCAACACGTCGAAACCCTGCTCGAATATCTCCTGTTCGATTCTTGGGACGCGCTCTTTTCGTTTATGTGCAGGGGACTTGAATTGGATATCGGCTGACTTCTGACGCACTTTCCCTATTCCCTATTGCGACAGCAAGTTCAGCTCAGATTCTTGCTTTCGCTATTTTCCGATTCCAATCCGCCTAATTCCGCATGTTGAATAATTACCCAAGCCTCCACTCTTTCGGAATCTGGGACGTCGGGTTTTCTTTTTCCCTAATTCCGCATGTTGAATAATTACCCAAGCCTCCACTCTTTCGGAATCTGGGACGTCGGGTTTTCTTTTTCCTGCAGTTCTATTCCATGACAAGTTTCATATTTGGAATTGCTGGATTAGACCGGATTTGACTCCCCAAACATACGCCAGCCAGTTGGTCCCGATCAGTATGGCGGCGGCAAAATAGAGCAGGAAAACGCGGCGGTTCGTCATGGCGCGGCGAAAATCGCTGAATTGCCTGTGCTGGCTACTTGGCTCATCCGCCTAAAGGGAACTGCGAAATACTTTCATTCTCTTTTATGCTAAACTTTATCGCGATGAACAAAGTACCGTTGAATACTGATATTCTCCTTAAGCGATTACAAAACTTTGAATTCCTGCGCGGACTCGAGCATGAGATTCTGGCTGCACTGGCAAAGAGTGCAGTGTGGAAAGTCTTTGCACCTGACGCTGTTGTGTTTTGGGATGGGGATACTGAAACCAATTTATATTACCTGCAATATGGCTCGTTGAAAGTATTGAAGACTTCGCCAGAGGGACGGGAACAGGTCTTGCGTTTCCTCGATGCAGGTGAAATATTCAATGAGATCGGCGTGTTTGCAAAACGAGCAAACCCTGCAACTGCGATTGCCTTGGAAGAATCTGGAATTTGGTTGCTGCCGCGTCAGGCGTTGGAGGATGTTCTATTGACGCATCCGCGAACGGCGTTGCAGATCATGGAAACCATGGCGGATCGTTTCATCAGCCTGGTGGCGTTGACAGCGGATTTGTCCCTGCGAACCGTGGAAGCACGGTTTGCAAAACTTTTGCTTGAACAAGCAGAAGGGGATGTGATTGAACGCCGCCGCTGGACAACGCAAACGGAAATGGCATCGCACCTCGGCACTGTGCCAGATGTACTGGGTCGCGTCATCCGTGAGTTGACGAAAGCGGGAATCATTGAAATGGATAAACAACACATACGCATTTTGGATCGCGAAGAATTAACGAAGCGGGCAATGATATAGCAAGGAGCAAACCCTGCTCTATTTCAGTGCTAAAACATTTTATGGAATTGCTGTGTCAGTTGCGATCAGGGTTGGAGTCGCCTGCGGAGTGAGGGTCATGAATCCGTGCTGATAGTTCAGTTGATTGATGTCCCATTTAGTTTTCATATAGGTAACAACAAAGCTGATCTCCCAATCTGCGAGCCTGTTCTTAAATGCTGGCATGAAAATAGGTTTATCCAGGTTGCGACCCTCTTTTATAATTTTTGTGAGGTCTTGTTCGGAATATTGCCAAGCTTTACCGCCACCATCAAGCGGCGGAGGGAGGTGTGATCCGTCAGCCAAATCTGTCTGCCAGGCGGGGTTGCCAGTTAGGTCTGCCCCATGACATTGGGCACAGTGATGTTGATACAGCCACTCGCCGCCTTGAACATGCGCAGGGGCAAGCGTCACAGCGCAGATGACTGGAGTATAAGTTGCTCCTGCCAGAATTTGCGCGCTGATCGGCATACCGTTCTTAAGTAAATATCGCAAATCTGCACTCATGTCAGATGGCGGAGTTCCGTGTTGCCAGCTCATGACTACGTAGCCGCTGCGATCAATCACCGTGATGAAACCCGAATGGTCCACGGAATAGTTGTCCTTTGATTCGGAATTTATTTTATAGTAGACATTAAAGGCGCTGGTGATCAGATCAATTTCTTCACGAGTTCCCGTTGCCCCGATGAAATTTGAATCAAACAACTGCACGTACTGACCAAGTTTTTCGGGCGTGTCGCGATTTGGATTGACCGAGACAAAGATAACCTGCACTTGTGCTGCTTCTTCGGGTGACAAATCCCCCATCGTCAGTTTTAGATTTGCCAATGAGGTGGGACAGACATCAGGGCAGAATGTGTATCCAAAATATAGCAATGTGATCTTGCCTCGAAAATCACTCAGGCGGACGGGTCCCGAATCTGCGCGTAAAACGATCTCAGCCGCAAGTTTGGGCTCCTGCAACACCGAACCGTGGAATTGATATTGCGCAGAGTATCGATAGCCTAAAACTCCAAGAGCAGATAACAAAAAAACAATAACCAGAATGGCAAAGACTTTTTTCATTGGATTCCTTTTCGATTATGAATAATGTCAACTATACCGAAAAGGTCAAACTCCTTCTTTGTTCCAACGCAAAGATGACAGGCTCAAAATAGCCTGGAACATTACCAACTCATGAATACTCATACTTCTCGGAGTAAAATAGAAACATGAGTATTACAACAAAAGAGATAAAACAAGTCGTTGTTTTTCAAAATGCAACAGAAGATGAATTGCAGCTCATTCTGAAAAACAGCATTGTTCGCTCAATTGAAGAAAATGAATTCTTCTTCTTTCAAGGTGATGCCGCGCAATATTTGTACATACTCACCAGCGGACAGATCAAACTGATGCAATCCAATCCCAACGGACAACAGGTGAACCTGCGGACAATCCATCCCTGGCAGATGTTTGGCGCGCTGGGCGCTGTCCGCGCGGAAGCCACCTACCCCGCCACCGCGCAGGCATTGGAAGACAGTTCCGCGCTTGCCATCGAAAGCGGATTTTTGCATAAAATCCTAGAGACAAGTCCGCACATTTCGTTTGACATGATGGCCCTGATGACTTCCTACATTCAGGAAATGCAGGCGCGCTACCGCGAACTTGCAACGGAGCGGGTTGAGCAAAGAGTGGCGAACGCGCTGATCCGCTTGGCTGGGCAAACAGGCGTCAGGTCAGAAAAAGATGCGGGGATTGCTCTATCGTTCTCAAGGCAGGATGTGGCAGAGATGACTGGCACCACGCTCTACACAGTCAGCCGCCTGTTCAGCGAATGGGAGCGGCAACAGATCATCGAAACAGGTAGGGAAAAGATCAAGATCATCAAGCCGCATGATCTGGTACGCATTGCTGACGGCTTGGAAAAATAGTAAACACAAAAACCTTGTTTGCGTCAGCGCAAAGACAAAGTCCACAGAATCGGTAAAATCAAGATATGAAATTACAACTCCGTTTTCTATCCTTTCTTGCATTTGCCATCCTCGCCCTGCTTTTTGCCATGTGGGCTGGTTTGCTCCGCATGGGCTGGACCCTGCCCGCCTTCGATAACCTTGCAATCGCGCACGGACCATTGATGGTCTCTGGATTCCTCGGCGTATTGATTCCGCTGGAACGAGCCGTTGCCATCCGCCAAAAGTGGATGTTCGGCGTACCGATCATCGCTGGGGTTGGCTGGGTCAGCCTGTTATTTGCGCCGCCCGTCGGCGCGGTCTTGCTCACACTCGGCAGCCTCGGCACACTGGCGATCCTGGGCGTGATGGTCAAACGCGAGCCGCATATCCACACCATCACCATGGGCGTCGGCGCACTTGCTTTCGTGGTCGGTAATTTTTTATGGATGATGGGACTCCCCATTTTCCAGATCGTTTTCTGGTGGATGACTTTTCTCGTGCTGACGATTGGAGGCGAACGGCTCGAACTCAGCCGAGTGCTGAAACCAACCCTTGGGCAGATTCGACTCTTTGGCATGGTCGCTGCCGCGCTCGTGGCTGGGACAATCCTCGCCACCTTTGACTTGAATTCTGGATCACGCCTCGGCGGCGCTGCCATTCTCGGGCTTGGATTCTGGTTCCTGCGCTATGACCTCGCCTCACGCAACATCCGCCATCCCAACCCGTTGACACGCTACATCGCCATCTGTCTCTTCGGCGGGTATTTCTGGCTGGTCATTGCGGGCGGCATGTTCCTGTATCATGGCGCGCTCTATGCAGGTCCGCTCTATGATGCCGCCCTGCACGCGGTTTTTGTCGGCTTCGTGTTTGCCATGATCTTCGGTCACGCGCCCATCATCTTCCCTGCCATTCTGGGAGCGCAGATCAAGTTTTACCCCGTCTTCTACGCCCATCTCATTCTCCTGCACCTTTCGCTTATCACACGCATCGTCGGAGACTTGACCAATCAAATGGAGATTCGCAAGTGGGGCGGACTGCTCAATGAAACCGCCATCCTGCTCTTTCTGGCGTTGACGATCTTTTCCATTATCAAAGGGGGGAAGAAATAATGCTCACCATCATTTGGCGTTGTGCTGGGATTTAACTTAATTCGGGTTTAATTTCGTAAATCTTATTTGCGCCAGCGCAAAGACAGTACGGGGGAAAGACGATATTCTGTGTTCATCATGAATGATTTTCTTGAAATTTCTGAAACAAGCGTGGAAAATATTTTGAAGTCCGCGCCCAAAGCCGCCAGGTTTTTTCTGGACTGGCGCACCGCCTGCGTCGGCTGTGGTTTCGCGCGCTTTTGCACGCTGAAAGATGTCATCAACACCTATCAACTTGATGAGAAACTCTTTATCGAAGAACTCACGAAGATCGGTATTCAAAAACATTAATAATAAGGAGAGCAAAATGAGATCATTATCCAAATTTCTACTACTAAGCATTTTATTGACAGCCTTCATTGGCGCTTGTGCAACTGGAAATTCTCAAATCACAAGCAAGGAATATGTGCTCACCACAGAAATGAAAGACGGCAACTTGATCTTTCTCGGCGTCAGCGATGAGATTAATGGCATCGAAAACCCTACTTTGAACGCCAATCCTGGCGAGACAATTACAGTAACTCTGATCAACGGCGGCATGGGTCAGCACGCAATTAATTTCCCCGAAGTCAAAGCCGGTACAGACGTGGTCAAAGAAAAGGGCGAAAGTGCCTCAGTTACATTTACTGTGCCAGACGTTCATGGAGAGATGGAATATTATGACAGCGTAGCCAACCATGCGGAATTAGGCATGAGAGGCGTCTTACTCGTAGGCATGGCAGAACAATCCTCTGCTTCTTCTGCGCCGAGTTCTGGTGATCCAATGGTAATTGCCGCATTCCAAAAAGGCGCATGTGGAAGCTGTCACGTCATCCCTGGCATCCCCAATGCAGCCGGGGTGATCGCGCCTGATCTTTCAAACGTACATCTGGCGGCTCTAAAATATTTGGATGATGGATCGTACACAGGAAAAGTGACCACTGCCGAGGAATATATTCACGAATCGATTATCGATCCCAATTTGTTCGTTGCGCCCAAATGCCCCACTGGCGCATGTGCCCCGAACATTATGCCAGCCACATTGAAAGACTCGTTGACAACTGACGAAATCAACTCAATGGTCAAATACCTTAATGGATTACCCGCTGGCGCATATGGCTCTGGTGACGCAACAGCCGAAACCGCACCCGTTGCCGCGCAAGTTCCCACCACTGGCGCAGACATCGTCCGCGACCCAACCGACCTGCCCGCCCCGCTCGAAATCCGCGAGCCAACTACAGTCCGCATCGATCTTGATGCCGTCGAAGTGGAAGGTCAACTCGCAGACGGAACCACCTTCACCTACTGGACATTCAACGGCGCAGTCCCCGGACCCTTCTTCCGCGTGCGCCTGGGCGACACCATCGAAGTCCACATGACCAACAACACCTCCAGCAGCATGAATCACTCCGTTGATTTCCACGCAGTTACAGGTCCAGGCGGCGGCGCGGTCATGACCCAAACCCAACCCGGACAGGAAAGCGTCTTCACCGCCAAAGCGCTCAACGTCGGACTCTTCGTCTACCATTGCGCCACGCCCATGGTTGCCCATCATATCTCGAACGGCATGTACGGGCTGATCCTTGTCGAGCCTGAAGGCGGACTTCCCCCAGTTGACCGCGAGTTCTACGTCATGCAAGGCGATATCTACACCACAGGCGCATTCGGCGAACAAGGCAAGCAAACGACAGACATCACAAAAATGCTCGACGAAGACCCTGAATACATCGTCTTCAACGGCGCAGTGGGCGCGCTCACCACGCAGAAACCCCTCAAGGCGAATGTAGGCGAAACCGTGCGCATCTTCTTCGGCGTGGGCGGACCCAACCTCACATCCTCACTCCACGTCATCGGCGAAATCTTCGACAGGGTGTACGACCAGGCTTCCCTCACCGGCGCGCCGCTCACCAACGTGCAAACCACTCTCGTCCCGCCCGGCGGCGCAACCATGGTCGAGTTCGATCTCGAAGTCCCCGGCAATTACATTCTCGTTGACCACGCCCTCTCCCGCCTGCAACGCGGGCTGGCTGGATACTTGATTGTCGAAGGACCCGACGCCCCCGAAATCTTCCTCGGCACGCCCTCCGCTGGGAGCGGGCACTAAAATCAATAGCACGGAATACTGAACCCGAAACACACAATAAATGACTTGCTCAATTTATCTTCCAGCAGGTCATTTTTTTGTCAGGATTGCAACAAAGATTCCGACATAAGTCGGGGCATGACGCACGTGGAAAGAGTAAAGTTAAACATATCAAAAAGGAGATATGATGTCTGACACAACTTCTCAAATTTATTTCGTAGATGTAAAAGAAAAAGCTGTCTTTGCAACTGATGGTCCCAAGCCACAATTTCTGATTGAAACGCCGCAGTTCAAGGCGTTGGTTGTTGGGTTGGAAGCAGGTGGACAAATTCCCGTCCACCCTGGTGAGACGGCGATGTATCATTTTCTCGAAGGCACGGGTTTAATGACCGTTGGCGACGAAGCCTTCGAAATCAAGCCTGGCGTGACGATTGTCGTCCCGAGCGGCGAGCGGCGCGGCATGAACGCCAAGACGCGCATCATCTTTTTGGGATCCAAAGGAGAATCGTAGCGCCAGTTGAGGCGATTTCTCTGCTATCTTTAATCCTCCATCATGCAGATGGGATTGAAAAAATATAAACGGACTCTGAATAATTGTTTCAGAGTCCGTTTATTATGATCACAAGTTATTTCTGAGACCTGACAAGATACTCTACCGCGTCAAATCCATTCGTCATAAACTTTACGAGTTAGATCACATTCATGTTATCCGCCAATCCCCTTCAACAGTGCGCCGACGACGTAAGCCACACCCGCCGCCAGCCCGCCGACGATCAGCATTTCCAGACCGCTGCGAATGGGGTTGAGTTTGGTTACCAGAACTTTTGATGCGCCCAGCCCAAAAAGAGCCAGAGCCGACAGCCCGATGGAAATGGGGAAAGCCGCTTCCGATGAAATTGGAAATGCCAGCCCAAGCAGATAAATGATCAATGGCACCGCGCCTGCGATGATGAATGAGATAAACGTCACCAGCCCATTGGTGAGGGGATTGCTCTCGTCTTCCATCATTCCCAATTCATCCAACATCATGGCTTTCACCCAGCGCTTTGGCTCGCGGCTTTGGATTTGCACCAATTGATGCGCTTCATCCTCCGTGTAACCACGTTTGAGATAGACCTCGATTAATTCGGATCGCTCGCCATCGGGGAAGTGTTCCACTTCCCAAGCCTCACGCTCCCACTCCTTGCGATAATATTCCTGTTCACTTTTGGTCGAGAGGTACGCGCCTGTTGCCATTGAAAAACCGTCTGCGAAAAGGTTAGCCAACCCGAGAATAAGAATGACGGGCGTACCCAATTGCGCGCCCGCCACGCCGCTGACCACTGCAAATGTGGTGATGATTCCGTCCAGCCCGCCGTAAACCATTTCTCCGAGATATTGGCTCTCTGCGCCGCCATGTTCCTCTGATGCTTGTGAGATGGTTTTGTGCGCGTGCGCGCGCGCCGAAGCCTGCTTGTCGCCGCGCTCAAAAGCCTTGCGTGCCTCTTCGAGTCGTTTGGATGGTCCTGTCATTTTATTAGTCTCCTGTTTTTTTCTTATACCACATGCGCGACAGCAGGTTATCCTTGAGCACGAACTGGTGATACAATGCCGCGCCAACATGCAGAACAATCAGGAGCGCCAGCATGGGAGCGATGACTCCATGCAACATGCGCGTTACGAAAACGTAAAAGTCTGCTGGCAAAGCTGCGCCTGACCTGCCAAAGATAATGGGCAACAAGCCTGCCTGTAAAGAAAGGGATATACCGCTGACTGCCATCAGAAACACAAGCATATATAACAAGTAATGGACTACCTTGCCAGTCCAATCTAAAAATGCGTTACCCGCTGTGGCATGAGCTGGTCTGGGCAGGCGAAAGCGGTTAATGAAACGGGCAATGATAACGATCAGGATCATGGAACCCAGTATCGTATGAACGGTAAGTAATGTGATTTTCCCGGCATCATTTGGAAGTCTGCTCATGTATGTGCCAAGCGGAAACATGGCAAAGAGCAGAACTACTGTCAGCCAATGGAAAGTGACTTGCAAAGGGTGGTAACGAGCGGGTACATTTTTTGTCATATTTTTTCCTGTTGATGGAAATACTGAAGGTTGAAATTTAAAAGCTCATTAAGGTCTGTGAGTTGGATTGCTTCGATTTGACAAGCAGGTCGGGGCGAAATAGCGCCGTTTGAAAATGTTCCGTTCCCAGGAACAAATGTTGCTTTTCAGGCGAAGCCCGTAAAATGGGAGATTCCCCCAGTTGTGTTTGGTGGCAGTGAATGGCTGCCATTTTCGCATCCCAAACTGTTGACACATCCACTGTGAGTGTGATGGCGTCATCTGGCACGGCATGAATCTGCGTCATGCCTAACTCATTGGCAAGCGAATACGGCACAGCAATGGTATGAAGAGCAACTACACCCAGCGCACGGTGGAAAACTTCTGTGGTAAAGCGTCCGATGGCGATATGATCGGGATGACCTGAGACACCATCGGGTCCATACGTGAGTATCATTTGTGGATTCACTTCGCGGACGACTGCCAGGATTTCAGAAACAATCCTTTCAGGGTCGGCTTCTGAAAGTTGACCATCCTGATGGTCGAGCAAAATCGGCGGCTGGATTCCCAGCGCCGCACAGGCGCAATGCAATTCGTTCTCGCGCACGGCAGGTAATTCTTCTGGGGCACACAGAGGTGGATTACCGCATGATCCAGCTTGACCACGTGTGGCGGTCAACACCTGTACACGCACGCCGCGTTGAGCCAGCAGAGCAAGCGTCCCACCGCAACGGAAGGTCTCGTCGTCGGGGTGGGCGAATACAGCTAGCAAACTTGCGCTGGTCATGATCTGACTTGTACGTTTTTTCGTTTCCATTTTGTCCAGTACGGTAACGCCCATAGATACGCGCCGCTGATTGCCATAATGATCATGAGCATCGCCTGTATCCGTTGTGCATTATCTCCCAAAGGTGTTCCGCGCGTGAAGATGACGGTCAAAAGTAAAGTGATAAAAGGCAAAACCAGCCAGCGGTGAAACTTGCGCCGCCATTTATTCAGAAATTTATTCATAGTTTAATATCCTCGGCTGATGTGATTTACTGCCAGGCTTAGGTGCGATTGCAATCCAAAACCTACTCTTAAGATATGCTTTCCGTCCCAGTCTGATCAATATCCAGCCCGCCGCTGCGCTTGATTCCAGTTTGGATCAGCCAGCCAATCAGAATCGTCACGGGCAAAGTCAGCGCCAGCCGCGTTAGCATAAAGTACGCTCCAAGAAAATTGGCTTCGACCAGAAGTTGCGGAATTTTCATTGCTGCCCAGGCATTCAGAAGGATGATGACATTGAGGGGACTGGCGCCATTTTTCAATAGCATTGCGGCGATGGGAAAAGCAATATACAGCGGGCCAGATGGTGCGGCGCCGAACAAGAGCGCAAGCAGAATCCCCTTCCAGCCTGATTCGTGACCGAGATATTTAGTGATCAACTGTTTTGGCACCCAGACCTCGAACAACCCCATCAACACCGTTACCGGAATGATGATCACCATCAATTCAATCAGGTAGTCCCAAGTATTGCTCATCACTGGCGCGGCTTGTGCGGGCGCAAATATCCATATCAGCAGGTCTACGGCGGCGACGATTAATGCCAGGCGGTATTCGAACAGCCATTGCTTGAGCGTCTTTCGGGCAGGTTTTTCCAGTGGCATTTGTTGTGTTAAGTCAGATTTCATTTCAGTACCACTCCGATGACAATCGCAATCACAAGGGCGAACAGCAGGTTAAGCAGGTTGCGGCTCAATGCCATCTTTTTGCCGAGATGTTTGATCTCCAGCGGCAGGGTCAATGTGTTTACCATCATCAGTCCGGTGAGGAATGCCGCCACAGTAGTCATACTGGCTCCAGCGCGCAAGAGGGAGGCTGCAAGCGGAATGCTGACCAGACTGGCGATATACAGTGCGGCTCCAAGGAAGAGTGCGGTCAGCGTTGCCGACCAGCCCGCTCCTTGTCCTAGATAACGGGCAATGGTTTCAGGAGAGACGAGACCCAGCAATAGACCAATCAATCCGATGAAGGCAAGCAGGATCGGCAGCATCCCAAAGAACGACTTGACCGCTATTTTCAGCGCCTGCTTTGCTTTGGCTTGATCTCGCAACGCCAGGATTCCCAATGCGCCAAAAATAATGACGTATGTACTCCAAGTAAATGTTGATGACAAATTGACCTCTTCCATTAATCTGATGGATTTGAATTTTTTGCTCAGATGAGTCTTATCATTATAGAAGGGTGTTTCATTTTCCTTTACGACTTTTGTCGGAAAAAGCCACCCAACATGTTTTTTTGGATATGCCCGCCATTTACCGACAAAAGTCGGTATCCTTTCCACAGGCATGGCATAAACTATATTCAGTATTCGCAAAGATACATCTAACCAAAGGAAAAAACATGAAAACAACCCTCAACAAAATCGCGTCCGTTCTCGCCTTCCTCGTCGGTGGCTTGTCAATCTTTGCAGGCGCGCTGGCAATGACGGGCTGGGAGCCTGGTTACTTCGTCCTCAACTGGCTGCCTGTTTACAATTTCATTTTGGGCGCGCTGACGGTTTTTATCCCCGCCATCCTGATTTGGAAAAACAGCAAATATGCCATGCCCGCCGCTATCGCAACCTTCAGCATTCATGCCATCGTGACATTACTCCTGCTAACCGTTTTTCGCGGCACGGTAGCAGCAAACAGCATTGGAGCCATGATATTCAGACTGGTCACCTGGCTGATTATTTTGGCATTGATATTTGCCCAGTCGCGCAGGCAGGCGACAAAATAATCCGCTTCATTTCAACGCCTCAGCCTGTTGAATGTTTAACGGGGTTTTGTCAGGCGAATGCTGGTTTCTAAAAAAACAGAGGCTGTCCTTGCTGGACAGCCTTTGTTTTAAATAAAGTTAGCAAATGGTTTATGCGCTTACACACGCCCGCGTTCAAGCAATTTCTTCGGATCAAAGATGGTGATCTTCGTACGACCTATTTTCAAGATACCCTCTCCTTCAAGAGCATTTAGCGTACGACTGAGAACATCGCGCACTGTGCCGAGGCGGATTGCCATTTCATCGAGCGTTGTCCAATGCTGACGGGGGACAATCAAATTCCCGTCCACCATTTCGGCGTGTTTCAATAGTGTGTTGGCAACGCGCGCCTGCACGTTTCGCAATCCAAGGTCTTCCACCAGATCAACATAATAAAGCACCCGTTCGCTCAGCCGACGGATAAAGATCATTGCCAGCACGGGATAACGCTGGATCGTTTCAAGCAGAGCCTGTTTTTGAATAACCCACATTTCAACTTTTTCAAGCGCGATGACTGTCACGGGATATGGCGCGCCGAGAAAAACTGCTTCGTCACCAAATAGTGCCCCAGCCTTCAACATAATCGTTGCCTGTTCGCGCCCATCTATCGCGGTGCGGATGGATTTTGCCCAGCCCTTTTCGAGGATGTACACCTTTTCGCCTGGCTCACCCTCAAGGTGAATTACCTGTCCAGCATCCACGTGGCGCGGGGTCATCCGTTGAGTCAAGGCGTCGAGGATTTCATTTGGCATATCTGCAAAATGTTGCACGGCTATCAAAACTTTTCGGGCGCGAACGGCATCAGAAACAGGAGCAGGTTGGGAGTGAGTTGGCATTGTGGTTTTATCTCGCACGGGAAAGGATGTTAAAGCGTCTTTTTTTGTGACTCAAGTATTCTAATTGAAATTTGCCAAATACGATAAAAGTCGTACTGAACTTCTAGGCAGTGCTGTATTCTATCTTCCACGGGAATATCCCGTGGAATTTTTTATAGATTAGTGTTCAGGAGAAAAATTTGTCTCATCAAAAACTGGAAATAACAAAGGATACGCGCGTATCAGAAATCCTTGAAGCATACGGTGATATTGCTGATGTGATGGAGGTGTTTGGCATCAAACGGGTGGCGCGTTATTCCCTGCGGGCGCTGGCAGCAAAAGCCCTGACCGTTGAATGGGCAGCGCGCATCCATCGTGTGCCGTTGGATGAATTTCTTGGAATTTTGCACCAGGCAACCCAGCCCGCCAAGTAAGCACGGATTTTATCGGTAGGAGAAAAAATGTCAGAAACAAAAACCAAGTTATCGGCGTGGAAAGGAAGCGTGGTGATCCTGTCGCTATTGCTGTTCTTCTTTGCCGTCCCACACACGCTGGAGGATTTCGCCCTGGGTGAGCCAGCCAAAAACGGAGTCCCAGCCGCAGCGCTTTCCTTTGTGGTGGCGGGGATGTTTGCCTTACAGGGATTGGCGTTATTTTGGGCGGGTCAAAAAGATCGCCGTAGTTATTTCATCCACGCGGGGCTGGGAATTTTTTGGGCGCTGGCTTCAGGCATTGCTCAATTGCCCGTCATCCTTGCTTCAAGCAATTACCGCTCTGGATTCATCTCGGTGGCTTACGTGGCTGGATTGATCGCGATTGGCGTTCTTCTTTTTCTGGCGTCGCTTCAAGCCTTGAAAATTGATGGCAAGTCGCAAGGAAAAAAATAAGCCATGTCTGGATGTGTGACCCGTAGTTTGATTTTGGATACAGCGCATTTGTTATTCGTCAATCAAGGGTATGCCGCTACGTCCATGCGCCAGATTGCCGAAAGCGCTGGGCTGGCGCTGGGCGGTATCTACAACCACTTCGCCTCGAAGGAAGCCGTCTTTGACGCCATTCTCATCGAGCGCCATCCCTACCAGCAGATCAAGCCTTTGATCCAAAAAATGCAAGCAGAGCCTTTCGGCAATTTTGACGAAAGCACAGTCCGAAGCCTGCTAAATAAACTCGGTCAACATCCAAAGTTTTTCAATCTGATGCTGGTTGAGATGGTGGAGTTCAAAGGCAAACACCTGCCCGAATTTTTTGAGAATGTTCTATGCGGTGTTCCACCCCCTGCGTGGCTGCGCGTTTTTTTCAGCATGTTTGTTTCGTATCACATGACGCAATCCCTGTTAAACGGTATGTTGCCGACCGAGACACAGGAGCAATCGCTGGATGCGTTTATTGATATTTTCCTGCACGGCATTTTGAAATCGGAGTTAGTTTATGAATTCTCGTCTGCTATCGATCATACGTAAAGAGTTTATCCAAATCTGGCGTGACCCGCGCACCCTGACAATTGTCCTGATCATCCCGATCTTGCAGTTGTTCCTGCTCGGCTACTCTGCCACCAATGATGTTC
>JFJP01027287.1_pt1 | contig 14927 bp, 20 predicted proteins | sample 431651 | NCBI WGS metagenome assembly JFJP01 (sample SAMN02602958, study PRJNA72255) | Microbial mat metagenome, whole genome shotgun sequencing project. | biome: fresh water; feature: sink hole; material: water; isolation source: purple microbial (photo- and chemosynthetic) mats found in...
AATTCAAAGATTCAATACATGTGATATTGATTTCTTCTCTTTTTTTTGTTCTTTTTTCTATTGTAAAAAAAAAATTTTGTTTTGAATTTTAATTTTGATAGAAAAAATTTCATTAATTTTGATATTTTTTTATAGAGACAAAAAAAAAATATTTTTTGAAAATATCGATATCTTCGGTAATAATTTTTTTTCTCTTGAAAATTTTTTTAAAAAAAATGTTATTTTTTTCTTTAAATCTTTAAAAAAATTGTAATTTTTTCAATTTTTTTCTCTCTCAGATTTTCCACCAAATAAATCTTTTAGTTGGCTTTAATCGTTAATTGATAGGTGCTTCCAGAAGCAAATCCCAAGAAAGTCACATATTCATTTCCTTTCAGTCCAGTCTGAGTATAAACAAATTTATTATTTGGTCCAGTGGCTGTAAATTTCCCCTCATCAAGATCCATTATAAATGCAATAATATCTCCTTTTGCCATTGCAATATTTCCATCTATTCTATTTATTCCATACGCGCAACTATCTGAGCAAACACACATAGCACTTGAATAATTATCACCTTTCACATTCCAATCATTATTTGCTTTGATGGCTCCAATGCAAATATAGCTTCCAGCCATCTCATTGATTTCAATATCCCATTGATAAACACCATTACTCATAACATTTTCTCCCAGAACAGTGGAAGATATATTCCCCCCTTTCTTTCTTACAGTAGTCTCATCATTGCTAAATTCCATATCTCCACAAGTTTTCAATGTGTTAAAACGAAATTGGGGAGCTCCATTGAGATCTAAAAGAATTAAAAAGCTTTTAAATAAATTATCACTTAAAGAAAATATTACAAATCTCTTTGTCAGTAAAAATTCGCCATTTCAATTGAGAAACTGCCCGATTATTGAGGGAAAGTTCTAGCTTTTCGTTCATCTTAACCATAGGAACAGCATCTTGAGTGATTTTCAAGTTCTTGTGTAATTCTGCATCTCCGAAATATTTCGCTATAATAATATCAATACCTTCTTTCAATTGATCCACGTATTGGAAATCGAGCTGTGGGAAGTAATTTTGCACAAAATCCATATAGTCCTTTCTTGTAGCCTCTATGTTATCAAGGTCAGCATCTTTGCTCTTAAGAAAAGCTCCCAAATCATCATGGAATGTTTTTCTGATTTGTTCGAATTTCGAGCTTAAATTCAAAACAACCGAATTCAATAATTGATCTAGCTTTTCTTCTTCTTTCTTCATAAAATCTTCAATTTTAGCTTTAAAACTTAATGGTTTTTGAGGCTTGAGAGTGTCTAATTCAGAAGTTACCACATCAAGTTTTTGAAAAGAAATAAGGGGATCTTGTAACAATTGAGAGACGTTGGAGAAATTCTTATGGACGTTTTTGTGATCATAAATCACACAAAATTGGCAAAAAATCCGCTTTTCGCAGGTTTTTTCCAGACAGATCCATTCAAGTTTATTGTTTTTGTGGGTTGGACAGTCTCCAAACTGTTTTTTTTCCAGCCAATTTGAGTATTCCATTGTTTTTTTTTAACTCTCAAAAAATAAATTTCCAAAAATCTTAAATTTTATTTAATATTTATTGTTTCAAATTTAATTTTTTCTCAGATTTAAATATTTTCTTTCTTTTCTTCTGATTATTTTTGTTTTTTTTCTGCTTTATGCAAATTCACGAGCTCTGTTATCAAATCTCTTCCCCCTAACAAATCTATAGCTCCTCCATATCCCAATATCTGAGAAGATGTCACAAACCCACTCAACATGGCTGAAGAAATCCCTGGTGTCATTAAATCTTGTCCACTCATAAACAAACCATTAATACTTGATTTTGGCGTTAAATAATTATTGAATTTAGTGTATCTTTCAGCTTGAATATCCAATCCATAGATTCCTCCATTATACACACCTAAGAAATGCTCGCAAGATAAAGGAGTTCCAAGATTGAGATAGTCCACATAATCTTTCACATGAGGGTAATGCTTATAAAGAGCTTCATTGAGCATTTTTTGTATGAACTTTTCTTTAAGTTCTTTATATTCTTTATCCCTGTGCTTCACTTCTTGATTTCCCCATTTCTCAAAAATTTCTCTTTTGCAAAAGCTTATAATAACTCCGGTGCTTTTATTCGGATGGCGTGTATCCCAATCGGCATCTTTGCTGGATCCAAAACTCAGAAAATAAAAACCTTTATTTTCCAAAGGATTCTCCCGAAATTTAGGATACCAAACCTCATAAAATTCATTAGGAAAGAGTCAGAGATTGTGAGTAGGAAGCTTTAATTCGGAAACTGAAGCTTTGAACCCAACGAATAAAACAAGACATTGAGAGGTTGATTGGATAGTTTCTTTCAAAGTCTTATTCATTTCTGTTTGAGCAAATTTAGATGGCAACAATTTCTCATAAGTGTTCATATGACCTACTGTTGATATCACTGTATCGCAGCCAATGACATCTCCAGTTTCCATTTCTACACCAATCACTTGATTTTTTGCCTCATCTAAAACTATTTTTCGAACTTCCTTTGAAACAAGAACTTTACCACCATGAGAATAAATCGTTCCAATCAATTCTCTGGCTATTTCCTGTGGTCCTCCTTTAGGAAAATGAGCTCCAGGGAAATAATGATTTACAACAAGAGCGTGAATAAAGAAAGGCGCTTTATTTGGCAAAAGCCCGTAATCGCCAAATTGAGTGCAAAGAATAGCTTCAAGTTTTCTATCCTTTGTAAATTCTGAAATAACATCATGGACTGTTCTTCTCATATATTTCATCCATAATCCTTTGGTAACTTTCATTAAGAGATTATAAAGAAAGTTATTGTTGATCATCTTAAAAATCATTGGCAACCCACAAAACTTACTAGCTTTTTTTACTTCTCTAAAATAGCCATCTATCCCAATGGTTTCTTTTGGAAAACGTTCCTTTAAACTTTTTTTTAATTTTTCCGAACCTGCAACAAAATCAAAACTCTCATCACCAATAAAAACTTTATCATACATCAATTTTTCTGGGTCTTCTCTTCCTAAACTACACCATTCGATCTTGTTGGCCGTTAGAAGATCCCATAAGCCTAATCCATATTTTTTCCCCTCTTTAAAATTAACATAATGAATTCCAGTCTCAAATTCATAGCCTTTATCACTAAAAACATGAAGATTGCCCCCTGCGACATAATGTTGTTCAATTACCAACACTTTTTTGCCGATTTTGGAGAGAATTGCTGCTGTTGTGAGACCTGAGACTCCACTGCCAATAACTATTGCATCAATATGTTCAGGAACCCTTTTAAGAAGATATCGATCACGAGTTAAATCTTCAGGGAAGGAAGAAGGTGATGCCAAAGTTATGGCTTTGTAGTTTTTGGGAAGTTTGCCACGGTTGCGCTTACGCAGACTCCATATGTTGATGAAAATTAAAAGTAAAACAAGAATAATTGCAGCTAACATTGTATTTTATAATATTTTTTTGTGGATGATGTTTTTCATAAATTTATTTTTTAATGATTTTTTTATTCAAAAGTTTTTTTTTAAAATGTTTTTTTGTTATTGAGGGAACGAATTTTTTCTGAGAAGAATCATTAAAAAAATTTGATTTTATAAATCATCAGAAGCATATTCATCAAATTTGTCAGTTATATCAAACTTTTGGTAAAAACTAAAATATAATTTGAAATGTATTGAGAAAACATACGACTTTTGAGTTTTCATTGCCCACTATATGTTGAGTTATGCTTTCACCTTTTTGAACTTTGGCTAAATAGTCCTTTTTGAACTCAGGAATGTGATAAAGTAGAATTTCTTCATATATCATATCTAAAATAGAAAAATTTTAATAAAAATAGCAAAAAAAATAAAACCTTTTAATTGTTGCAAAGTCAAATTATATTTTTCAAATTCAAACTCCATCCTATTCAGATTTTCGCCAACAGATTCGTCATCAGGACAATGCAGATGTTTTAAATAAGGATGTTTTAATGCCTCATTCAATTTAATTCTTTTATTTGGGTCGAAAATCAAGAATTTCTTTAATAGATCCAATGCTTGCAAATGAAAAATAAAATTTTATGGGTTGTGTGAGAAAAACAACCATCAATAGTTGCTTTTGGAAATTCATTTTCAAAAATTTTTGGAATTCTATTCGGCATACTTTCGACAAATTTCCTGTTTTTTTCTGAAGGAATGTTGTTGATTTCTTCTTGAGAAGGTTTTCCTATCATATTGAATATTAACTCAATTTGATTTTTTGCTAAGTTTTTTAAAGGTTAAAATTTGCAAAATCTTTAAAAATAAAACTGTCTGAGCCAGGTAAAAATGGTTTTCTTTTTAATAATTCTGCAAATATACAGCCAACTGACCAAATATCCACTGTATAAAAAGTTTTTATTTAATTTTTGTTGAGAGGTTACCTGAAGGACCATATTCTTTATATTGAAGCAAAAGTTCAGGTGCACGATACCATCTTGTGGCGACATAATCAGTCATAATTCCAGTTTTTATTTGAAAATCAGGGATGATAGCTCTTGCTAGCCCGAAATCGCAGATTTTGAGATCGCAATTACTGTTTACAAGTAAGTTTCTAGGTTTCTTCAATCGAAAATCAAATTTGAAAGTAATTAAAATAAATTACAATATCTCTATGAAGAATATTTGCATTATGGATATATTTTAATCCTCTTAAAATCTGATAAAGAAAATACTGACAATGATCATTCTCCAAATGCTGGGGCGATTTTATTATTGAAGCCAAATCACTTTCCATTAGCTCTGAAACTATATATCTAAGATTTTCATGTTTTTTTCTAATAAAAAAAATTTAAAAAAGTTTATTCACATATCGTTAAAAAATTCTCTGGATTTTGGCATTAATAAATTCTGAATTCCAATAATCTTGCTTTTTTTTTATTAAAAACAAAGTCAAATATTAAAATTTTGCATTTTCATGTTTCATCAATCGAAGCATTTTTAACTCTCTTAAAGTTCTTTTTGTAAAGACCTTATGTTCAAACGCATTTTCAATTTTTTTGATTGCCACCAAATCACACTCAGCACCTTTGGCTTTTGTGTCTTTAGCGCCCACTACAACACCGTATGCCCCTCGACCAACTATTTAAAAATATCTTTTAATTGTAAACGGTTTCTATTATTCAACCAGAATCTATAATTTCATAACGTTCATCAATTTCAAAGGTGGTTCCTGTCATCATCACATGGGAAACCATTCTGCTGATTGGTTTTTCGTATTTTGAGTAATAATCTAGAATAGATTTAGACAAGAGAGGTGTTGACATTGAATAAGTGGTTTTTTATTTATAATTTATGCAATTAAATTGAATTTTTTATAATTATTGTCAAATTTTAAAATTTTGAATCGCAATTAGTAAAATAACTAAAAAAATTAATAACAATTTAATGAATATTGGCAAAAATAAACAAATATAAATAGAAAAAAGTTAAAAAAAAAAAAAACTAAACCTCTTTCTTTTTTTCTTTTAGATCTTCCCTGATATTATTCAGCAAAACTTCAAACCCTTTCTCTTCCTTCAAATCATAATCTTTGACCTTAACCCCTTCTTTCCATTCCCCCATTTCAACAATTTTTCCTTCCTTACTCACCACAATTCCTTTTCCACTCTTCAAATCGCTTTTCCAAAAACTATAAAAAGTTCTTCCATCAATATGAAACATTGTTCCCAATCCATGTTTTCTGTCATTTTGATATTCCCCAACATATTTCTTTCCATTTTCCCAGAGAAACTCTCCTTTTCCATGCATTTTATTCTGATACCATTCCCCTTTGAATATCTTCTTATCACTCCAACGATATTCCCCTATCCCTTGAATCAGATTTTCAAAGAACTCACCTTCATAACTTGACCCATCAGGAAACAAAACCTTCCCTTTTCCATGTTTTAACCCCAATTTGAATTCTCCTTCATAAAAAGAACCATCTGGCCAATTCTCTTTACCCTTTCCATCCTGCACATCATTCACCCAATGGCCTTCATAATTTCCTCCAGAAGGTCTGTGATAAATTCCAAAGCCATTAGCCTTATCATTAAGCCATTCACCTTCATAAAAGTCTCCACCTCTATGAACTAATTTTCCTTTACCAGCTGCCTTATCACCTTTCCATTCACCTTCATATATCGTTCCATCAACCCATTTTTGAACACCAATGCCTTCTCTTTTACCATTTTTTAAATCTCCTTCATAGACAACTCCTGGAGTTATTTCTTTCACTTTTGTTGAATTTTTTTTGGTGGTTTTCAAAGAAGTTTGCTTGACAGAGCCTTTTGGTAAAGGGGGTTTGTGAATTGGCTTGAGATTGGGCAGATTGTTAGTACGATGACTGGAAGTTGATTTCTGATCTTCGAAATCATCTTCAAATGTGGGAGTGCGCAGAGAGCCGTTAGAGTATTCCAACTTTTTTTTATAGTTTTCCTTGAAGTCTAACAGCAAATTTTCATCAGATTTCATTTTGATTCTTGTGATGCTTTGTTGAATTTGTGTATTTTCGATGTAAACATTTAGTTCTTTCTCGATTTCTGTGAGTTTCTCTGTCATTTTAACAGGCTCAGGCTCTGACGTATTACAAAAATGCGAACAGTTTCCCATTTTTTGTTATTTTTTCTTTGTAGTTTCCTTTTAAAAAGATTAAAATACTATAATTATTTTTTTTGTAAGAAAAGTCCAGAAAAAATTCAAATAAGAATCAAAAAAGAAGAATGTTTGAATTTCTTTATTGATTTATTGAATTATTTATTTAAAAATATAAAATTTTTGTTAATTTCATCAAACGAATCCTAAAGTCGGATATTCATTTAAACCGCCAGCATTATAATCATAATACAATGTTTCTCCAGCCTTAATATTCCTCCTTGCATACAAAAATACTCTAGCTTGATTATCTATACTTAATCTCACACTATTTACCTTAATTTTTCGTTAATAAATCAAAAATAATTTAAAAAAAATTAAAAAAAATAACATTTTGCTTTAATTTTGCTGAAGGATCGAAATTATTGATCCCACTAATGAATTTAGCAATATTTGCATATTTCTTCGGACATATCACTAAACTAGTCCTTGATCTTGTAGTTCTTAATAGCATCATGATACTATCATTCGATTTCTCAAAAATTTTATTTCTCGCATAATCAACTTCTCCAACATATTCGCAAATCAAGGTTTTTTTGTGAATCTCTTCATATGCTTTAACGACGAATCCTTGTATTTTATCTTCTTCTATCAGAATTGGAGGATAATTAGCATGTCTGCTTAATTCCTTAAATTGTTTAATTATTTCTAAATTTGCTTTATTAAGCTCTTTAAGGCCAGGTTCAAGACCAGAAAAATTATTTGTCGAAGGACATCTGTCATGGTCGTAGACCAAATCATCACTGAATTCCGTGCCTCGAGCTTTAAGATAGAAATAAAGGTTCTTTTTTTGTTGAAGGGTCTGTGATGAGGATGATGTGCAATGCAATTTGAAAAGACTGCTGGTTTTCCCGAAAGTAGATTTTTTCTTTTTACGCGGCTTTATTGATTTTAATATATTTTGATTGGATTTGTGTTTTTCGAAATACTCTTGAAAATTTGGTGGAATTGAGCCTATTTTTTTTTTAAGGAACCCAAAAGATTTTTTAAATTTTCGTACTGATGATAGACTCTTCACATCTTTTGCAAATAACTGCCTGAGAGTTGGAAATATTTATACAATATGAATGAAATTTCTTCTTACAAGAAAAACAACTTTCAGATTTTTCGTTTAAAAACTGGTTTTTGCAAGCAAAACACCCCTTTAAAATTTATGAAAAAATTAAAATTTCCTATTCCCCCCCAAAAAAAAATCAATCATTAAGATACTTCATTATTTATCTGGTTGTTTTGAGTGAGCATTTGTATATTTTTGTAGGCAATTGGGGTATTATTATTGTTCATGTTATTCATAAAATTCATGTTATTCATCATTAATCCTTCCATGTAGCTTTTATGGTGAGGGTCCAAAACAACATAACAATTATTACTTGATCTTAATTTCTCTAATAATTCAATGTTTTCTAAGTCTTGCTGGCAAAGTGGACAGGCCCAAGATTCTTTTTCGTTTGGCACTTCAACCAAAATCGGTTTCAAACAATAAGTATGATAACCGTCATCACAATAGTCGCACAAGAGCAATAACTCATCATGTTCAGGTTTTCTGCAAATTTCACACACTTTTTTCTGAAGGTATTCGTATTCTGTTTGAGAAATTTTAAAAGTTTTATTTTTAAAAAATGTTTTGGGGGATTCATTTTTTTCGCTAGGTTCGGTGGAGCTTATTTGAGAAGGGTTCGTTTGAGAAGGTTCATCTTCAACAATAATGAAGGCAGAGCTTTGAGCATTTTTTATTGGGGGTCTTCTAATGTTCATTATTGTCTGCATTGGGTTATGCACATTAGTATAAATCTGGTTATTTAAATATTGAGGATAACGAAAAATTGGATTCGGCTGGCTGTATGGAGAATAATTCGAGGCATAAAAATAAAACGGAGGGTGATTGTAAGGGTTGTTCATCGCTTAATTAATAAAATAAAACAAAACACTTTAAAAATTACAAATTTTTCAATATTAATGACTAAAAAACATCAAAATATTAATTTTTTTTCTTTCCATAATAAATATGTTGATTGTCATTTTTAATCAATTTTTCACGAAAAAATCATTCATTTATAACTCCCATCGCTTTTTTCAATTCATCTTTTGTCACAACATTTGGGTCTTTTCCAATATATTTCAACATTATTTCCATATCTTCAGAGCTTAACCCCAAATCTAAAAACAATTCATAAAAATCTAAAGATGAAAATTTAATGAAAACCATAATGTTTATTAGCTTTTTCCAATTCAGCCAATCCTATTGAGCTCGAATCATTCCCTAATTCATCAATTGTAGCAAATAAAATATCGAAATCCTCTTCCTAAATATTAAATTTATTTGAAGAATTAACTTTATTTTTTAAACTTTCTTCAAATCGAATTCAAAAAGGTTCTTAAAATCATCAAACCTTAAAATATCATCTTTCATCTTCGATCCTCCGAATCCTTTTTTATTCCTCTCCAAATTATTCAATTTTTTCCTCAAAATCGAAAAAGCCTTATTTGAATCTAAAAAAAATCTAAAAATTTCCCATATTCCTGAGTTTTAGAAACCTGCTTCATCTAATAATCCTTTGAGTTTGGTTATTTCAATTTCTCCTCTTTCAGAACATTCATCAAATATCTTCCGAATATTGTCCAAATATTTCGTTGCGAAACTCTCTTCATGATTCACAAAACCTTTATTGACTGAAGAATCAATCTTGGAGGATTCAAAAGGGTTTTTTGATGTTTTTATTGTCATTTCATGTATTCCTTTCCCTTCATTTTTTTTCTTGTTTTGGCTAAAACTCCTAATGTCTTCTTCTGCTTCATAATCCTCTTCGGAATGCAATAAAATATTGACTTTTTTCTTGTCTTCCTTATCATTAAAACCACCTTGGTAATAGGTATTCCCCTTGTCCTGAGAACCACTTTTGTAATCCTCCTCAAAATCATTTTCGAAATCCCCACCGAAATTATTGTTTAAGCCTCCTTTTTTATTCATTTTTTTGTTTAAAATATTTTCAAATGGTTTTTATTATTTTAAATAAGTTGAAAAATTAATTTTTTAAATTCGTTTTTTTCTTTTTTTAAATTATTTTTTCGACACATTTTTTATTTATTTCATTATTACATCAAATCATTTTCAAATTTTCCACATATAATAAATCGAGCCTTGTTTTAAAAAAAATTTGATTCGTTTTTATTTCCCTCAAATACATTTCATTGTTTTCCTTTTTATAATTTATCAAAACAATAAAAAATTTTAAGGCAAACCGAAAAAGAATCATGAAAAATCTCAGATTCTCGAACATTTTTTTTCATAATCAATTTATTCTGATACTTAATATCATTTTTCAAAGGAGCATCCATTTTCCTCAAATTATCCCATTGAACCCCTTTCTTATCATTAATTAACACCAAAAAATAATTAAAAACCTTCAAAAAATATATGATTTTTTATTTGATCGTAGCAAAATCTCTTTTTTTTTACAATCAGCAAATTGCTAATCAAATCACAAGCCTCCAAAGACAGTTTATCATCTCCCTCTCCTTAATAAAACAAGTGATTAAATGAAAATCTCCTTCAAAAATACAATTACCTATTTCCAATTCATCCCAAGGAATATTAATCTTCTTAATATTTTCGAAGATTTCATTGATTGTATCTCCATTAAAAGGAGGCAATCCAACTAAAAGTTCAAACAAAATAACTCCAAAACTCCACCAATCCACACTCGGATCAACTTCTCCATTTCCTTCTAATATTTCAGGAGGTATGTAATCTGGTGTTCCCACTATTCTTTTATTTTTTTTTATCTGATTTGGTTGAAAAGCTTCACTAAGACCAAAATCTGTTAATTTAATGTGACCTTTTTCATCTAATAAAATATTTTCAGGTTTCACATCTCTGTGAATATAGCCAAAATAATGAAACATATGAAGAGCTTGTAAAAGTTCTGCTAGGTAAAATTGTGCTGTCGTTTCATCAAATCGTTCATATTTTTTCAAAATCTGGCATAAATCTCCGCCAGGCATATATTCCATAACATAACAAATGTGATGGGAATGAATAAATTTGAAAAAAACTTTAACAAATTCATCTCCAAATATATTGTCAGTGATTCGACTTTCATTTTCCAAGAGATCAGTTTTATTTCTATTATTCTAAGAAAATATATCAAAAATAGTTAAAATATTAAAAAATCACTTTATTGAAAATATCAATGATCTTTATTGCATATAAGTCATCAGTTTTTTTTCTTGAAGCAAGCCAAATTTTTCCGTAGGCGCCTCGGTTCACCAATTTCAAAAAATTGAAATCTTGAAAATTAACTAAATTTTGTTCTGGTCTGATTAAATGATCAAACAATTTTGATTCTTCTTCTTCTGATTCATTTTCTTTCTTTACAGATAAATTGCAAGAAAGAAAAAATGGAATCATTTGATTTTCTTTGGTATTTGAAAGAAAAAGCGATTGAATCTTTTTTGAGGAAAATGTATCAGAAAACTTTTTTTCTTGGGCTGAATCAGTTTCGAAAATCAAAATATTTGAATCATGTTTTTTTTCATTTATAAACTCACTTTCGATCGGAATTGTAAATGTGTTATCTTTCTTTGTATTGAGATATTCGTTGGTGAAAAAACTGAAAATGCTATTGGATTTTGACAAATTTTTGTCATGTTTGGCTGTGGAATTTTGTTCTGAGCAAGTGGAAAATGTGTATTCTGATGAATTAGCCAAAACTTTGGATTTTTTAAGATTAGAATGAGATATCATTTGATTTTGAACATGGTTATATTCTTTGAGGGAATTTAATAAGGTATTCAAATAATTTTGGAAATTTTTTATTATTTCCTGCTGATTTTCTGGGAGATTTTTTATAAAATGATAAATTTTTTTTGAAAGATCTGACAATTTTCTTCTAGAAACTTTTTTTTTTTAAAATAAAAAATTTGTTTAAAGGAGTTTTGTAAATTTACTTTTTGAAACATCCTTGATCAAAATGCAAATCTCTTTCATAATTTTATAAATTTTATGCGAAATAATATCAACATAATTGTCGGAAAAACTTGGGCATTCGTTTCTTTAGAAATATTAAATTACCTAACTTAAAAAAATAAAATTAACCTTTCAGCATATGCATCAAAGCTTAAATTTTCATCAATAGTTGAAGAAAACTCTAATAATTTGTCTTGAACATTTTGAATATTTTGTGATAAAGAAAATGTTTGGTAGCAGAAATTTGAATGCATTTTTATTTCATTCAGACAAATTTCTTTTAAACACAATTTGCAAACAGTTTTCCGATCATTTCTTTTCCAGGATATCCACTTGGAATTGAAAATATCAAAAGAATCTTCTTCATTTAAGTAAAAATCTACAAAGAATTGAGAACTTCGCAAAATCAAATTAATTTTGTAAAAAACCCTCAAGGAAATAAAGAATTTAAATATTTTGATTATTTAAGGTATTTCTTTACTTTTTAAGGAGTGTTGCAAAAAATTTTTCATCTGATTCAAAAAGACTTTCCAAATAAATTAAACCTTTTGAATTGGCCGATAAACAAAAGTTTCTTTGAGGGATTGCATCACCCTTAAAGTCTTCAAATATTCCTTCACAAATTTCTTTTAAATTGGTAATAAACTGGACAAGTTTGTCAAATTTGAATGAATAAATGATTTCTCTCACAGACAAAACTATTTTGTGAAGGCAGTCTTGCACCTAATAAAGAAAATAATTACATAAAGAAGAAAATGAACAAAATTATTTGTGTTGTAGTTTTACCATAAAATTTCCTAAAGTTTTCTTATTTAATTGAAGATTGAAATTTGTGGTAAGAATTAAAAGAGAATATATTTCTTTCAATAGCTTAAACAAATGAAATATGATTTGTTTTTTAAAAAAAACAAAGTACTTGATTTTTTCTTTCTTTGTGCAAATATGTTGAAGCATCTTCAAAGAAAAAACATACTGAATTGAGTTTTCTTGAAATTTCAATATTTTGAAAATCATCGAGGTCAGCAAGCTTTTTAGAAAGACTGTCAAACTTTTTTTTCTTGTCGATTTTTGAATTCATCAAATTTGTTTCACAAAAAATATCAAAAAACTCATTCAATTTTTCATTTCTGATAATATTTAGATTGAAACTTTTGAAATGTATGAAACTTTTTATCATTTTTAAATTTTTGTTTGGAATTTTCTCATTAAAAGTTCGAGGAGTAAAAATAAAATAATTTAAGTTGAATAATCGTGTGTTTGCCAATGTCTGACTCCTTAATAAAAATTCTTTTTTTCAAGAAAAACACTAAAATTTATAGCTCTTTTGATCAATATAATTAGTTCGCTTTTATTTAGATAAAATTACGAAATTTGTTTTAAAAACAAACTTCTTAATTTATTATTTATTAAAATACTTTAAAACCACAATTCAAATAAAAAAAATAGCTGAAAAGGTGTTAAAAATAATTTTCCTAAATGATAACAATTTTTTTAGATATAGTTATGTTTCATTAGTCCTTGAATCTGTCTTTGGCATCTTTAAGAACATTTGATTTTTTTTTCTTTAAAAAAAATTGAATTTTTATCTAGTAAATTTGGTAATTTTTGTTTTTTCTTCAAATTTCTGAATCAAAATTCCGTTCAACTCCATAAAATTCTTAAATTTTTTTATAGATATTAGTTTTTTTCCACATTTTCCACCAAAATATTATAATAAACAGTCTCACCAAATGTATATTAAAAAGTTCAAGGTGGGAAATGGGCGAATGATTTAAAAAAGAAGAAACAGACTCCTGAGAACTTAGAGAATCGCATAATTTCTTCAAAAAATTTCGGAAATATGAATGATTTAAATTTGACAACTTTCAAAAGCGTTTTTTCTCTGCAATCAATGGCAAAGTGTTTGCCAACAATTCTAAATTATTCATTTTCTCCAAAAAAAGAAATCCCAAAAAAATTTTTCAATCCAAATTATCGGAATTCCTTTCAAAACCCATATCTCAACAAAAAAACCTCACTGATAAAACCTAATGCTATCATTACAAAAGGGTCTTCATCTACCGTGATACCATAAAGAAAACTTAAAAAAAATATGGAAAAAAGCATCAAATTTAAAAGAAAAGGGATGATATTTAAGACGGGAAATTGCTATTGGAGTTATAAAAATATCAATAAGACTGGATTCAATGAAGAGATTATATTATTCATCGAATTCTGAATTAATTTGAGAAAGGAAAAGAATTCACAAGTTTTTATGATAATTTTAGCATTATAAAACTATTATGCGAAAAATTAAGTAATTTCACTGTTTATTAAATGAGAAACAATAGTAAAAAGATTATTTTCCGAAAAAAACAAGAATTTCTTTTTTTTTTAAATATTTTTGCAGTTTTAGTTTTCTGATAAGTTTTAAAAAAATAATAAAACACATGGAGAACTCCAAGCTTTCTTTTTTCTCCTCTTATTCTTCTGGGGATTTGACAATTGACCAAAAACCGATTATGTTGCTCTCAAACCAATACGTTATGAAATTAGAGACGAAATTCATTACTCATTTGAATGAAAAATATTTAAAAAATGAAGAAATTCATGTAATAAAACTAATGCCAATTTGTCCAAAGCCTCAATCGCCTCTCATCAAAGAAAAATCTGAAGAAGCGACTTCTAGTTGTCAAAAAGAAAAAAAAAATTCTAAAATTTTGGAAGAAAAAAAAAAAATTCCCATTGAAAAGAAAAAACATCAACCAAAATTAAAAATCGAGACTGGAAAAAGTGCTGTGATTGAAGAAGTGGCGAGTTCGAAATTAAAATCTGAAAAAACACCATTAAAGCCTGTTGGTTTAGTAAGATCTATTACAATGTCTCCAACCAAAAAATCGGCATTGAAGCCAAGGTATTCAGATGATTCTCCAAGAAAAAAATTCAGAGTGAAATTCAATAAAAAGGATCAAGTGTTCAAGGTGGAGAATTTCAAGGAGGATCTGAAGAAATTAAAGCTCTATACTCCTTATTAAGTTTGAATGGAAATCAGTTAAAACATTTTTTACTTCTCTATTTTAAACGATCAACATTATAATTTTTAAATCAATTATGAATTTCTGAAGAAAAATGTATGAAACATTGAATTTTTTTTGAAAAAGGGTTTAAAGTAAAGTCAATGAATATAAACAAAAATTTTTTTATGTGATTGAAAATAAGTTTGATTGATCATCAAAATTCTTGCTAAACACAAAATTTAATTACTAATTAATTAAAATTAAAAAAAAAAAAAAAAAAAAAACCCTCAAAAAAAAAAAAAA